>Ga0123352_10008150_pt1 | contig 16292 bp, 7 predicted proteins | sample TergutLab28metaG_FD_89700 | JGI IMG/M metagenome (GOLD analysis project Ga0123352, IMG submission 89700) | Labiotermes labralis P1 segment gut microbial communities from Petit-Saut dam, French Guiana - Lab288 P1 | ecosystem: Host-associated > Arthropoda: Insects > Digestive system > Gut ... | reverse complement strand
CCAAATTAAATTTTTTTTACCAAATTACATCTACCGCCCCCAGATTCCCCTTCCCCCCCCCCCCCTGCCCTAACTTAATTTGGTGAACCCCCCCCCCCCCCAACAAAATTCCTAGGTACGCCACTGTATGTGACTAAATGCTGTCTCTAAAATGTACTGGCATATGGCCTAGCATGCCATATGCTGGTCCCTGTGTGTTTACTTGGTGGCAGTTTAAATGTCCACATTAAGCCAGAAAAACCCAGGCTGTCACAGGATACAACTGACAGGAAATCACCCGCAAGGTATTAAAAACTGAACAAACATGGCATCTGTGAGGTCTAGCACCCAATGCCACTGTATTTCAAACTAAACTTCTGTTTTCTTTCCTTCATTTTTCCTCACCGGTGTGCAGTTTGTTGGAAACGTTTAGAGTAACAAATCCTACTATAAGTCTTCAAAAACAGAAACTATGCAAGTACATAAGCCGACTGCTACGAACAAGCGTGCAACACTAGGAGACAGTATCAAGCTATGATGGCTTGACTCCTATTCCTGTCAAGTCCCTGTTTACATGGAGCCTTTTCTGAGGACATATGCCATGAACTAAAAGTTGCATGCAGGTCCAGTGAATTGAGGTATTCCTTTACAGGCATTCAAGCCATGCCATGCCTCAGATGGTTAGTTACCATCCTTCCCTGCAGTGGGCCACATTCAATACCAAGCCAAACCATGCACGATCTGTGCTGGAAGTAGTAGTGCTGGGACAAATCATACCACTAATGATCATACTGGTATTTCATTCATCTATAAAAGATATTATATAACCTATAACCTTAACAATCAACAGCACTATCCCCCCCCCCCTCCAAAAAACCACATGCATGCACAGACTTACTTACTTACTCCATGGAGCAGAGTCCTTCTTGAGAAGCTAACCAGTTTTCAGCCAGTCAAGAAATTCCCCACAATTCATGGAATCTGAAGGTTCATTACCATGTTTACAGGTGCCTGCCACCTGTCCTTATTCTCTGCCAGACCAATCTAGTCCATGCTCCCCCATCCCACTTCCTGAAGATCCATTTTAATATTATCTTCCCATCTATGTCTGGGTCTTCCAACTGGCTTCTTTCCCTTGGGTTTCCCCACCAAAACCCTGTCTGCGACTCTTCTCTCCCCCATACGTGCTACATGTCCCACCCATATCATTCTTCTTGATTCCATCACCTAAATAGTTTTTGGTGAGAAGTACAGATCATTCAGCTCCTCATTATGTAGTTTTCTCCACTCCCCTACTACCTTGTCCCTCTTAGGCCCAAATATTCTCCTCAGCACCCAATTTTCAAACACCCTCAGCCAACGTTCCTCCCTCAATGTGAGCGACATAGTTTCACACCCATACAAAACAACAAACAAAATTATAGTACTGTATATCTTAATCCATATATTTTTGGCTAGCAAACTGGTAGACAAAAGATTCTGCATCAAGTGACAGTAAGCATTCCCTTCCTAAAACCTACTCTTAATTTCTTCCTGAAGAGAATTTTGATTCATTAAGGTTTAATAAGTTTATAGATCTCAGGACAAATTGTTCCACCCCCTGCTTTAATCAATTCTGCTGGGATTTGATCAATACCTGGTGATTTTTGTCTTTTTAGCTTAACACTGGCCATCTCAACCTCGAAGGCACACGATTCAGGCACTAGTGGTTCTGCTGTATGTATTTCTGTTTGCCTAACATTATTAACCCCACGTGCACTCAACAGCTGAGGGTAATGGTTCCCCCACCTTGCCAAAACACTGTAAGAGTATGCAACCAAATCATCCTTCTCTGCTTTACTATATCAGTTCTAGGCTGGTAACCCTACTTAAAGTCACTGATGCCCCTATACAAGTCTCTGATATTTTTTATCTTACTGTTTCTTTCAAGTTCATCAATTTTAGCTTTCAGATATTCCTTCTTTGTGCTCCTGAAATGTCCACTAGCTTCATGTCTTACATTGTTTAGATTATCTACATTACTTTAGTTTGGATCTTGTAACCAGTGTATTTTAGCCAATTCCTTTGATCTAAAAACGTAAATATTCATCAAACCATAGCTTATGTTGCCTCAATTCAAAAAGACCTAGACTCCCTTTAGTTGAGGTTTTGCCGATGTCCTGAATGTTTTACCAAGCACTCTTTAAAAATGTCCTCACTGTTATTTAAATTCTCCAAAACTGCAATCCTCTTTGTGATCTTAATCTGATACGGTTTCCTAACCTCCAGCTCAGTTATCTTCCTGAGATTAAATCTTTCCACAACACATTTCTGTGTTTCTTACTGCCAATCTTTCTCTAACTTCTGCAACCACCAGACAGTGTTCAGTATTACCGTCAGCTCCCCTTAAAGGTTGTACATCAAGTATACTGGAATGCCATCTCCTATCTATCAGTACATGGTCAATCTGGCTGTGAGTCTTTCCATCAGAAGAGGTCTAGGTGTATTTATGGATGTTTGCATGTGGGAACATTGTGGTCTTAATAATTAGATTTTTTTTAATGTGGAAAAGTTTACTATTCTAACACCATTATCGTTACTAACCTGGTGTAGACTCTCATTCCCAACTGACAATTTGAAAATATCCTGTCTCACCAATTTTGCTTTAAAATCTCCTAACATAATTTTCACATGGTACACTGGAAAATGGGGGGACTGTGGCGGCACTGTGGTTAAGGTGCTGTGCTACAAATCGGAAGGTCCCTGGTTCGATTCCAGCTGGTGTTAATGGAATTTTTCATGCCATAAAATTCTTCTGATTGCACTATGGCCCTGGGGTCGACTCAGCCTCTAACAGAAATGAGTACCAGGAGCATTTCCTGGGGGTAAAGGTGGCCAGTGCAGAAGGCTGACAACCTTACCACCATCCTGTGCCATTATCATGAAATCTGGGAACCATAACTTCCTGGAACCCTCTGGGCCACTCCAGGCGTGTAACGGGACTGCTTTACCTTTACTTTGAAAATGATAAAAAAACCTGCCCTAATTCCTCATAAAAACTGTCTTTTGAATCATCATTTTTTTCCTAACTTGGAGCATGCACATTCAAAACAATGACATTACACCAGCGACCTCTCAGAATTATATGACATCCTATCATGAATAAACAATACTCTCACAGCTGCTGATGCCACTCTGTAGTATACAAGAGATCCTCTTCCCAATTGATGATTTTTATTTCCTTTTCCATAGAAGAAAATACAATCCCCTGCTCTTAAAGCATCTCCTTTGTCCCACATAACCTACTGTACACCCAATAAATCTAATTTATATCTCACTAATTCTCTGGCTACTGTTTTAAGTGAACCTGACCTACAGAGGCTCCTTACATTCCATGTACCACATCTCGTGTCCCCCTTCCACTGCTTACATTGTACCAAAGGATTAGTCCAGGCCCGAGGAACATGCATCCGTTTGGTAAAAAAGTCAGTTTTTACAGTGAGGATTTGTTAGTACCTCACCCAACCCCCAAGCTGGAGGACCACTTCTTGTTGGCCACTCGCGACTGCTTATTCATTATATTCACAGCTACCCTCCATAATGGAGGTCATTCCTCTATCCGCAACCTGTGGACCTGCCATGCTGCAGTGACTGGCACTCACTTAACACGGCACATGCATGCACACAATCCTACAATTCATCAAATGTGATGGTGTTGGTAGTTATTTTTAGCTGGCTAATAGAGACATTTCATGCACACTCTGTTCAAAGCAAATCATCCCATTACTTCCAGCTCCACCAGACTTTCTTTGCATGGGGGTACAACAATCTCTCCTGCAATTGACCACACATAAGACATTCACCATAACCCATTCTGCACGAACACTGTGAAAAGGCTCATGTAAATGAGGAACTACAAGAAGGAGAGGGAAAGCAGAAGTACAGTTGTGGAACTCTCAATGTGCAAGAATTACAATTTCTGTACTCAAAGTACAGTATAACCATTATGACACAATTTGTTGTACATCAACCATGCAGCAAACTGACCTGCCTCACCTCTCTGCACACGATCTTACAAAGTGGGCTCATTCATCTACAGTACTCTGTCCAAAAGAAATGGACAAATGGACAGTGATTTAATAATACGGAGGGGTTTGCAACAGCCCAGGTGGGTCCCAGAGGGTGATAAATGGTGCACCAGGTGATACATTTTAGTGCACGAAAGATAAAAAATACTTCTATTGTTGTTATTTCAGCAATACTCTAATAATTACTCCTCTGTGCATACACTAAGAGGGTTTGAGACAAAGGCCCTTGTTGTATCTCTCTTCATTCATACTCCTAATGAGACAAGATGCAAGAATACTGTGTTGCCAGTACTGCTAACTTGACTTGCAAAAAGAGAGAAATCAGTGGCTAACCCATGCTGTTGAATATGTGTATGTGAATCCAGAGAGGAGAGAAAAACACTCACAGTGGTAATTCTAAAAATTACTTTTAATTAAAACCAAATAATACTGCTGAGTTTAATCACATACATGCATAACAAGATGCTCAATAAAGAGACTTCTCATTACATCAGATTTACGCCATAGTTTGACATTTATTCAGGCGACTCTTCACACATAAAAGTATCATTCGGTGTATCCAGAAATAAACACTTGTAAATATAACACAAGTCAAATGAACAAGATGGCAGCAACTGCTTGTAGCAGCTGGGTTAGCTACAGCACTGTTACCTGATGCAGAGGTTGATGTATAAGTGGAGTGGAGTGGTGCTGCTGATGTGGTGGCATGGCAGGAATAAACAGATGTGGGGCATAAGCACCACTAGGTCCCATGGGTGTGCTCTGGCTGCCTGGTAAACTGAATGGCGGTGGTGTCCCCGAATGAAACCCCTGCTTCTCATATGACTAAAAATGAAAATGAAACACTTTCAGCAACAGTGAGTAAATTATCAAATTAACTGAAGTACAGCACCTAGGCATAATCCTCAGATTGCTCTAAAAGTCCTGTTATGCACACTCTGGAATTTAATAAGTATTTACAACACTATTTACACAGCACTTGAATCTGAAAATGTTTCCTGATTTCTGATTCACTAAATTATTAAAAAACAAACTAAAACATACTACTTTCAACAAGTGCCCTCTTACCCACAGTGAATCTCAGAAGACCAAATGATCACTTGCACCAACAAATTACTGCATTACTATGGAAGACATGGGAAATGTGTACTATTTCTATTCAAGCATATGGTTACAGTCTGAGACCAGACCACAATTACAGTCCTCTTAAATTCTATGAGTACAGGACCAAAAACTCCACCATAAAGTGAAACTTCAATCACATGACCCTGTGTTTGGTTTAATTGGGCCCATTCAAAATTCTTTAACATCAGTGCTCACTTTTCCGAGCACTTTTATTTGTAATTATTACCTGCACCTTCAGTCTTACTTAACAACACATGTTGACTAGTATCCTTCCATCACCTATATGTGGTAACCAAGATGGCACTACAGAACATGCTTGAGTGTTGCAACCAAAAAAAAAAGTTATTTCTGTATGGATGGCTGTATTTTAAGTAACTGTAGGCCTACAACCAGTGCGGAAATAAAAGAGTTTAATGAAAGCACCTATGCTGACGAGGAGAGTCAAAAGGGAATAGAAAAGCAATGGTCTATATGTGAAAAGATAACGAAAGAAGCAGCTGAATCTGCTATAGGAATGCAAGAACCTCCACAAAGGAATGACTGGTTCGATGATGAGTGTACTGCAGCAACCTCTCTGAAGAATAAGGCATATAAAAATATGTTAGCCAAGAAGAATACAAGGTGGGCGACAGAAGAATATCAAAGGAGGAAGTATGAAGAAAAGAAAATACACAGGAAGAAGAAGAGGGAAGCATGGAAGGAAGTGATGGAGGAGATGGAGGAAGCCAACAGGCAAAAAGAAACTAGAAAGTTTTATAGGAAAGTGAACATTAGTAGGAAAGGTTACAAACCAAGAATAGCAACGTGTAAGGATAAGAAGGGAAATCTCGTAACTGAAAAAAAGAAGTTATTACAGAGATGGGCAGAACACTTTGATGGTCATGGAGACGAAGATGGAAATAAAGGTGATGGTGATGGTGAAACTGAGGATACGAGAGAAAGCCTGGATAAGGAAAAAGAAGACGAAGAATATGGGACAGAAACTTGGAATGACGGACGTACCTACAAAGGAGGAAGTGAAGGCAACAGTTGATAAGTTAAAGAACAACAAGGCACCAGGCCCGGATGGAATACCCAGTGAAATATTGAAGGAAGGGTATAAATATATGGAAAACAGACTTTATGAATTAATAGTTCAAATTTGGAATGAAGAAAGGATCCCATCGAGCTGGGCCTTAATCTGTCCTATACACAAGAAGGGTGAAGTTCAACACTGTGAGAATTTAGAGGGATTTCATTGGTTAATGTTGCATATAATGTGTTGTCAATCGTGTTATATGGAAGACTAAAGCCACATGCAAATCAAATAATAGGACAATATCAATGTGGATTTACAGAAGGAGTGTCAACAATTGACCAAATACAAACACTAAGGCAGATTCTGGAAAAAAGTTGGAATTCCAAATAGAAACCCATCATCTGTTTATAGATTTTAAAACAGCATATGATAAGGTCAACAGGAATCAGCTCTATAAGGCAATGCTAGAATTCGGCATACCACCAAAGTTAGTGAGTTTAACGCAAGCCACGATGGAGGGTACTACTGCCAAAGTCAAGGTGCAAAACGAACTATCTGAAAGTTTTCATATTCAAAATGGGTTGAGGCAGGGAGATGCATTAGCTTGCATCTTATTTAATACAGCACTGGAAAAGATAATACGTGACACAAACATAAACCAGCATGGTAATACATTTTACAAATCAGTGCAGATATTAGCATATGCAGATGATATTAATATTATAAGTAGATCCCCAAAATCTCTTCAAGAGGCTACAATAGCATTGGATAGAGGTGCAAGAAGGATGTGATTGGAAATTAACCAAGCTAAAACTAAGTACATGATTTGTGGCACCAAGAAGAAATATGTTGAGAATGTTTTTTTTCCTTCATTAAATTCTTTGATGATCAGTGTATTACATAGTTATCACTGTCAATGAATCAACCTCAAATCAGTGGAACACAGACATACTTACATTCACCTTGCCCAATGTAACATGAGACTTCCCATACATGGTTGCACTGAGATCAGTTGCAGAAGACCCGGTTGTTCCAGCATTTGCACCCACTCCAGCCTTGCTCTGAGACTGACTACCTGATACATAGCCAGCCTTCCCGTAGTCTTGGTTCTGTGCAAGGCCATCATACCCTGACCCATACCCAGATCCATAGCTTGCAGGCTTTGGATACTGTGTAGTACTTGTGTTGCCATGTGCATTCGTGGCTGGAGGAATCTACAATATATAAAGAACTTGCATTCACAGGGAGTACGGCCTCATGTTCAATGAGATTTATGTGGCAGCCAAACTAGGCCCATTAATATAACAAATTTTTAAGAATAACTTCTCAACACAGATACAAGCACCTAAAATTGTATTAATGAGATTCAACATTACACTGCTGTAGTCATTTAAAACTCCCACTTCACATGCAGAAGGTCACAGGTGAGAATGTTAACCAAGATACTCTCTGGCAAAAATAAATCTAATGCATATAACAAACAAAGGGAATGTCACCACACCTAGCTGGCAGGCTTCATGATTTGTAGATCTAAGCTAACTATGTCTCAGTTTGAAGGTTAATGCATGGAAATGGAAAGGGTAAATAAGGTTACTACAAGAACGGGCTGAAACTTTTGCCTCTGTCATATATTTTATTAGAGTAAAGAAAACTGGATAAAACCAATTCCATGTAATCACATGGCATTTCCCGTCCACCATATGTAACCTTGAACTCACAGTTATCCATAACCCTGGTTCGATGCCAGTTGAAATGGAAGGCCGTGAGGACGTTCACTTCAAACTACGTGCCACAATTGAGTGCCTGACTGCAGAACTTCCTCCCTTCGACAATCAACGATATACGCAGGCAGCATATGGGAATAAATATGTTGATGTAAACATAGTTAGACATTGGGTACAGCAGTTTAAGCAAGAAGAAGTTGGGGAAGAAAACCTGTGTGACAAAGCAAGTTAGGAGAGGCACGTAACTGCAACAGACGAGTCTCATCACAAGTGCGTTGAAGAAATTATTAGTACTGAAGTTGGAGGGGAATATGTGGAAAAGTGATTACGCACAGTTGTAAATAAATGGCTAAAAGGTACAATAATTTTTCTGTTTCATTTAAATATCTCCACTTTTTATTTAGCGGGAGGCAAAACTTTTCAGCCCACCTTCATAGAAAGATAAGACATTAAGTTTATAAAAATACCAGCAGGCAGTGCAACAAGAGCAGTGACAGAAATGGCAGAAATCTCATCATTATTTCCTAGGCTGCAGAGTCAAAGTAAAGGTTCAATGGTCTTTTGTTCACACAGTGTACATGATGTGTGCTCGAAAGCCAGGCATGCAGACTCATCGTCAAATAGATATTTCATCAGTTGTAATCCTGTAATAAGATCTTAAATCCAGTCAGTCAGATAAATATAGTACACTTCATACAAAAATCATGAACAACTAAAATAAGGATTTTACCGGATAAATAGGAGTTCCATACTGAAAGCTGCCTGGCATCATCCCTCCTCCATAGAAGTACGCATAACCTGGAGGCAATGCTGTAGGATTCATCATTGGCTGTTGGTGCGCCTGTGTTGCACTCTGTAAATGATAAAACTACAGTGACAGTCCATTATTAAGATTTCAGTTTTATTATGGAAAGTCCATTCTTATAACAATTCAACTATGCATGATTAACTTAACAAGTGTCATAGCTGACCATAACAGTGATGGTAACACTGTCCTTAGTTGTTACTGTTACTAGTCTTTCAGGTTCAAATACTCAAATGGACCGGTGATTCAGGTTCAAACCCTGAACAGGATACCTTGAGATAAATTCCTTTTGGTCAGTCAATTAGAAACAGGGACTTTTGGCCATTAATAACACAGCTAGGGGAAACAAGAGAAGAGTGTGACTGCAGTTAAGGCATTCAAAAGCACGAGCCTAGACAGAACACCCACCAAATGTCAAACTGGTACAAGTTTTACAGCTCAGTGTTTCTTAGTAACACATGAGACTTTGACAATTTTGAAGAAATAATTCACTGAGTAGGAAGTGCCAGTAGGCAACAGCCTGAAACGTTCTTTAATCGTAAGTCTGGGGTCTACTGACTTAAATTAGTGCTACCAATCAGGTTTAGCTTTCCAAAAAGTTTAATTCGGCCTATGGGGTTTCTCTAAATTTGAATTTCAGCCAATAGGATAATTTTTTTTAAGTAGGAAGGGGTATATGACTTTGGAAAGTGTAGCAAGATGCGAGCAAGCAGGGGACTCCATTTTGGCTGTTGGAGGAGAATGGACATAAAGTTTATGTGGTGTCAATTTTGGACAATTTAAATATAAATTCTCAATAAGAAACTGATAAACTGTATTTGAGCATGTTCCATGGATACACCTTCTAATGTGTTATAAATCTGAATATGTATGGCAAATTTTAGAGTAAACATCTGCCAAATTATATATATCAAAACCAATAACAAGAACTAAGTTGTGTTGAGTATGTGTGACGGCTGGAGTAGTGGACTGCAGGCATTGTAAGGACCTCCCAAGTAAATTTACCCCGTGAGAAGATCATCAGGTTCACTGGACTGAGCATCCGAAGGTGTAGAAGATGATAGCATTAATCATTTAACGTTCCCTGACACATTCCAAACCAGTTGGCAATTAGCAACTTTCTGCCGATATATGCTCATACCAAAATAAAACTAACACACTCAGAGTGTTTCTGACATGTGGCAGGACAACTGCAATCTCCCAAACTCAATGCTACAACCCAGAACAAACAGTACAACTTTCTGCCACAAGGTGCCATAGTACGGCTATAATCTGAGTTAGTCTAGTAAGTTCTGCAGGCATAACCCCACATACTATTACTCAATGGACGTTTATTGTTGTGCCTATTAGGTGCAATCCATAGTTTTCTAATGGCTGATTTGGAGGAAAAAAGTGCAGCATTTAGTTCTGCTTTAAACTTGGGAGAAATGCACCAGAAACACATACAATGTTCTCCATAGCTTTCAAATAATGCCATTCAAATTTCAAACATGGGGAAGCAACACCTGAAGATTGTTCAGCATACAGGTTGTCCCTCCACAAGTCATCTAGACAGGTGTGGCAAACCTTTACACAACTGTCTCCTCTAACCAATGAAGCAACAATCGAGATCGCTGGCAGGTTAGACCTCTCAGATGGAAGTAACCAGCAAATATTAAGGGTAGACTTGCACATGTGGTGGCTCATGGTGAAATATGTACCTCATGTGCTCGGAGACCAGTGGAACCAGTGGCAATTTTTGGCCACCAAAAAATCAGGCTGTGGTCCCCCACCCTTACTGCTTGCCTGATTTGGCCCCTTGATTTTTCTTCTTGTTTTTGAGAATGAAACTGCAGGTATGATGGCATCTGACCATCCTAAATGCAAGTCCAAAAAGACAGTCCTGTGGTGCTTCCTGCAGTGGCAGAAATTCTGGGGGTGCTGCATAAACTTGGAAGAGGATAACGATTACCAATAACGAAGGTAAGTGTATATATTGTTGCACACAGTTTCGGAACTTTTATGTGTTCTATGGTACACGGTAACACTTTAGTAGCATTAACATTTTCAATGTCAACATGGGTCCTCAGATACTTCATTTTTGAGTTACTGCTCTAATAAGGACTGATGGCCCAAAGTCATGCAGTGACTCTACTTGCAATGCAAGGGTCTGTAATGGAACCCTCCACTCCCATGCTCAAACATAGTGTTGCTCAGTATGCAATAAGCATGCCCTTCCAAAAATTGAAAATTTTCTTCACAGGGAATCTGTTCACAGATAAGTAAAAGCAGAGGTGCACATACTTTTAAAAATTCTAAGAGTCACCTCAAAATTCTAGGTGCCAGAATGGTGACATGACACAAGTTCTGTACTGAGGAGGCACAAATGTCATGTACCACCAAAAAAGTTTAGTCTCCTGGGCAACCTGGTGCCCAGGACTTGTGCACCCCTGTGTAAAAGGGCTATACTGTCCCTGTTGTGCTTGTTCTGTCTCCTGTTAAATCACCTGAGTGCCTATGCTTATTATTGAGTCATTACAGATTTGTTTACAAGATACAGCAACTCCTACCTGCTGTGAAAGAGTAGAAGGAACTGGCGAGGCATTGTTGTCTGCCCTCGTAAAACGACCATCAGACATGGAATATGCTACACTAGCCAAGCCTCCTTCTCTCCCTGTAGCTAAGCTTGTTGGAGCTTGGAAACCCATGTCATAATACCCTGTTGCCTGCAACAAGAAAGAACATTTCAGGATGTGTGATAACACAAATCTATTGAGACAGTTCTCTATTCAATGCAGAATAACCTGTTTGTTAATTAATTAACTGGCCAAATATTGTAACTTCTACTAACTGCATAGTACATCTGACTTTACAGACACATCCACTGCCATGCTTGGCAAATTTACTGGTCACCATTTTTCCAAAGCCATTTCAATGGTTAAGTTATCCTGCTACAAAAGTCTTCAAATTACTCACAATAAGATCAAATTCACAAAGCTTTGCAGTTCTGGGTAAATACAAAGACAAACTGGTCCAGAACAGACATACGTTCAATAAATCCTTCAACACTGGTATTCTGTTTCCTTGGCTACACACTCTTTTACTGAATATGCATTTCAGTAAAACCACATGCAACTGATCTCAGTGAACATGAAGAGTTATTCCCTGTCCACAAGAACAAGATTCCGTATACTTTTTTTATAGAGTTAATTAGAAATATGATTACTTTATAATTAAAAATAACATTCAGGTATTAAAATTCATATAATTGAAACTAATTATCTATTACAGACTGCAATTTACACATAAATGTACTATATGCTCCTGGGAGGAGGGAGGTGGGGGGTTGAGGATAGCGTAGTCGGTAAAGTGAATTGCTACAGGCTGGATGGTGCTGGGTTCAAATCCCAGTGGGAATGAGATTTTCTGCACCCATCCAGACCGGCTCATGGGCACACCCAGTCTCCTATACCATGGCTACTCAGTCTCTTTCTTGGGGGTAAAGCAGCCCCAATCTAGCACCCAGGTTAAAGAAAAAGTAGAGCTATACCTCTACTCTCCTTCTCAACCTTCGTCGCCTGTTCTAGGGTGAACTTCACCTGTACCTTTATATGCTCATGCAAATACAATGTGAAGCCCTGTAACTTCTTATATTTGGGTAAAGCAGATGAACAAAGAAGCTGCTGGCTGCTGAGAGAGCTGCAAGGGTGGGAAGAAAACAGACCATCTGCTGAAAGACAATCCCTCTGTGCATGAGCTCTAAATTGTAGAATTCATACTTACAGTTGTTCTCTGTCCCTAATGGGATCAAAGACCAATAACCAGGAAATAAAATACAAAGGTAGAATGACAGTTGAAAATCTTATAATAAACAGGAAATGGACAAGATGTGGAAGGCTATGACAGCAACTTCAAATGCTTATGCTATTCCACTGTCAACAATGGCTACAAACCTGAAAAATTGGAATTACACATGAAAACAAGCTCTAGAAGTAGCATAAATTGCAAAGGGAACAAGGCTGAATGCAGCAAAACGATGGTGCTTTAGAAGGCTACCATCCGAATGGTTTCATAATGCTCATAAGAATATTCCTGTGGAAAGCCACACAGCAAATGTCTGTCAAATGGCAGAAGAAAACTGAATTCCAGTGTCCATACAGGTGACTTCAAGATAATTTAAGAAACTACTACTACATTACACTCCTACATAAGGTTTTCTGCAATGTCATTGTTGGACTTTATAATTATTTCAGGTGACAAAGATAACCAAATTGTGAAAGCAATAAATATTATAAAAATATGTATTAAAGCTACAAAGGAACTCCTTGACACACAGACAGATTCACACTTTCGAAAACTATGATGTAATACACAGAGGTCTTGACCTATGTAATGTGTTGTTCACACATGGCGTAATTTAATTACTTTACATTTACATATGTATCTCTAAAGAAAAAAGGATTATGTCTGCAGCTTTCATTTTTTTTACTTCAACAAAATAACCAGAAGAAAGTCCACAATGAAAACCTGACGAAGAAAAGCCTGCAATTCTGGACTCTTTTCAAATTAATATATTGCAACAAGCAATCTGAATGATGATAGTAAATGCTTGGTTGAATACTCTGGAAGAACAAATTTGTAATGGGCATAAAGAAGAGCTGATCAGTATGAGTTTGAACAACAATCCCACCAACAATTTAAACACACTGAAAGGCTCACCACTTACTCTTACCCTGTGTAAACTCTCATTCCCTACCTTCCTACAATTCCTTTTAATATAATCCCTCCACCTATACTTGTCTTGAAAGTGATGGTCGAACATAAGTTTTCTCATTTATTCCATGGACACTACATAACTCCATTTAATTCTTAATATAATCACCCAACATGCTAACAGCTAATTATACAAATTTTTATGCTTCTGTGCAGTTTTCTTTAATCTTTTAAATTTTTTTACATACAGATTACGACTACAACAACCACCACCACCACCACCATTACCACAATGCCCCCCTCTCCCAGTTATACTACACAGCGACACAAATAAAACAAGTATGATATGACATTAACTAAGAACTGAGGACATTACCACATGTGGTATCCTCTGCTGAAGCAGCTGGAGGTCCTCATAGCTGTATACAGGCTGCTGGAAGAAGGGAAGTCCCCCTTGGCTCATAATGTACTGATGTGTGCCAAGCATGGGAGGAACACCTGGAGGGATATTTGGAACTACACCACTCTTACCTGAAACTAAAATAATAAGCAACTAAATGTTAACACACTGCATAAATTTACAAATCACTGTCCAGCTTCCTACACACAACACTGAAATAACATTTGGAATTATTACAAATTACTTATGACTCAATGTCCCATTTATTACTGGTCCATGAACACTGAACTTGCAAAAGTTCTGAGGGTCTCATACCTATGTTGCTGAACAATGAAGTCTCCTGTGATACTATGCTGTGTTGATGATATAACACTAACTGTTCAGTTGTACATACAAATACATTCTACACAAGGGGAGACCAGTGGTGGCATCTGAAGGTGTGCCAAAGTAGGCAAAGGAAAGCAACAGTGTGGTGGGGGAAACACTCAATGTACAGGCTGTATGATTAAAGCTATTACAAACCATTTGACCAGACAAAATGATGAACGAACAGAATGTGCATGGATGTAACATCTGGGAAAAATATGCTTCACACAAAGCTACACAGCACACTGATCTTCACCTCCCTGCACATTTTGTGCTCAGTGAACTTATAAATCTATGTGACTCTGCCCAAAAGAACAGAATGCCCTGCCCGACCACATGTAGTCTACCGCCTTTCACTCTTGCACAGTTTCAACTTACAATACTTGCAAAAAAAAAACACAAACAAACAAAACTCCTTTGGTGACAACCTATGACAAAAAATTACTTTTACTTTTATCCTTACTGTGAAGTTCATATGACAATGAATGGATAATGAAGAAGCAGAGCAGTAACAGGCATGAAATGATACCAGGTATTCCCTTGTAATGGGTACATGCTCTATTACTCAAATCTAACTACAATGATTCATTTGGAAAACTCTAAATATTAAGGACCTTAACAAATTAATTTCAATTTCATATGACACTCAGCTGTACACCTCTGTCCTTTCCATCACAGCACAATCCGATCTCTTTCTACAAAGAGTGCACAATCAGAAGCAGTATTACTTGCCTGTGGAACTTGTCACTTTGGTAGAAGTTGTGTTCACGGTTTGACTGCTGCTCACAAGACCTAGTGCAGGAGATGCATTAACATTTGTTGAAAGCCCACTGTTTGTTGTAGTAACATTTGTGCTGCTCAAGTTAGAGCTTGCTGTTGTTGTGGAGTCATACTATAAACAGAACAAAAGCATTTCTTAGGTAAAAAAACAGCGTAAAAAAACAAGTGTAAAGAACGAAAGTTTTAACACAAAATCTCCAAGGAGCAAAGTCTTCTTGCTACAACAAAAGATCAACACAAACTACAACTCTACCATGAACACTTGCACAGTTGCCAGTTTCATATATTTCAAAACCATTTTAAATATAAACACACAACAGATACACTGTAAGTGCTGACATGCATTAAACTTACAAGAACATTGGGCATCTGAGATATTCGTTATCACTAAACTGTACAATAAAGTTACTCAAATATGAAATTCTTCACACATTTTTTAAACAAAAGCTAAAAAATGCTTTTCATTGTTTGTATGTAGTATTTTCACACATTCTAATATAAACAATGCTAACTTAAAAAGAGAACACCACACTGTTTTGACTTAAAACAGACTGATAATGTATCTCAACACAATCAGTTGAAAATGTTTCAAATTGAAACATCCAAAAATAAGCATACAAAATTCCAATTAGTTTAACATTAATGTAAGGTACAAATCAAGTTCAGGGAGCATTGTTGCTCAGCTCATAAACCCCTTTTTAGAGACTTCTCCACTTTTTTAGTGACTGTATGTAATACAGTCTCTTTACCTGTTACATTGTACGATAGTGAAATGTAGTCTCTTACTGACAGAAGCAAATACATTTCCAAGTACTATATTTGAAAACAAAGTGGTCAGGAAAATACTGACACAGATTAAATTCGTGGGGGATGGAAGGATGAACATCATCATAACCTACATAGCTGTAGCATTCATAGTGTAAATTTCAATTGGTACATCTCCACTGTGCATCGGAAACAGGTTGCCTCCAATTACAAAAAAGCTTGGACCACAAGGATTATGACAATTTAGGACATTTGATTACATACAGGGTGTCCCAGGAGGAATGTGCCAGACTTCGGGAGAGTGTTCCTTATGTTAAGGTATACCGATATAACCCAAAACACCTGTATCCAAAGTTGAACGGTTACGGAGATAATGGCCTGAGAAAAGTGGGGGCTTCTTGCGGTTCCAAATACTGCAATCTGCACAGCTGATGCATTGCGTGACAGTGTTGATGACCTTGAGAGTGGAATGCAGTGTTAATCGTGCCTGCGTGACTGTTAGTTGCTTGTACGGGAGTTGGAAGCGCCATGTAAAGTGCTTGGAGCCCTAAGAACGACCACGGCGTTAATG
>Ga0123352_10008145_pt1 | contig 16294 bp, 6 predicted proteins | sample TergutLab28metaG_FD_89700 | JGI IMG/M metagenome (GOLD analysis project Ga0123352, IMG submission 89700) | Labiotermes labralis P1 segment gut microbial communities from Petit-Saut dam, French Guiana - Lab288 P1 | ecosystem: Host-associated > Arthropoda: Insects > Digestive system > Gut ... | reverse complement strand
GTTTGTTGAAATTTTTGGTTTTTATTTTCCAAAGAGTAGACTCCCCCCCCCCCCCCCCCATATCACCCAAACCAGCTTTGGGAACCATGCAGACTGCTATCCAAAGGCAATCAGATTCAAGATCTATGTTCTGCACAATGAGATTCTTTCCCGTAGGTTAGGTTAGGTTGTGAGGAGATATAGCTCCACTTTTCCATATGTCTTTACGACACAGCATGTAATTAAGTGCAGGGACAACTTTACATTTTAATTTTTTGGCAGCAATGGTTACGATGGAGTCTGGAATAATTTGAATACCAAATATGTATGCTAATGAAACATATTTTATGCTACAAAAATTTTTTAAAAATAAAAACATATCAAAGAAACTAAAATTAAGACTAAAGAACACAACAATAGACAAAATATTAACCAATGCATCAGAAACTTGGACACTAACAAAGAGCAATAGAAAGCAATTGAACATTTTTGAAAGGAAAGTGTATAGAAGAATTTTAGGCCCAGTCTATGACACTGAAAATGAAAATTGGAGGATATTAACCAATAAAGAAATATATACAAATGTTACAAAACCTACTATAATAGAGACAATAAGGTTAAATAGATTATGTTGGTTTGAGTATGTACAGAAAATGGAAGGTATTATATATGAATTTGGAAAAAAGAAGATTGAGAGGTAGACCAAGAAATAGATGGCAAGATGAGGTGAGAGAGGATGGAAGAATAGTTGGTGGAGAAGGGTGGCAGGAAAAAGTACATAACGGAGAGGAATGGAAGAAGCTCCTGAGAACGGCAAGGAATCACAGCTTTCTGCACATGCCAATGGAATGAATGAATGAATGAATGAATAATTTGTATGATAACCAGTAGACCATCCCAGTTGGTGATTCAAACTGTTATGGGCTATGTCCCAACCATTGTTACAATCACACAGAATGTAATAAAACATCCTGTGTAGACTTAGAGTCCCAGTTTCCTCCTGATGCTTTATTTTAGAAGATGTTTGTTTTATTGCTCCCCAAACATGGCAGCCTTATCACAAAAAAAAAACCTTCATGTTCCACACAAAGTTGCTAAAGATAACAGACACTCAATACACAATGAGATACAAATTATTAAACCTGCAGCCTGATAGTTAAACTCAAACTTCCTTATCACATGGCAACAATAAAAATCATATCAGCTGCAAATGCATAATGTCCTTCTGCAGTTATGTGTATATAGTGAAGAAAATACCAAGCTTTAACAGCAAACTCTGCGTCATGGCATAAATTGGTGTTCAGAGCCAGCCAGTGTTATTACACAATAACTTTCTTAAAAGCGGCAAAAGAAAAGGCAGAGTTATAACTAAATTGTGTGCATTGCTCACATTAATACATAAATATGACAAACAGGCTTGCCTTTGTATTTTTCTTCATTATGATGCATCACAGATTGCAAGACAATAACAAAAGGTACTGTTATTGAACTGTGAGAAATCACACTAAACTATGGGCTACACCCACAACATACATACCATAACAATGCGAAAAGAACAGAGGACTAAGGAGAGTTTCCAATTAGGATCTAGTAATTTTTAAAATACAGAAGGAATTTTTTGTTGCAACAATTAAAAACCCCATGATGAATCAAATGTAATTTAAGTCACTTTTAAGTTAGTCACCCTGTTGTGTTACTTATCAGATAAAATACAAACATTTTAGTTGTGTTGCTGGTGTTTTATTCCTTCATTTTATAATTTAAGAGTCCCAGAAAAAAATTAAAGTCACATACACCTCAGTTGGTACAACGAATAGGTCATGGGACTGACTAGTGAGGTATTACGGTTCAGCACCCGGCAAGGATAATGTTTTTTTTTTTCCTACTTCCAAAGCATCCAGACCAGCTCTGGGATCCAAATATCCCCCTGTTCAGCAGGTGACAGAGTCTCTTTCCCGCAGGTAAAGCGGCCAGGGCATGAAGCTAACCATTCACCCCTATCCCCCCCTAGTGCCTAGGTTAAAAATGAGTTCAGCAATACCTCTGCTCCCCATTACACCTTCATGGCATGCCTTTATTTGTAATTTATGGCGTAAAAACAAATGTATGACTTCTACAGTAGAGGTGTGCACCTTCCCTATTGTTAACTCATTGATGTATTGTTTGGGTTCTTGCTCTATTGCATAGTTGGGGCCTAGGGACAAGGTCTGAATTTGCTCTTTTGTAAATTTTATGTCAGTTAGATTGATTAGCTGTGATTGGAATTTAGAGGCATTCTTGTTATTATCATGTTTAGTGCTTGTTTGATTTGTTAATGCATCTAACTTTTTGTTAAATTCTACAGTAGAGTTTCATGGACCGCGGTGACACAGTGGTAAGGTGCTGTGCTACAAACCGGAAGATCGCTGGTTCAATCCCAGCTGGTGTCGGTGGATTTTTCATTGACACAAAATCCTTCCGATCGCACTATGGCCCTGGGGTCGATTCAGCCTCTAACAGAAATGAGTTCCAGGAGTATTTCCTGGGTGTAAAGGCATCCGGTGCGTAAGGCTGACAACCTACCACCATACTGTGCTGTTGTCATGAAATCTAGGAACCTTAACTTCCTGGAACCCTCTGGGCCTGTCCAGGCCTGTAACAGGACTGATTTACCTTTTCACAGTAGATTTTAGCCATGCAGGTGGTTAGCAGTCTTTGTATTTAAGTTATCACATTTCACAAATACTTGTATATACCCCCCTGTGTTGTGGTCTTAACCACAGACCTCACAGTGGTTGTAACAATGGCAGTGTGGAGTGTGGTGCTGTACAATTGGAAGGTGACATGTGGTTATGAAGAGGGGTAAAGCTGAAGCCTTAGCAAACAACCACACTTATTCATGATTTCAGGCTTCTCCTGCAATGTAAACGAGATCTCCACTCTTCTGAGATGTTACACAGCGACGACTGGTAGTAGCCAATGTTTTGAGACAAACTATCAGTTCCATCTTCAAGGGTCAAGCAGTCCAAGGGACGTCAGTAGCTTATTACTACTACTACTACTCTATGCTGCACAACATCACAGAAGAATGAAGATCTCATCAGGGAATCCACTGAAACAATTCACACCCCAAACATTTCAATTGTGAAGGCATACAAAAACCGAGCAAGTCCAGCCATTAAATGTTGCTCTGTTATCATGCTTCTTAACTATATGGACGCTTCCCAGTGAATACGGCCCAACTCCACCCCTCAACCAATACACAAACTACAAGACCTATGTATCTGTCCACTTCCAGGTTCTGTCTCACATTAACTCTGAAAATGTTGGATTAAAGGTACACCAAACTTTTGGAATACAACATACAATGCAGCTAAACCCTGAAAGCCAAAGTTACATATGATACGGAATTTGTCAGCAACGTAGGAACTTAATGTAGATCTCTGGAGCAGCACAACCTAATGCTAAGCAAATACAGTCAAACACTGATATAGCACCACTCTCCCTTAGCACCCATGCAAGCCTGTGAACAGAAACTCCCCATTACACAGTGCTTTACTTTACTGCCACCCTCTATATACTGCCACAAATCGTGGTAAAGAAACAGAGGCACTACGTTGGGGTTTCACTGTACTTTCATTTCAATGAAGTGATTCATTAACAGGTGCATGTAATTATGCAAACTGGTAAGAGTGTTATCAAAGTTGTATTTATTCACCAACTGATGCACTAGTCAGCTGTCTTAAAAAACAATAATAAAATTTACATTAAAACAGCTCCGACATGTTTCGGTGTTACAGTTACACCATCATCAGGGAGCGCATTAATTTGTGCTTACTGAAGTTACAGTTGTTATAACTTCAGTAAGCACAAATTAATGCACTAGTGAGTTGTCTTAAAATAAAAATATTAAAATTTACATTAAAACAGCTCCGACATGTTTCGGTGTTACAGTTACACCATCATCAGGGAGCGCATACATTTGTGCTTACTGAAGTTACAACAACTGTAACTTCAGTACGCACAAATTAATGCGCTCCCTGATGATGGTAAAAATGTAACACCAAAACACGTAGGAGCTGTTTTAATGTAAATTTTAATATCGTTTTCTAAGACAACTCACTAGTGAATCAGCTGGTGAATAAATAAAACTTTCATAATATTAAGATGCATGGTACGAATATGAGAAAAGAAATGTTTAAGAGTGGTACACGAACAGAGGTACAACATTACACAAAATACTACCATTCTATTCCTGGAATTGATAAAAATACTTACAAGGTTTCCAAAGAACACAGTTTCCATTGTGGATTGTGGCTGGCGAAAATTGAGCCTTGGTGAAGCTCCAAGCCAAGGCTTGGCACTACGTGGTGTGCTGTAACACATATCAGTCACTGCTAGAGAATGCAAAAACACGTGACTCACCCACAAACAGCAGACCACAACAACGTTACATCTCTAACACATTTAATTCAGCTAATGAAGATTTTTTTCAATACAATGTTATTCAGTTGCTCAAAAATGCTGCATTAATTTGGGTGATTCTGTAGCGGACTAATCATGTTAAGCCAGCGTAATGACTGATTCTTACGTCGTTTAACAATCGAGCGTCAACTGAATATGTTACAGTGTCAAATTATTCAGTGAATACGAATGATGGAACTGGAAAGGAAGTGGAAGGAAGCAGTACTGGCAGTGTTGAATATAAAATTCCCACATATGCCTCAGAAGAGGGGAGAGGCATACAATTGTATTACATGACTGAAATACATACAACACCAACATTAAAGTGATTAATGTATACAAGAGCAATTTAACAACAAACATTTATGCAATAATTATAAGATACATGGTATGTAAGACTTAAGAACATATTCCATAGGTGCAAGTGTCTGTTAAAAATTTATATTCACTGCATCAGAATCACCCAACCTCAGATAACAACACAGATATACTGAGACAATCATATCTTATGTTGTGTGAATGACAATCTTCAATAAAATTACGTTATGCAAGATACTGAGAAATGTGCATCAGAAAACAATAAATATATGAAGGCAACGATAAGGAAACCAGACACAAAGAAACACAAAGCAACAGCAAAGCAAGTGAAATTAAAGGCCACAATTCATTACACTGAATCCCTTGAAAGCATATGTTACATTGGAATTATTACAATATTACGATCTTCAGCTCCTCATGCAGTTATGCCAGGACAGGGGCAGATCCAGGTTTTGTGAGGCCAGAAGCTTATACAATTTTGGGGGCCCTCTATAATAAAAAGAATAGAAAATCATGAACACAAAATCAGGCACAAAAGTGAATATTTATTTATACGAGGAGAGAAATCAGAACATATTACAAATTTAAAAAAAGCTGACAAACACCACAAAGATCTAAAAATTAAGAAAAATAACATACTCTTTTCATTAACTAACTGCTTGACATACCTCTATAATACTTAACTGATTGTGTTTAAAATATCTTGTTTTTGCAAAGTTCACAAAAAAACATATGACCATGTGAACACATTGCTAGGACCCCTCCCTGGGCCTTGGAAGGCGCTCAGGCCAGTGAGGGCCCTGAACCTTAAACTTGCTTAGTTTCATGGTAAATCTGCCCCTGCACAGGGACGTAAAACTTGTGAAAATATCATTCTGTCCTGGCCCATAATGGTGAAGACTAGTTCCTTCAAGTTTTGAAAATAGTCCTAACATTTAAAAAAGGATGGATCTTACTAATTTTGGTTCATCAAAGATGTATCAGTCAGGATGAAGATGGCATGTGATTTATAAATTCACCAAACATATACCCAGCCACCCTATTTATCATACATCTATCCACCAGACCACCCAACAAATGACAAACCAACCTAACAGATCTTCCATTCACCCAGTTCTTTATACTTGCCCACACTTCTCTTCCCCTTTATTAAAATTATAAATGGAATGGGATGGTATGGACTGATTTGGTTGAGGATAATGACCAGTGGCTGGTGCTTGGGAATACAGTAATGAAAAACACCGGTGTCGATCAAATGCACGGAGTATCTTGATGAGTTGAGCAACTCAGCTTCTTCAGACAGACTATTCCAGGAAGTTACTCTTTACTTAAATTAGCATCACGTTAATTTCACACGCATACAGTCGGCTTGTAGTTCATTTTATGTAACAAGAGGAACATCGTATGATTCAGAACATATGCTTTCAAGAACTGCACAGCAGTGGTGTCAAGAACAGAAGCAAAGCACAACAGCAAAATGGCACAGTGGCACAAATTGTGACAGACTCACCAACTCTGCACATAGTGCAGGATACTTTTCCTGAGCATGCAAGGGGGAGAAAACACAAAGCAATGAGTGGTTCCACCTTCTGGCCACAAAGACTTGCTAGAACTTGTCATTCAAACTTTGTTCCATATCTTGTTGATTGCAACACTTAAAATTTAGATTATGAAACTTGTTTCAGGATTGCCACTCTCACTCCCTACTGGTGTGTTCCCCTCCAGTCCCCTCTACCCTAAACTACACAGACCAAGGCACTTATTGCTACCCCAAGAACGTAATGCAGTTATCACTAAAAATATTTCAATAAACAGAATTACCAGATAACTGGTGGGACCTTGTTATGCAAGCTATATGACCAGTCTATTATAATATTCTTGACTTCAAAAACCTGACAAAAGAAGGTGATTTACATGAATCATAAAATTCCTCACTATGTTTATCATCTAAACTCCCTCTTAAGCCATCCTTTCATGTTCCACTCACATTCCTAGCTATATTCTGTTCTCAAATGCAATCTTTCTTCTTCCTTTACAGTAAACGAGCACATTCACAGACATACATGAGAGGTCATATTTTAAAACACATTAAAATGCTAGATTTATCAAAGTATGTTTTTATTGTATTCAAAAGCAGAAAGTGCTTCACTCTGAAAGTATACTCCAGACAGGACAAGGCACCTTTTAAACAAACGAATATCGCAATGTTATACTTCACAAAGACAGATTCAAATTCTAGCAAGCCTCCAATAAAAATAACAGGAGCAGCAGCAGCAGCAAATGCAAAAAATCATTCATAAATGAAACTGTGGTAATGCAATTGCATTAGGACGGGTGTGGTTAACACTCAATGTGAGGTGACTTCCTGTTTAGGGGAAAATAACAGGGTTGATACGAAGATGCCTATTCAGCACTTACCAACTTGACAAACACACACACAAAACTTCACAGCATCAACATTCTAGAACTTGATACATGTCTGAAAGGTATCACACTGCTCTGTAGTGTCTACGGCTACATCACTGATATTAAAAACGCTAAATATTTAAAGATGGTTCACTTTTATTCTGATCAAGTTCCGATAAGAAACGTCAGCCAGCACATAACTGTTCTTTGTCATTGTGGGACATAATTACTGAATTTCTAAAAGAACTTCCACTTCCATTATTCCACAACAATTCTCAAGGTCATGTCCAACTGTCAACCATGCCTTTTAAAGGCAGTTTGAAATAAAGCAACAAAATATCACAAATTCAGTGCACAAGCAGAGGATCAGGAGAAAAATTAAAAAAAAAAAAATAAATAAATAAAGTCAAAAGGTGTAACTATTCTAGGATTCAAACAAAATGGCAGGTATCCAATAATAGCACAACAGCGACATTATGTGGATTAGTTAAATCAATCAGCATGTCAGTTCTCAATACTTGTCCATGTTGTCGCACAGGTTTATACCTGAACATAATTCTCTGTGTAAAAATAAAGTTTTCAGACATTCACTTTATCTGACAGACATTTTACTCCGTTACTAAAACTAGAAAATAATACAAACAACAGCTGTTAGACAGCCAAACTAGATATTTACTTCTAAAAGTGTTTTCTTCAAATGTAGTGGTCTTACATGCAGTCTGCCAGGGAGGAAGAACCTACAGTTGAGCATGAGACATCAAACTTTGTGTAACGATCGTATATGTTCTAGTCTATGGTAAAACATTATTACATATTATAACTATCTTATTACACATAATGAATGTGGGGGGATCACAGATGTGGTGGCGCAGTTGGTTGAGGCACTGCGCTATAAGTCGGAAAGTCATGGATTAGATTTCTGATGGCGTCATTGGAAAATTTCACTGACTTAATCCTTCTGGCCACAATATGGCCCGGGGGTCGACAGCCTCTACGGAAATGAGCACCAGGAATATTTCTTGGGTGGGTACAGGCAGCTGGTGCGAAGGGCTGACAACTTTACCACCTTCATGTGCCAATTATCATGAAATCTGGGAGCCACAACCTCCTGGAACCATCAGGACCTATCCAGGTCTGTATAGGGATTGCTTTACCTCTACAGGGTGATATAACATTCCCAGTGCACCGGTGCAAGAAGGGTGATGCACTGCACTGGAAGTGGCAGAGTCTCACACATAAAACATTTAAATTGGCATATGTGACCTCTGTCATGCAGCCCCAGTCCTCCCCAATGCCACACTCTCGGCCAGCGGTGTTGTAAATTTATTCACTGTGACTTCTACTCTAACCTATATCCTACCTCTGACAGGTGCACGGGGACTTTTTACTCATTCTGTATAATACTTAAAAATGGTATATCTTATATGGAAACATAAAGCATTAATTGACGGTACAACATTGCATATGAATAATTACTTTAGTATATAACAGAACTCACCAGCCATCATGTTTGAATCTTAGTACAGTACATAACAATTTGGAAGTTTTATCCTTCCACCATATATTACAAGTGTCTTAATGTAAATGGAAATACGATCCAAAACTTTATTCACGGAATGACCCACTAGTTTAGTATAAAAACTGAAAATGCTAAAACTTATCCGACAACCGGTTTCTTTAAAAAGTTCAGGCTAGAGGCTGATATCTCTGTTTTCTTTTGAGCAGTACAGACCAAGAAATTTTAATCACAATTTACTGTCATTCTATAATTTATGTATATGATATACACACTCATGTTTTTTATGATACAAATAATAACATATACTGGAATGTGTAAATTATATACGAAAACACAGTACTTCCTGGAAACATTAGGAAAGGGGAAACCCATACAACTTGTAATGATGGGACAAGTGCTCTACTACAAGGTGTCTTCACATTGTGACCACAACACCAATAGGAATGCTGAGGTGCACACAATGTACTCCTAACGACAATTATTAATCTCATAAATGTGCTCCTAAACATTATACCACACATTGTGTTCACTCTATTTACCAATAACTAAACAAGGGTGTTAATACATTAAGTGATTTCTTTCTGCAGACAATCAGATAAAAGACATAGTTGCAAAATAAAAATGTCTGTAAATGCGTCAGAAATGTAATGAATCTGAATGACTGTAAAAATTCTATGAAACAGAGGTCACAATACAAATGACCGAAGGTTGCTAAATACACATTTTGTGTCACAATATTCAATGATCGTTTATTACGCACCCTGCTTTAGACATTATACAAGAAGACATAATGGATGAAAAAACTACAGTAGAGAACAATGTGTCATACACTGTATCAGGCCACAAAAATTGAAAAGAGGCAAAACTAGCTTTACTCTCAAATCCATGAAAAATCTCAGGTTGTCATCTCATTGACTATGAAGCTGGAATGTGATCCTGAGAATGTCCAGGAAATGGATACCAGCATTTGAGAGGAAGGTGCTAAATCCACATTCATGGTAAATGGGTAAAAGTATTATTTCTCCAGACTGTTTGCACTTGTGTACCAAACAACATGACACCACATCACTTTTCTTTCACCAACAGTTAATGCACACTATTTGTAAGTTAACCACTTCTTAACTATAAACCCGATGCATTAAAAAGTGATTGGCCTAAAATAGTGTGCATTATATTCTTATAATAAAACCAACGAGAAGTACAATTTTCTCAAATTTGTTTTTGGAATAGGACTCTACATGTTTCGGACAGTATCTCTGTCCATCATCAGAAGTCTAGCACTCAGCAATAGGTATAGGTCATACAGGTTATGCTGACCGCTTGCTAGCAAGCATTCAGCAAAACCTGTATGACCTATACCTATTGCTGTGTGCACAGAGCTAGACTCCTGATGATGGACAGAGATGCTGTCTGAAACATGTACAGTCCTATTCCAAAAACAAATTTGAGAAATTAGTGCTTCTTGTTGGTTTTATTATAAGAATATATCACAATGCATGGTCCTCAGAATGTCAAAAATAGTGTGCATTATCTCTCGGTAAATAAAGAATGACATGAAATATGTTGCATGGTTTATACAATGTCAGAACATGACACAAAATCATAGAAGACTGCAATATTAAAATCCAAGATATAGTACGATATTGCAGTACGGTGAAATGTAATTTTAAAATAACTTTAAATCAATACAGTTTAACAATATTTAAAAGTAACACCTGCAAATTCCAGTAACTTCATAAGAACCCAATATCATATACGTGTGTGTGGGACACACCTGATGATCAGAGACAGAAGATGGCTAGAGAGTGACAACATGCAGGGTGGGTATTACAACTGCAATAAACATTGTAAAACACAAGTTGTATTTGATAATTTTCAGTCATTCAGAGTAGTAAGATACAGTAGTACAATAACTTAATATTTCAAGAATATGTTTGTTATTGTATATTCTGCAAGCTGTATGCCTGAGCTCACTGTGTTATGATGTTTAACGTTAGTACACTTGTCTGCAGGAAGTTATTTGGAACTGCTGCTGCTGTTGCTTGGACGTGCTGCTTACCATTACACAACTGCTAAAACAAATGAAGGGGCTTGGAGGAAAACAAGTACCAGTATGTGTTGTAACATATTAACCTTCTGACGCCTAATGTCAACTATAGTGGTCGTACCGCACTGCTAACCTCTAAAGTTGCATTTTATATATTTATTCAACAAATATAGGTACTGAATATTTTAAACATGGTATAGACTCTCAATTTTTTTCTCTTCAAAATGCAGTTTGTTTCATAATTCTAACATATTTGGTTCCTGTATTATTCACACTTTATATACAGGATGTGCTAAAATAAAAAAAATAATTCCGGCGCCAAAAGGTTAATGCTTACTGTCAAGAGTGTCAGGAGTGCAGTGCTCACTGTGCACCCTCTAAAATAAATACTTGTGGCTGGCAGTCTTCCGATGGATGGTAGATGTGATGGTGGGATTATGAATAAGGAAGCAAGTAGTTTTAGAATCTACCACCACATTTCCTCATGTTTGATTTGTTTAGATGCTGTGATTGGGATTGCTGAGAGCAGGTTTGGGCCATGGTGAAAAACTTTTTTCAGGTCTGGCTAAAAGACTTTAAACTAGATCGGAAAGACTGACTCTCAGTTGCATAGTGATTTGGTTAATTTGTAAATCGACAAATAATGATGCTACTAGGAAAGTCAACAAAGTATGTTACACAGAGGGGCCCGGCCCTCTTTCCAGGATGCCGGGCCCCAGTAACTCACACCGGATTCCCTTATATCTTGTCACACTGGCTGTGATTTTATAAAGTTTCTATAGTTGGGCAGCCAGCCAATGACACAGAATGTGATGGTTACGAATCACTTTCGTTTCTCCAAAACTACCAAACATTAGGACCAACATTATTAAGTTGAAACATATAACATAAATCACAAAGAAAATTTAAAATTATATTGAAATTTTCAGGTATAAATTTAAATTCTGGTTTTTTTTTTTTAAATGTTAACCAGGAAGTTAAAATCCTGTTACACTAATAGCACTTAATTTTATTCATATTTTGTGTTTCTCTTTTTTTGTGTGTTTATTTGGAAAAAGCAGTATATATTCTTCAAAATTCCATGAACATTTCAAGAACATAAGTTGCAGATGAGGCAGATAAGTAATCTCTCCACACTGCAGTACCTCAGAAACTATCAAGTGGAATTTCCATCACACAGCATCAATGGGGTTAAACAGCATCTCTGGTATGCTCTTTTGGGCATGCTTACCTGATGCATGTGTTTGAACTAATACTAAAATGCCTGGCAGCTTTTGTGTACACATTATAAATGAATGAATGAATAAATAAATAAATTAATAAATAGCATATTTCACATAACAAGTACATATTAATATTTGTGAAAAATATCACACAAAAGCTAGACATCTGGTACCATAAATCATAAGTCCTGATTCCACCAAGCCCTTCAATTTACATTTTAAATATTTCAGACATATGCTAGTTTCACAAGACCCTTAAATGGTTGAAATTCTGTTGCTACAGGTTTTGTGCCCTTTGTGCAAGGGCTTCTATGTACCTACAGGAGGTGCCGAGTGATAGATGGATGAAGACAGGAAAGGATCACAGACACGAAGAAACTAAGCATGCGTAAAACAGAGAACAAGATGTGTAGTAGCAGCTCTTCAAATTTATCCATCAACTATCAATGCCATTAGTATCAAATGTAATAACTGATAAAACAAGTTTTAACCTTTCAAACATTAGGAAAGTTAGGCATAAATCTGAAAACATTTTCTGATTAAATATTTTGTTATGTTCCATATTTTAACCAACGAAATGCACCAATTAAAACAGAATGAAACAGATCACAAAACAACTTCATATTAGGTGCCAACTCCTACATGTTTCGGCACCAAGGTGCCATCCTCGGGAAGTTCCTTAAAAACAAAGGATTGTTAAGTCCAACATGTACCCCAGGAGTCAGTTGCCCTCACTTTAATCATCAAAATCAGCAGTCTTAAAATGTTAAAATCATTAGATTACACATGTTAACAAGTACAAGTTCATATTGCCATAATGAAGTATGTTTTATGATGTGTTTTACTGTAATTTAAGTAGTGCATTTTGTTGGCTAAAATATGGAATGTAAGAAAATGCAGTCTGAACAACATAAAATTTACAGATGTCCAACAGGCTAAAGCTATTTGCAACTTTAAGAAATACAAAGGAGAAACTCTGTATGACCAACGCAACTACTGGAGGGTGTAACAAAACATGGCATTGCTATTTTAGCAATATGGGCTTGTACTTATTAACATGTGGGGACCGCTGTAGCACAGTGCTTAAGGTGATGTGCTACAAATTGGTAGGTCGCTGGTTCGATCCCAGCTGGTGTCAATGGAATTTTTCATTGCCATAAAATCCTTCCGATCGCACTACAGACCTGGGGTCGACTCAGCCTCTAACAGAAATGAGTAGCAGGAGTATTTCCTGGGGGTAAAAAGCGGCCGGTGCGTAAGGCTGACAACCTTACCACCATCCTGGGCCGTTGTCACATAATCTGGGAACCTTAACTTCCTGGAACCTTCTGGGCCACTCCAGGCCTGTAATGGGACTGATTTACCTTCTTTACTTATTAACATGTATAATCTAGAATTTTAACATTGTAAGACTTTAAATTTTCATGATGAAAGTGAGGGTGACTAGCACCTTAAGTACATGTTGGACTTATGATCCTCTTCTTTTGATAAATTCCTTGGGGATGGCACCTTGGTGCTGAAACATGTAGGAGTTGGCACCTAAAATGAAGTGTGTTGTATGACGTTTCACTGTATTTTAGTCAGTGCATTTTGTTGGTTAAAATAAGGACTGTAAGAAAATGCACAGTATGAATAACAAGATAATTTGTTACATTTTATACAATTCAACAAGCAATTGTAGACTCCAAGATCTTCTCACACCACAACCTGCAGCAAAGTTGCACAGAACTGACAGAGGCATTTAACGTGAAGCAGATAGGAACTTGCAACAAATCCCACAATGTATTTCCTATTGATAATAAAAAACTGCTGTAAGCTGATGTCATTAATAATGATAATGATAATGTATTTTCAACAGATGGATCTGGAGAAATCTTTGAGAAAGAAAGATGATTCTTGAATTCAAGACTTCCAAACGCTGTGTACAAAGTAAAAGTTTAAAAACTTTCAAGTTTCCAGGCTCTCAAAGTATGGCCTTTCCCCTGTAAGCATACAATTTCATGTGCATTCTAGAAATTCCATTCATGATGGGCTACTTTTAATTATCTCAGCCCATATGTGCACTATGCAATGCCACACAATTAAGTTTCAGTCTTTAATATCTTTCCACCTTTCCCAAATTTTCATTCTGTCTTCAAATGTTTTTAAATGGTACTCCAATCTATATAAAATTCTCTGGCCTGCTGATATCGTCACGCTTAACCTTCCAAAGCCCAGTGGTAACTATATATTCCACAAGCTAGAACACTCAAAAACACTGTGTTGTCCTCCCAGTGTATTTATGCATTGTGTGTCACTCCCCACATAGACACCGATCATATCCCTGTACGGCATTAACCAGTTGGTTTTTGTAATGGAGATGTAGCGTGTTTACTAGGACGAAGGAATCTAAATTTTATTGAATATCTGGCTAAACGTCATGCATTGGATAGATGAGTTTTGTGTATGATGTGCACATAATTTGTTCAGGCCTGACTGCAGGCCTCTCACTCAGTAACAGCCAAAAATGTTTTCAAGTCTCGGTCCCGTTATGTCACTGCTGCTAAGTGAAAACACAGACTTATAAACAGCTTACTGAAACCTGAAACTGGAATACTGTGGTGTTTAGGGAACATGTGAAATAGTATTTTTTTTATCTTAGTAATTAACCAACTTTATACACACAATTTGTTTTACAATAAGTTTATTTCATGCCTCTACATGTTTTGAGCACTATGTGCTGATCATCAGGAGGTCAAAATTATACAACCTATAGGTGTGAAGATACCAGAGGCTGTAGAATACAATCTTGACCTCCTGATGATGAGCACATGTGCTCGAAACATGTAGAGGCATGAAATAAACTTATTGTAAAGCAAATTTTATGCATCAAGTTGGTTAATTACTAAGATAAATACACAGAAATGCACAGTCAGCAAAACATCAAAAAATATGTGAAATAGTAGTAGCTAGGTGTTACAGAAAGATTAAATTGCAAACTGTGTTAAATAAGGCATTGGTTTCACTCACTTGATGTAGGGTTGGTGCAAGGCAACAAGGCTAGCATGGATGGTCATTGTTATGGCAGCCAAATGGAAGTAGTCAAAGAGGACGGGCAGGTGATAGTGAAGACCTCTGGTGGGAGAAAAGTGGAGCTGCAGCGTTCGGCTTGAGACACAGGAGATGGAGCTGTGTTGGTCTGGACCGAACGTTTGATCCGTAAACCAAAGCTCTACCATCAGCGTGAAGTCTGCTCGCTCAAGCGTATCCTCGATCTGAAAACAGACAGGACACATTTTCATTAGTTTTAATGCAGTTGTTTTATGATCCTATGTCCAGTGATAAAAGTCACGTACTCTTGAAGAGATACTGTAGGCATCAGTGCCAGCTAGATTTTTTGCAAGGTGGTGCAAATTACCTTCACGTAAAGAGACCAGACTTTTTGTTGACCAAAGCTAGACAAGAGAGTAACAAAAGTGTCATTTAATTATAGTGCTGGACTCAAAATGTATATTTATGGCCAATCTCTGTTTCCATACAAATTCTGACAAGAATTACTAATACGAGGGAGAGTCAAATGAGAACCTTAAAAGTGCGATAAAAATTAAAACCACAGCTCGACTGTCTTGTAAGTTTCAACAGTGATACTCATGGTTTGAAGAGTGGCCGACAGGTGGCAGTACGATACTACATAGAAAAATGATGTCATTGTGTATCTTGTGTGTTCAATAAATTACGAGATAAAACATATTTAAGGTTTCATTTGACTCACCCTTGTAGAAAACCCATTTGATTCAATACATATTATTAAATGAAAGAAATAAATTGTGCCAATATCCCAAGGTGCCACACAACTTGCTGCAGGTGCCACTGATTGAAGAATGATTACAAATGACAACTACGAACAAAAAGCAGTTACAAAATACTTGACTCTTAATTTGAAATTTTAACATTGTCAATTTACAGAGGGTAAAAATTGTGATAAACGACAATATTATTGAACAAGTAACAGATTTTAAATACTTGGGGTATCGCATATCAGAATACGGAAGTGACTTAGAAGATAAATTGCAAACATATAACAAAATAAATGGAGCTATACGGAGACATTTTGGAAAACAAATGAACAGAGAAACAAAGTTAAGAATTCACAACATTACAGCTAAAGCAACATTGAAATTTGGAAGTGAAGCTTGGGTACTGAAGAAAAGAGAGGAACAACGTTTAGAAACAGCACAGATGAAATTTTTGAGACAGTTACTTGGAATAACAAAACTAGATAAAGAAAAGAATCAATGTATTAGGCAAAAAACGGGAGCACAGAACATAGTAAAGGAAATAAAACAGTACCAGAAAAAGTGGCTACAACATGTACAGAGG
>Ga0123352_10008144_pt1 | contig 16295 bp, 12 predicted proteins | sample TergutLab28metaG_FD_89700 | JGI IMG/M metagenome (GOLD analysis project Ga0123352, IMG submission 89700) | Labiotermes labralis P1 segment gut microbial communities from Petit-Saut dam, French Guiana - Lab288 P1 | ecosystem: Host-associated > Arthropoda: Insects > Digestive system > Gut ... | reverse complement strand
GAAAGATTAGTTGTCTTTTCGTATTATTTACCCCCCCCCCCCCCCTTCTCACTTTATTTTATGCACACAGTGAATACCTTATGTCAAAATAATTCTATAGAATGCCATGGTGTTTATGGCCCACTGACTTTGAAATATGTGATATTAATTGCACACATGAGTGGAAAAGGAGATGATATTTTGATGCTATAGTGACATTTTGTACCCTTTTGTTGGTAGATGACACAGTATGATTGCTAAGATCTATAAATTTTTTTACATTAACGAAGAGCTAGGTCAGATCTTTTAACCAGTGCAGAACACGCTTAAAAACCGGAGTAAGGGACTGAAAAATAAAGAAAAAGTAGTGGCCATGAATTGCATTCCACTGTATTCCATCAACAAAATAATGAACAATTCAAGAATGCAATGGGCAGATGTGAAACCCTCACAAGTAGTACATTGCACATACCCATACTGTATTGCCACTTGTTTGTTTTGGGTCATTTATTACATTGAAATCCAAATTTTAGGTATTTCTGGAGGACAGAACTCCAACATAAAAAAAATATTACATATGATACATGCAGCAGAACTTGACTGAATCCACACCACCACCTCAAATGTATTCTTAAGCCTCTCCAAGCTTGACTGCTTGAAAATGTTCATATGCAAATTACTGTCACTAGCAGCCTTCCTTAGTGTTTAATAGTTGTTTTTTAACCCTTCCTGCCTCCTAGTGACATCTCTTGGAGAATGAATTACATATCAACATGACTCAACAGACCGAAAGAATCAGACTTCTTTAAGAAATGGCCTCCTCCATTTCGAATCAGTACAACCTTCTGTTTACAAATAAGTGAACTAAAATAATCCACATATGTCAAAGAATACTGGAGCAAAATACCCATTTTCATATACACTATTTACAATATTTATAATCAGCAGCTCATCACAATTACAACATAACCTGTCTTCTCCTGGCTTATAAACAGTCTTTTCTTAACTAAAATATTCCAACTAACTTTACTACCACTATGAACTAAGATCTAGATATCAGCACAGTTATTTGCATAAAGATTTCCACCAATTTGTTTTGACAAAAATAGCTCCAAACAAGGTGCCATCTTGGATTAACTAAATTTTAATTCAAATATTTCTGTTCTTATACACCATCCGTTCACACTACTGAGATGTAGAAGCTCAACTGACAAACGCATCTACTTTAAGAAGTACACAAACCTGACACACATCAGGATGCATCTGTGTTGCTGATCTGCAGCATGTCAGCAACATAAAATAATGTTACAGGTTTTTGAAGGGTGAGACATCTGGGCAACATCTTTAGTTACAGACTGTTGCAGCAGTGGCAAGAAATGGTTAAAAAGAGGGCTGTCTAAATTCTCCCTCTACCATAGGCAATATAGAAACATTACAACCACGGACTTCTTGTTTATAATGGAAAAAGAGAATACATAATTACATATATTTTTTAGACAGCAGCTGGGATATCTGGTAGCAATGGCTCTTCTGAATTCATGGGAGAGTGGGTACAACATTGAGTTGTGTGGGTGCACTGAAGGCAAGCGATTTTTGGCCAACTGCTCACCTACAATGCTGACTAGTTTCTTCATGCGTGCCTCATAATCAGTCCAATCACATACATTCTGAAGGCCGTAGGACAAGTTACAGTATGCAACTGGAAAGTCGTGTTTTAGTTTGAGTGCTGTGCTTTATGACTGGATTGCTTCTGGAAAGTTTTCAAGTTCCTGAAAAAATGTAATACATTCTGCACATTTTCCTCCAACTGGAACTAGGAAGTCTAAAAAATGATTTCAGTCCCTAACCACAGAAAATTTAAATTAACCATATAGCAATAATTTCACAAAGACGTTGTAATCCTAAGAACACTTAGGTATTGTCTTACTTTATGACTCCCATACCAGCCAGATGGGCAAAGAAAATTCTACTTTCAAAGTATAAAGAAAGAAGTGGGTGGGGATGTAACAACATGTAATGATAACAAGTTCTGACAGTTGTGTGTACTTATAAGACCATAATATCCCAAAATTAGTATCACATACTTTCAGGATAAGGGTGAACAAAGGTGATAATGACAACAGGTGATAAGAATTCAAAACAAATGTGGTATTAATACCTAGTGTATTAAAGCCAAGCAGTTATGTGCATCGACATGTGCTGGGTTGATTTTTATGACTATACTGTAGTAATAGAGATCCCTGTAATCGCATTTCTTTCAGCAGGTTTCCCACGTTGTTTAGTCTTGCCGCTTTGGAGAAGAACGACACATGCATCAACGACATCTTACAGCTGATATTGCGAACTAAGGGCACATACTTCCCAAGTCTGACCAAAAGGTGTCAGTGAGGTCAGTGGAGTCTCTCTCTCTCTCTCTCTCTCTCTCTCTCTCTCTCTCACACACACACACACACACACACACACACCCCTGACCAAAGATTGTCTAGTTTGGTAGTACGGCCGAAATGAATGTGGATCGATAGTAGAGCCATCTGTGTACAGCACGAAGGTAATATCAAAGCGTCTTCCTTTTCCTGTGTGTGTGTTTTTTTTTTCTAGGTTGTGCGAGGTGAATAGATTTGTAAAATCGGGAAACATCAGCGAAGTATATTAGCATTACATAAACGTAAGAAAGTACATATTCTCCGTCTTTTTTTCAGAACTCAATGTTGATTATAATACGCAGTATTGTATCACACGTGTGTTGAAATACTTTTGTAAATGTGATGTGTTATTCGCTTAGATTACGCATGCCTTGTTTTGGTTATAAAGTATGTGCAGATTAAATTATATACTGTACAAATGTCGGATTGCAAGGGTTTGCTGTATCTTTGTGGCGTGGTTAATAGCGATATTTGAGGTTAGCCCAGTAGTGACGTGTGGGATGTAACGCTGTATTGAGCAGACCAAGAAGCATGCTTTGGATTATTTGGCTCTTGTCGAAACGTCGGATACTACTCGTGCTTCAACACAGCATTACATCCCAGAAGATTTAAGTCTTCAAACATATTTGTTTCTCACACTACGGGAATTTGTTTCAGATTCAAAATGGGGAAGATTATGAAAGCAGGCAAAGTTGTGCTGGTCCTGAGTGGTCGGTATGCCGGAAAGAAGGCAATTATAATGAGGAACTTTGACGACGGTACATCTGATAAGCAGTATGGTCATGCATTAGTGGCAGGTATTGACCGATATCCAAGGAAAGTCCATAAAAGGATGGGGAAAGCCAAAATACACAAGAGGTCAAAAATTAAACCCTTTGTGAAGGTAAGCTTGCATGTTTGTAGTTAGGTACACTAGAAACTTCTATTTTATGTGCCATGTGATGTGTTGTAGTGCTGTCACTGACTGTAGACAATTGTGACGCACACACACACATACATACGGGTCAGGTTCAAGTTCACATTCCACTTACATAGCCCCTACATGATTATGATGCTTATGTTTTACATAATACCGTGTTTTACTTTTACACTGTTGACATACATAGACACACATTGTTCTTTTCTTGCTAGTACCAAGTATTGGTTCTTCACACTTTATTTCACTCCTTAGAAATATATGCTTTCTGATGTTTGACTTGATTTCATTTCATTGTTAAGACAGTTTAGGTTAGGTAGGTTTATTTGGTTGTAATAGTTTGTGGTGGAACAGGATAGGTTAGGTTGGTTGAAGATAATTAAGCACTGTGTATGTTATGTTGATAGCATAGTACCTCCCACTTTGGCAGTACTGTATACCAATTTCTTCAAAATTCACATTCATTGAGAAGTAAGCACCATATAACACAGTGGTTCACTGATCACTCCAAGAACTTTATGTCACATTTCTGACACCCATAATTTATAGGTGGTTCAAAAATTTTTTGAAATTCGCGGTCTCTGTACAGAATATTTGGGCCCTGTACAGGAGTTTGTCAAAATGACAGGAAAAAGAAATTAGTTTCATGGGAATTTTTTTGTACCCTTTGGTCACATTTTATATGGGCTGTGTATAAACAGTTGTGGTTTTTCTGTTTGTGTGTGCTGGATTAGATGTGCATCATCGGTGTTTGTAACTTTGTAAACCGTACAGTACCAGATTCTTATAGTAAATTGGTACATAAAATCAAAGAAACATTGCTTGAAAAGAAGCAACCTGTTACAACAAATGCCTTTTTCAGTGCTTGAATCCATGTTGCAAAAGAAGTGTGCATTGTTACAAGAGAAAAGTTGGATGGATGAGTATGTACGTACCAATATGCAGATATATGTTTAGAAGTTTAGTGGAAATGGCGTGGTGGCCACGTGTTGCAGTGATACGTCTTTGTGCTGCTGTCCACATCAGATGATGGTGTTTTAGGTTCTTATACTGGTACAAGAGCCAAATAATCCAAAGCATGCTTCGGATGAGTTTGTTCCTCCAAAACATCGGTGAAAACCTAAAAAATATCAGCAGCAACCATGCAGGTGTAGTGCAGTGCATGGCTTTAGCTGGTGGATGGGCCTATGGGGTGTGGTGAAGTGCTGAAGGGTGGGTGTTTATTTGCTTGAACTTCAGCATGACAAGGTCAGCTGTGCTTACAAAGGCAAAGAGAAGGACAAGACCAAACATGATGCTGTTACTGCATAAGGTTTTCGCTCCCAGGCTACCGTATGAATATTCCACCAGCCAGTAATCGTGCGCTGCGCTATATTAATTTATTCTTTTATGTTCATACCATGTCACTATATGTAAAAAATTTTTTCTCATTGAAGCACTTTGTATGTGTAAGAAGCTCAGTTATGTTGTTTCTTGCACACTTAGGTCCTCAATTACAACCATCTGATGCCCACACGATATACGGTTGACCTTACTCTAGAGAAGACGACAGTTAAGGACCTGAAGGATCCCATGAAGAGGAAAAAGGCAAGGTTCCAAGCTAAGGTCAAATTTGAAGAAAGGTGAGTCTATTAATTGTGGGTGTGCCATGTTATGAAATCATTACTACAGCAAGCAAGTGCATAATTATTGTTGATATGTTTCCATTGTATTTCTTTCTGTGGGATGCAAGGATCTGAACAGCAGTGGACATGAACACTACAGTCTTCTCAGTTGTGAACATCTTGTAGTTTTGTGGATTGTACCATGTTTCTGAGGACTGTTGCATCTGTTGTTGGGGTCTTCCTTGAAGATGGAGTTTGTGGTTTCTCTGAAATTCCAGTGCATATCTGCCACACTACATGGAATTGTTAATTCCTAGATTCTGAATGTCATGTTCTGATGTAAATTTGAGAATTGTTTCCTATACACTGTTTCTGTTGTCACTGTCATGGAATTAGTAACTGTGATCATTCGGAGTCTATAGCCCCGCAACATTGGAAATGATATTCTGCATATATTACATCCGTACTAACATGACTGAGCTGTGAGAAGGTAGAAAACCCTAAACGTACAGTCACATAACACTACTCAGTCTAGTGTTGTCCACACTGCTGCATTTCCTTATGTTATAAAAATTCTGCCTGGGATATCTGCCATTAATGTGTTGGACTGCTAGTATTACCTGTTTTCTGCCATCATTCCATGGTGAAAGTGGCAGAACATAACATGATCCGACTGGTATGGATGCCAGGATACGAGGGGATTGTTTGAAATGAAGTAGCTGATTTAACCAGGCAGGGTTCCTCATATCCACTACAGGACCTGAGCCTGCCTGTGGTATATCTGGAATGCTTGCCAGGGGAGTGATCAGGGGCTGAACGAGCAGAAAACGTGAGCTATGGAAGATGCAGGCTAGGGGCTATCTCAAGAGACCCTCTGATAAAAGAGCTGGGGAATTACTCAACTTAAGCAGAAACTAGCTAAGAATAATGACAAGGCTGCTAACAGGGCACTGTTGTTTAAAAGGATTTCTGTTTAAACTGGGGCTGGCAGACGGTCACTGATATGATGTATGAAAACACGCATTTGAAATGGCCTCACATGTTTTTTGTGAATGTGAGGCACTGGCGGTATTAAGATTTAGGTGCCTGGGCCATCGTTTCTTGAAACCGGGTGACATTTGCTGACATCTTCGTCGGCTAGATTCACTTCGTTGCAAGTGCAGGTTTGCTGATTGCTTAAGCAAAGGGTTGCACCAAAAATCAAAGAAGTCAAATTGCAATCCTTGTTGCAGTACTGATGTACTCTTCTGTGTGCTGTGCCGTGCGACCAGAGTATTGCAATCACTTCCCAAAAGTATCTTTTGCAAAGAGCTCTTACAAACGCAACTCTTCCCCCACCCTTAGTGGTGCAGTTCAGTACACCTTCTGCAGCTTCACCTTTAATCCTTAAGCAACAGATTTTAAGTTTAAATAATGTCATCAGCACCACAGGGTTTTCTCAGCAGGGTATTTAAATTTTGGCACCTCCTTACCAATAACATGATTGTTATTTCAACCGAAATGGATAAAATTGTTTAATAAACTGTATTTTGTGGGAAATATATTGTGTGACATGTCTTAAAGATGCAGTAAATTTGCTTATTGCATGAATGTATATTATGAAGTTCAAGACACTGCCAAATTTCCAGCTTGTTGTACTTGCATTTTGGTTTGAGACTTGGATTTTGCATAGGGAAGTCTCATTTCATTGTGTTATAGACAAGCATTAAAACCAACTGTGTTTATCACCATGGTCGCTAGCACTGGGTGAACTGGGACTGTGTGGCATTTGACCACTGGAACACCCTGTATAACTGCCCTGCAAGAATGCATGCTACTGTTGAATAGTAATGTCTCAGTTCCAGCTGCTTCATAACCTCACTTCTGCAGTCTCGGTGTCATTCTGACTTGTCACTGTCACTCTTTCTGTCTGCATTTAGTTAACGTATCTTAGTTTCAGCAACGTAACCTTCATCTTTACAGGGTCACTTTGCTTTTTATATACATATATAAATCTATGGCTGTGAGATACTTATTTATGATGCATATTCCTTCAATCTGCCTTAGTAAAAGTAAAAGTATAGCTGTTCCTGTACTTGTCATGAACATGTGCATGGGAAGTGGTGTTACAGACCATTTCTGGTAAACTGAAACTTATGGGGTAAAGAAATGGGAAAAGGAAAAAGCAAACGGAATGAGCAGGGTATGAGGCTGGTGCTTGTTTTGTGGAACTAGATGTCAGTGAACAATACCAGTCCCTAATACAATGTCCGCCAGAACATTTGGAGCTGGCACATTCATTGTATTGTAAGTGGTAAAACACTTTTGTAGAGATAGTCACTGATTTGCATACAGAATACCAGCTGCATACTACCCATATTCCTTAAATACCTTCCACATCTCATTTTGCGAGAACTACACGGTACAGCTCCCTACTCGTTCTTAACCTCAGCACTAAGTGTAGTGGGTGGGTGGTGACCCTCACAAATTGGTCCCTCTTCCCCCATGTTGACAGTTCCCTTTACCCCTTGAAAGAAGGCTGAGTGGGCTGGACATTTTGGAGAAAAATTCGTAATCTGTACACTGACTGTGATATGCTGGCCCTTTCCAACTTAGGATGGATGTGAAGTTGACAAGTGATTGTGAGAAGATATGTGATGTTTGTAAGCTGTGAGTGTGGTTCTGTTCTTGATACGGAAGCCATGTAAATTTACTTTTGTTACTATTTAACGTGGTAACCTTCGACTTCTATATCAGCATGCTGCAGACTATGTGATGCGTCAACTGCACGCCAACACACAGCAAATCTAGCTAAGCTTCTCTCGTATTGCCACATGTGCATTCCGTCTTGGACTAACACAGCACCCTTCATCTGGGTGCCAGACACTTGTCTAATACTGCTGTCTATCCACTAGCTACCAGGAACTCTTGGCTAAGCCACCCTCCTATCCAGGAGCTACCAGGAGACTCTTGGCTAACACACCATCCTACCCACTAGCTAGCTACCAGGGACTGTTGTCTAACACATCCACCAGTTACCAGAATCTCTTGCCTGTGGGATCATCCTGTCCACTAGGTACCAGATGCTCCTGGCTAATCCAGCCCCCTCTCCTCTACACTGGAGTCTGCCTTTCCAGTAGCTATGAGGGACTCCTGTAACCAAGCCCACTTTCTGTTGGCTACCAGGCAGTCTTGGCTATCACAGCCTCCTGCTCACTACTTACCAGGGACTATTGGCAAACCCAGCCCAATATCCACTGTCTACCAGGGACCCTTAGCTGACCCAGCTTTTCCTCTCTCTCTCTCTCTCATGTATGACAAATTTTGCCAAAGTGGCCTGCACCACATGAATGGTTGAGCAGGCCTGAGCAGGGTACATAGTAATTATTTGATTAGTCTCCTAGGTGGACCAAATGATTGACAAGCATTGAAGGCCACTTGTCTTTTTGAGAGCAGAATTAGGAAGGTTTCAATGAATAAGTTCCATTTCTACATAGAAGAGTTTATGGGTTGTAGTACGTTATTGAGTTAACTTTTATGAGACAGATTTAAATGTCAGTTGCATCTCATGATGGCCTAAATTTTCTGGCTTAACATGGACATTGATTGCTACCAGGTAAACACATGTAGACCAGTGTATTGTCCCATAGGACATTGTGGCATGAAGAGGTTTAAACTCAGTGGAACAACACAGAGCCCAAAGCTGTTCTTTCCATACATTACTTTAGCCATTTAATTAATGAAATTCCATTTACAGGGTGGGGAGCAGGGATGGGGTAGTTGTGGTGACTAGGCAGTGGGCTGGTTCTGGGGATCCAGTTCCTGGCAGGGTGAAGGATCTTTTCCTTCTCCAGACCATCCAGATCATCATCTTGGGGCCTACTGAGGATTGTATTCAGTTGCTAGTGGGGATCCTTTCCTTGGAGGTAAAGTGGTCTGGGTGTGAAGCCAACCACTTGCATCTATCCAGTACCATGGTAAAGAGTGAAGCTCCATCACTGCCCCCACCCTGCTGTATATCTGTAGTGCATGTACAGGGACACCTTTACCTTTATGTGCATTCTAAGTGCACATGGTTTGAATGTGTTTTGTTGTGATTTTAACAATCTTGCTGTGGGTCAATTCTGTAGTCAGGTTGGATCTGAACTGTGAGCTAGCGTTATTTGCTGGAATGTGGGTTGTAAGCAAGTTTTAGGCTTTACCTTTGCTTTAGTTAAGGTCTTCATTCCTTGGGGGTGTGGCATTATAGTACCAGATAATTGGGGCCCAACATTTTGTGACCATCAGATTGTCTTGACACATTGACGACTAGTCACGTGGTAATGTGACGCTGCATCCCACAAGAACAGGGACCTCAAGAGAATCATCTGTTTTGTTGCAGATACAAGTCTGGGAAAAACAAGTGGTTCTTCCAGAAATTGAGATTCTGAATGAAGATGTCTTATTGTGCTGTATTATAAACAAAGATTTTGTTCAATAAAATATCTGAACAGTGAACACTGATTTTTTATGTAAATTTCTGAGAGAAGAATATGCTTTCTTCTTTTACCCTGACACCTTTGAAAGCATGTATGTATATATATGTGTGTGTGTGTATATAGAGGATTCTGTCTAGTTTTGTACTTAACAAGCAAGGCTACTTGCTTGTTTTGCTTAGCTGTGTATGTATTTGGCATCTAGCATATTGTGCCAGGAAATTGCTATGTATATAGTAATGGCTAGTGAAAAAAGATTTTGTTACATTTGCGAAACTAATTATCTCTTACTCAAGATGATGTATGCCTTTGCTGTGGCATATTTAAGGTGAGAAAATGATGTGCATTCATTCTGTGCAGAACATACGATGGCTGGCAGTGTAAATGTAAATTTATACTTTCGTTTGAGACCTATAATATGATAGGTATGACATGACTGGGGCCGCAAAACACGGTGTACCTATCAAAATGAATTGCATGTTCATTGGAATCACGCCTGCCCACATTCCTGCCACCCATAGCACCAATAGTGAAGCCCCGGACCAATATCTACCAGGAACTCTTAATTAATCCAGCCACATGTCCACTAGCTAGCAGGCACATTTCCCTAACAGTCCCCTATCAAGTAGCTACAAGGGAATCTTGGCTAACCCTGTTACCAGCTACCTGGTTCTCTCAGCTTCCTGAACCCCTGTCTGCTAACTACCAGAGACTCTAGGATAAACCCTCTCAGTATCCATTTGCTACCAGGGACTCCTGGCTAATTCAGCCTCTTATTCAAGAGCTACCACCAGCTCTTAACTAACGCAGCCTCTTATCCTGTAGTCTCCTGGGACGCTCTGCTAATCCATTCCTCTTTTGGCCAGCTACCAGGTGCTCTCGGCTAACGCATTCTCCTTTACACTAGCTACTAGGAACTTTTGGTGAACACTGCCAGGGACATTTGTCTAACACAGCCCCTATCTGATAGATAGCAGGGATTCTGGTTAAAACATACCGTTATCCACTAGCTACCACAGACTCCTGGCTATTCCAGCCCATATGCAGTTCCTAGCACGGACTCTTGACTAACCTGCCCTTCTGAACCCAGCTATCAGAGATTCTTGGCTAACCAAACACCCTGTCTGCTGACTACAGGGGACTCTTGGCTAACACAGCCTCTTGTTCAGTAGCTACCAGGGACTCGGCTAACATAACCTCCTATCCATAAACTTCCAGGGAATCTTGGCTAACAAAGCCCCCTACCAGTCATCTACCAGCGATTCTTGGGTAACGAATTCTCCTATTTACTAGATTCCAAGTAATCTTCCCTAACTGTGCCTTCTCTAATTAGCTACCAGGGACTCTTAGATAACTTATCCTGCTATTCACTAGCTACCGTGAGCTCTTTGCTAAGACAGCCTCATATCCAGTAACTAGCAGGAACTCTGCCAAACCAGCCCATATCCACCACTGACTCTTGGCTGTTTTCTATCCACCATCTACCAGAGACACTTGACTGCAACATCCACCAACTAACAGGACTCTTAGCTAACCATTCCTCCCTCCAATAGGCAACAGGATGTCTGGGGTAAGCCAGCTCCATTTTCACTAGCTACCAGCAAGTCTTGACTAATCCACCGCCTGACAACTGAGTACCAGGGACCCTTGGTGATTGAGCCTACTTTTCAATAGTAACCCACAAATCTTAGGTAGCCTATCCTCATAGCCTCTACTTAACAGTGCTGTTGGCCAACATAGCTTTCTATCCAGGAGGTACCAGCGGCGCTTAGCTAACACAGCCTCCAAAATGGTAGCTGCCTGGGTCTCCTGGTTAACTGATACTCATATCCACTAGCAACCAGTCTTGGCTAACCCAACCTCCATCCAACCTACCTACCACCTAGTCGATTCACACAGGTAAGCGATCCTCCCATCCACTAGTTCCAGGGGCTCTTGGCTAACTCAGGCCCTGTCCACTAGCTACAAGGGACTTTTCACTAACCCAGCCCCTTTCCACTAGCTACCAGGGACTCTTGACTAAACCCTTTTCCACTAGCTACCTGGGACTCTAACTGAACCTCTTATGCACTAGCCACCAGGGACTCCTGGTTAAAACTAGCCCACTATCCAAATGCTACCCTCAGTCCACTACTACTAGTGAGTCTTGGCATACACATCCCCCTATCCATGAGCTTCCAGGGACTATGCTATCATTTATCCTCTACCTACCAGGGACTCTTGGCTTTTCCATTCCGTATACAATAACTACCACAGTTTCTTCACTAAACTAGCCTATCATCCATTATGTAGCAGGAATTATTGTCTAACACAGCCCCCCCCCCCTACTAGGTACAGAACACTAGGCTATCACAGAACTTTGGTTAAACCATCCACCAGCTACCGCAGACATGTAGCCCCTCCACCTACCAACCAAATAAAAGAGATTCTTCTGTAACTCAGAATTGTATCCACTAAATAACAAGGACTCTTGGCTAAACAAGCCCCCTTTCCACAAGCCAACAGGGAATCTTGGCAAACTCAGCCCCCTATCTACTATGTACAAAGGACTCGTGGCCAACTCAGCATCCTATAAAGAAGCAACCAGGGACTGTTGTCTAAAGGAGCCCTCTACGCACTAGTTATCAGGGACTCTTGGCTAACACAGCCTTTCTACTAGCCACCAGTGTCTCATCTAAACCAGGATGCTATCCACTATCTACCAGGTACTCACAGCTAAATCAGTCCATATCCACTAGCTAACAGGGTCTCTGCTTACCACATCCTCCTACCCACCATAGACTAAGATAACCCAGCCACCTACCCACTAGCTACCCAGGACTCTGTGAAACCACCCTCCTATCCAGTAGGTACCAAGGAGTATTGGCTAACCCAGCGTCCCAAACACTAATTACCAAGGACTTTGCTAATCCTGTATTTACCAGGCATTCATGGTTAACCCAACCTCCCATCCACTCACTACCAGCAAAACTTGTCTGAGCAGTAGCTAACAGGAACTCTGTCCCACTGTCCACTCGCTGTCAGGGACTTAGCCCAGCCTCGCATCCAGTAGCCAGCAGGGACTTTTGGCCAACTGAGCCTCTCATCCAATAGCTGCCATTGGCTAACCCAGTCTCCTCTCCAGTAGGTACCAACTGGTCTTGGATATCTAAGACTTTTATCCACTAGCTACCAGGTCTCTTCGCTATACCAGCCCCTTATCCGCTACCCAACAGGAGCTTGTGGCTAACCCAGCCTCCCATTGAATAGCTACCATGGACTCTTGGCTAACCCAGCCCCCTATCTACCAGGGACTCTTGGTTGAGCCTACTATCTGCTAGCTATGAGGGACTATTGGCTAATTGAGCCCTTCTCAACTAACTCTCAGCTAAATTAGGCCATTTCCAATAGCTTCCAGACACTCTTGGCTGACCAAGCCTCACGCCCAGTAGCTCCTATCCACATGCTACAAGGACCCTTGCATACACCAACCTTCCATCCACCAGCTACCAGGGACTTGTGGCTAAGCAAAAAAACCAGCTATCAGGGACTTTTGGGTAATCTATCCACTAATAGGGAATCTTGCATAATAGCCCCATCCACTACCTCTCAGGGGCTCTCAACTAACCCAAACTTCTCTCCACCAGCTATGATGGACTTTAACCCACACACTATCCACCAAGCACATATAGCTAAACCATCCTACGATCCACTTGCAACTAGGTACCCTTGAATAATGCAGCCTCTGTCCATTGTCTACAAGGGACTCTTGGCTACAACAGCCTTGTACTGACTACTGCCTCCTATTCAGTAACTACTAGGGACTTTAGCTCACATGTCCATCACCACCTATTGCCTCCTGGCTGAACCATCCCCTTAAGCACTAAATATGAGGGGCTATTGGCTGTCCCAGTCCCTAGGTACTAGCTAGCAGGGACCCTTCACTAACACAGGCACTTATACACTAGATGCGGGAGACACTTGAATAACACACCTCTATTCAAAAGCTACAAGTGCCTCTTGGCTAAGCCAGCCACCAACCCCCTAATTACCAGAGACTCTTAGCTAAACCATCCCCATATCTATCAGAGACCCTTGTCTGAGCATCTGTCCACTAGCTACCATAGACACTTAGCTATATAATCCCCCTGTACACTAGCTACCAAGGACTCTTAGCTGACACAGCCTTCTATCAAAAGCTACCAGGGACCCTGGCTGAGTCTCCTGTCCTTTATCCAACAGGGACTCTTGGCTAACACAGTCCCCTATCCAATAACTACCAGGGATGCTTGGCTCACTGAACCTACCATTTGCTAGTAAACAGGGACTCTTGGTGCAAACATCCCCCTCTCCATTAGGTACAAAGACCTATTTGCTAACAGTTCCAGGCACCTTGCAGTAAATAAGCCTCTATCCATTAGCTACCAAGGATTCCTGGCTAACCCATCTTTCTAAGTAGTAATTTCCATGGGCTCTTGGCTAAAACAACCCCTGTCAATCTGCTACCAGGCACTCTTCTGTAGCCCAGCCCCCTATCCTTAGCAACCAGCACCTCTTGGTTAACCAAACCCCCTACACAATAGCTACCAGTGATTCTTAGTTAACCCAGCCCTCTATTTTCTAGCTACCAGCACTTTGGTAACAGTTCCCCATCCAGCAGATACCAGGGACTCTTGGATACCAAGGCCCCTATCCATTATCTAAGGACTCTCCTCTAACCCAACCTTTAATTCACCAGCTAGCAGGGACTGTTGTCTAACCCATCCACAACATACTAGATACTTATAGCTAACCCACCCACCCATCCACAAGCTACCACTTCTCCACTACCTTTGAGAGGCTTTTGGCTAACTAGGGTCAACTAAGCCTCCCATCCTCCAAATACCAGAGACACTTAGCTAACATATCCAACTATCCACTAGCTAACAGGAACTCTTAGCTACTTCAACCACATTCCACTAGCTACCAGGGATTCCTGGCTACCCAGGCCCGTCTAGTAGCTACCAGGGACTCTTTGCCAATACAGCCCCATATTTACTAATAGGCATGCCTGTCTAACACACCTTCCTGTCCACTAGGTACCAAGATCTCTTGGCTAACGTAACCTCCCCTCCACTTGGTACCAGACTATTGTTGAAGCCATCCACCAGCTACCAGAACTCTTGTGTAACTGTGTTTCCTATCCACAAACTAACAGGGACAATTAGCTAACAGCCTGCTATCCAGAACTTACCAGGGACACTTGAAGGAATTAAACAGCCTTCTGTCCAGTAGTTACCAGGCTGATTGAAGCTAACCCTGCCTCCTATCCACTAACAAACAGTTGCCACTGGCAAACAGACTCCTAACCACTAGCTACCAGGGACTCTTGGAAAAAGCAACCCAATATCCACTAACTACCAGGTTCTCTTGGCTAACCCACCCTCTTTTATTCTAGGTACCAGGAATTCTACTCTAACTCATCCACCAGCTACTACAGAGTCTTGGCTAAATGAGCCTCATATCCAGAAGCTACCACAGATTCTGGGCTCCAGTAAATACTGGGCACTCTTGGCTAACTTAACCTCCTCTCCAGCAGCTACCAGCTATCTGAGCTGACAGGGACTGTTGGCTGACAGCCTCGTATCCACTAGCTACCACTAGCCTTAGATAACAAAGCCTCCGCTCCACTAACTACCAGGGACTTTTGGCTAACACATCTTCCTGTCCAATATGTACCTGGGGCTCTTGGTTACCCAGCCTTCTATCCAGTACCTAACACAGATGCTTGGCTAATGCAGCCAACCAACCAACTAGGTGCCAGGGACTTGAATAACATACATATCCACTATCTACCAGGGTCTCTTGGCAATCCAGCCATTTATCCACTAGCTACAAGAGATTCTTGGTTAACACAGCCCTCTACCCACAAGCTACCAGGGACCCATAGATAGCACAGCCTCATATCCACTTCCAAACATGGACTCTTGGCTAACTGAGCCCCCTACGCTATAAATACCAGGGAATCTTGGCTAACCAGCCAACTACCCACTAGCTACCAGGTGCTCTTGTTTAACCAAGCCTTCCAACCACTAACCACCAGGTGCTGTTGGCAAACTACTAACCCAGTTGCAAACTACTATTGCAGACTCTTGACTTACCCACACCCCTATGGCATGCTTACAGTAACACCTTATGTGTTTTTAACTATGATTTGATCATCGTCATTTACATATTGGATTCATTTCTGTCATTTCCACAAATGTATCATCTTTTAATTTTTGTCCTTTGTAGTGCCTCCCTGAGGATGGCCACTTCAGCAGCTAAAACATGTACCAGCATATTGCACATAAAAACTATTTTACTAGTGTGCATTTTGTTGGAATAAATATTATAGGCCCACCAGTTGTTTCATTCTTTCACTTTATTCAGTGTGTTAGACATGTTAATTCCAAAGAACACTGTACATTGTTGATGGTAAGTGTAAAATTATAAAATTGTTTTCGACAACAAACGACTTACATCGGAATGTACACTGTTCAAATCTCAGCTCTTCTTTCTATGGGTCTTTATACTTATCAGTGCTTGCAAGCAAATGGCAGGATGCTGCATTTGAATGTAATACGACTGTAGCCTTCCGCATTCAATCCAGGGCGTATTTACAGTTGTCCCATTGTATGTCATTCAACCCTAGCCACTGACAGAGCGTCATAACCGAAGGTGAGAAAAGAACAATATGTAAGTCGTGATATGCGAGGTGGAATATAATCCCCACTGCACCAAAACAGTCACCAAATATTTTTAACCTTTAAATGACCTAAGTTGGCACATCTGAACTCGCATTTAAAAAAAAAAAAAAAAAAAACCTAAAATTTTTTTTAATTTTTTTTAGACAACAAGTGAAAATGCTTTTTTTTTTTTTTTTTTTTTAATTATAAAAAAATATTATTTCTTACATATT
>Ga0123352_10008143_pt1 | contig 16295 bp, 6 predicted proteins | sample TergutLab28metaG_FD_89700 | JGI IMG/M metagenome (GOLD analysis project Ga0123352, IMG submission 89700) | Labiotermes labralis P1 segment gut microbial communities from Petit-Saut dam, French Guiana - Lab288 P1 | ecosystem: Host-associated > Arthropoda: Insects > Digestive system > Gut ... | reverse complement strand
TTCTAGGATATGAACGACAAAACTGTATATGCAAGCAATTGTATAGGTAGTAATTTACTCCTAGACACGTATGGATATATATATACATATATATATATATATATATATATATATATATATATATATATATATATATATATATATCCATACGTGTCTAGGAGTAAATTACTACCTATACAATTGCTTGCATATACAGTTTTGTCGTTCATATCCTACAAGTCTTGTGGTCTAAGGATTGGGCCGGCGGCCACTTGATTGCTATGGTCAAGGGTTCGAATTCACCTGAGGTCAGGAATTTCGTCCCAGGTGTTTGTTGGGTGTTGTGTAGGTAGTTGCTTCTGCTACGGACTGGTCACTCGTTCCAAGGAATCCTACGGGTTGTGTGTGTCTAATTGTGTGTGATCTACATTAATCTGAATAGAGGCGGCTTAGGGACGATTTCGGGTGAAACGCCGACAAATAAGTAGTTTACTAAGCATCTGTATAGGCTAATTATAGCGTAAAGTGAGTGGTTTTCATATGAAAAGCGTGATCTATACGTATTTAGGTACGTTTCCCTCATGCATAAAGTTGTCGCTATAATTTGCCACTCTAGGTCATTCAACATAAATATATATTATTTTTACTGGCTTTATAAATAAGCACTTTAAGTATTTCAGTAAAGTTTACATGGGAATGTGCAGAGCCAAGCATTTATTTCTCAAAATCCTATTCAATAAAATGAGACATCGGTAAATTTTCTTTTACTCCATTCTGTGTGATGCAATTCCTGTCCTAATGTACCGTTAATGTACGTTTCTAGATTTGGAGAATTAAATTTATGTTATTTTAAAAATACATTTCTACACATAAAATGGAAAACATAACTTTAAATATAAACACAATCACGTTTACGATTACAAATATATTTTGCTGTGTTTTATGAATGGAAAGATTTTCTAAATTAAGTTAATCAGAGCCCATGTCCTAATTTGACTTAACTGTTGACAAAGTAGGCTGTGTTCTATGCGCCCATTTGTTTTCCATCCGCATATATACCTGTGATGTGATGTTGTAACATTTTCCTAACTTGAGAGGATTGTTTCTGATGTCACAGTTTGCAAAATCCCACGAAACGGATAAATACGGGGTCTTGTTTTATTATCTCACCAAGCACGGCGAACATATCGCTTAGTAAGCCTGCATTTGCGTGACGTTCCTTTGTAGCTGCGTTACTGAGGCAGGGGTAAAAAAGAAGGGATTAACTTTTCTTTAGAATGATTATTCCTATTATTCGAAAGACACACTTATATGAAGCTTGTGTTTATTCGGCTGATAACACAACAGGGCGATGTCACCTTCGACTAACTTTTCTTTGTTCACATCTGCACAATTTGGGGACATTTGCCACGTTCACAACGTTCTATATTCTCACTCCATTAACGTAATATTTAACGAGAAGTATATGGAGGGATAGCGCAGTCGGTAGAGCTACTCCCTTTGGTCTGCAAAGTCGTGGATCTAATCCAGGTGGGGGCGAGCATTTTTGCCCTCTCCAAGAGAGGCCATAGGTCTTACTCAACAACCTGTACAATGGGTACTGGATTTTCCCGGAGATAAACAGGCCGAGGCGTGCTGGTGACCGCCCACTCCATCTAGCGACTAAGTTAAATGAATAATAATCCTTTGTGGCCTGTTGAAGCGTGAACTTTAGCTATATGGAAGAATGTGTAAATACAGTGGGATAACAATTATTTGTATAAAATATATTTATGCATTTGGGGCTTGTTACAATAAGGACTTTTTATACCACGTATTCGAAATTCCAAGTTGATCGACATTTACTCGTTTTGTTTGTGAGCAAGTCTGATATATTATATGCTTCAAAATACACTCAGGTTTATTCCTCTGACTTCTTTGATATGATACGTTGAGAAAAGAACTAACTGCTCTACGCCTCACAAATATAAAATTTTTATTCCAGATCTTAATGTATTTACTGGTGACTATGTATCGTGCATGGTGTGGAATAAAAATTATTTTATGTACAGATATATAAACACAATTGGTTCTCAAAATGGAAATTAAATAAATGACAGTAAATGTATTACATTTCTTCGGCTCTGATAATTTCATTATTGTAGGATCTTATACACTTATTGGTACTTCTTTTAGAAATCAAAATATAGGTACAAAAAATCTGTTTTGGTGCTGTACAAGAAAGCGAACTGCAGATTTTGGCATTTTAATATGTTATGTTATGAACCTTCTTAAAATGAAGCAAGTAGTAAATGTACCAAGAGTGTCACATAAAGACACAATTGTTATTTTATGCATTTGGCATCTCCCCCCCCCCCAAAAAAAGAGAGAGACATTTGCGGGGCGATTAATCATTTTTTGTAAGTATGTTTCAGTATCACTAATCCAAATTGAGCGGAAGAATCTGAGTTTAATAATTCGCGTAGACAACCACATTTGTTGCATGGAAATGTGGTCTGAAATCTCATCTTTAACGAACGAATCAAAAATATCCCCCTAAGTCCACATGCCCTGCGGTTTCTGAATTTATAAATTTTTTTCTCTGCTTGATATCAACTACTTCCCTGACCCTAAAACCGAGATCTACTAGATTTTTTAACCCTACCTAAATGGCCACACTTTTAATTCCACTACTTGATTCTTGAGCATAAATGTAATTATATTTCAGTTCAAGCCTTGTTTTATCGACTTGGCTGTTGTAGCGGGAAAATTATACACTGATTGTTCGGAAATTTTTGGCTGGAACTCGTGTTTGTAACTGAAAATTTTCCAAGTTCCCTGTCCACTTTACATGTATTTCCAAGTTCTGCATTTTATGTGAACTGACGTGTGAGTTATAAATTCTTAAATCACAGAACAGAATATTTTAATGTAGTTTACTTTCTTCTGGGTAATTCCCCGGCGGCTGAATTTTATATGCCGACGTTTCGGAACACTCTGTTTGTTCCTTCTTCATTGGCAGTTAGGTACGAAGTATAGCTGGATTAGAGAAAGGTTGCAGTATTTATACAGGAAAAGGTATAGCTCCAAAATAGCCTGAGCCAACTTTAACTTCTCTCTTCATCAAATCTAAATAAAATCTATTAATAATTCGCTCTTTGAATTTAAGAAAGGTTAACTGTATAATTGTGCACCATGTCGTAATTGTATTAAATCAAGTCCGGCATTTCTGGCCATTCGTAAGAATATAAATTTACAGAAACAACGTGTACTATTATGGTCATTCCAATCTCCTTGTTATTACCGAGTTATAGTCTTAAGAATGTGATGAAATCTCGTCATTTTAGAATAAAATATTTTTTGTTTAATGTAGCAGTGAATAGAGTTTTGTCTTTTAGCATATAATTGGTATTGCTATGCGTAGGAAAATATGAATAAAATTAGTGGCTTAATAATATGTCGGTTGGTATAAGGTTCCTTCGAAATTAAAGATGATAACGTTCAAGTAATTGTTCTATTGGTGTTATTTTGATTACTTATATTGGAATTTGTGTGATCAAATATAAGACCTTCGATTGTGCCGATGTGCTGTATTTGGTGACTCAGTAGTTGAAAACATTTTTTCTGAAAGTAATGAAATTTGTAACTGTAAATTTTGTCGTGTTGTTACGTGTTGAAGATATTTATTGTTAATGTGTACGTCTGTGTGTTCTGCAATTTACTAGAAGTAAATTGTGTTTTCTCAAGGCCCACGTTTCCTTGAACACTCCGAATGGCCATAAAATCTGTGAATACATTATAAGCGCCATTACAACCAGTATCACCAGATGTCTCTGCTGTGAACTTAGCGCATTTGAATACTACAGGGATGGAACACAATTTTAATTTTACCGATCGTCTTTCGGGTGTTTTATAAAACAGAGTGTTGCTGACGTTTGGTGATATTTAAAACATACTTTGTTTCAATTGACAGCTTTTTCGTAACAACACTTTAATGCATTGGAAGCTGCTTTATTTGAAACCGAATTTGGCTGGCTGGAATTGACGTGCTCTTTGGGTGATTCTTCTGAAGTGTATTTAAGTTTTGTTTTAAAATTTCCATTGTGTTCTGAATGTTGTATTCTTTCTTTTGGGTGATTCTACGGCGTCTGAAATTTATATAACGTTTCGGAACACTCACTCTGTGTAAGCACCTGCTTACACGCCCTATGATGATGCAACAGAGAGTTCGCAGAAAATGTGAGGCCCCTTGCCGCAATTGGTCAGTCGCCACTAAAGAAAATGAGGAAGAAATAGGGTACCATTATGAGATCTCTAAACAGACAAGGCCGTTGAATGTGAACCCTGTTGTTATGTTCAGCACCGCACGTCAGTTTAACCGAAACCTGTCCATCCAGAACTCTCACATCGGCCGATCAACTTCTCTTCCTCCACGACCGTTACGTTCCACAGTCAATTAAAAATCAATATTAAGTTACCTTGTCATATTTGAAGGTAACAATTAGACTTCAAGGAGCTGTGTAATATGCATGGTTTTTTACTATCTGCACACACGTTCACCGACTTTGTGTAAAATGAAATTACGTTCCCCTTTACCTACACTAATACTAATAATTGTTCTGTATTATATCATATCTAAATAGCTTCTCTGATAAATTGTATCCAACGTGATGATGGACACGGCAGCAATGGTCGAAACATATAGTTATGTTTGTAAGTTATATACACCTGGTAATATGGTTGTGTTATGACTGCAATATCCTTACAGAATTATTAACTTAGGTAACAATTAAAATTTTAGATCACTTTCACACCGAAATATAACATAGAAAAAGGTACAACGAACTGCAGGCTCTCTGCTTCTCATCGGCTTTTTCTGAATTCGTATTAACGAAAGTCACTGGTAGAGGAAAGTAGATAGTTTTTGCTGACGTATAAACATCGAAGAGAAAAGAAAAATATTTGGCATCAAATCCAATAACAAAACAGTTACCAGTTACCATCAACACAATTATTTATTATGTTATATAGCAGAAGTACGCAGCTACAAGCTTCGACCAATAAGTGGTCTTCCTCAGGCTATTAAACTATATTAAATAAAAATTTAAATCGCAATATAATTTACGCGAGTTCAGAATGTGTTTGAAATTTTAGATATTTAGGTGTACAGGTGGATATAAAATGTTAAATGTAATAATATATGTAACACTTAAATTAACTGTAAACTGTATCAGCGTTTGAGCGGTTGCAATCTATTCAATGGTATCCGGAAGGTGTTTCGGTTCATTTTGTTGCTGTTTGTCTGTTTAGAGTATGGCGTGTTTAGTACGTGGTGTGCAAATTGTAATAATTGAATTATGATACACAAAAATGGAGAATGTGCAGTTTTCAGTCCTGTTTTCCTTACAAATTATTTCTATTGAAATTGAACAGCGTTCTGTCATGCGTTCCAGCGAATGAGTGCAATTTCCGCGAGTTTCTTTGATCTATTCATTTTTTTTTCTATTCCGCAATTCCGTTACCTCGTAAATCAATAAGACACCTGGTCGTGTTTAAAGACGGGAAATGCAACAGAGGTTCAAGCCTCACACTGAAGGTGGGACACAAACCTGTACGTAACGAACCAAACTTCAAGCGACGAAAGGGTGAAAACAGTTTTGGCGACAGACGACAAGCGAAAAGAATTTTTTTTAAATATCAGTTTCTATTTTCGACTCTCTAATTAAACTCTTTTGCTGCAAATGTTTCAAGAAAGTTCATATTCAAAATATAATTAACTTGAAGGTCTTTATACAAATCAATTGAAAAGTAGCAAATAGTTGGGTCCTATTAAATTGCAATTTAGTGTCCTATAATTCATTTAAAATTCCTTCTAGCCGTGGAATATCCTGTTTAATTGTAGGATGTGTGTCCTACGCATCGAGACGTCCTTATGGATTCGCTCTCATCATCATCGCCATCTTAATGAACATTTCTATGATTTGGATCCTAGAAACCTTTCCTATAATATTCGAAACTTTCTTGGTTTTTCCACTTTTGTCTACGTAGTCCAATAACTCGTCACCCCTTGGACTGGTGTTAAGCGCCATTTTTAGAAATCGAAATGTGTCCATTTATTTAAGCTGATCCAAATAAGCTTTCTGATGTTATTACAACTTATCTATTATTTTTATATTTTCACCTAATTTGGAATATAAGAAAAGCTTAGGCTGTCCAGCATTTTACTTTCCAAAACTTGCCTTCAAATTCTCAATCGTATCACTTTAATTTCTTGGTGATCTTCGTTCTATATGGTCTAGGCCTCACTGCCAAAAAGCGAAGTTGCCTTCCAAGTAATGTTTTGAAGTCCCAATATTTTGTCAGTTGTCATAAAATTTACAAAATATTATTTGATCATGGCGTTTATTTCTCGTGTAATTCCCTTGTACATTTATACCAATATTATTTCTTTTTCGAATTACTAAAATTTTCAAGTAATTGGGTTTAGTATATAGTTTTGTGGGTTTTCCTTTAGTTTCTAATTTTCCCCTCCTTATGTTTTAACACAAGATACTATACCTTTAATTGTTAAAGTGTTTATTATCATATAACTTGTTTGCAATTTATTGCATTCATTATCCCCATTTAGTAATTCGTCCTCATGCTTTGCTCTGATTCCTTGTGCATCAAACGGGTGCCTTAAAAGAAAGAAAGTATCACGCATTCAATAGGGTATGAAAATGTGCTTAACACATAAATAACCCGTTGTTTCCCAAGAAAGAACGCCTGTAAAATATCAAACAGCCATCTTTTACTATCTAGCTAACTACTCCTGTGAGGTAAAATCATTCTTGATATGCTACGTCTTCCTCAGACAGAAGAGTATTCCACCGCAATATTTTTAACCCAAATGTTCATTACCGTGTTCACAAGAGCGAAGAACATGTAAGTAAACCTTTAGCGGTGAGCCCAGTCCACAAACTACCGTCATGTATTTTAAAGAATTATTTTCGTATTTTCGTTCCATACAGTCAAGTCTTTCAGACAGTGTTCATTTTTCAGGCATTTTCATCAAAGCTCTCTATAAATTTTCCTTTCTACCATATCTGAAGATTAAAAAATTGTTAAACATTATTACGATTTGGTAAGTGAACTTTCTTATTTCTATTTCGTTATTTATTGTCCGTCGTACACAGCACAGTGGTGCAAAGACTGGGTTATGCAACAACTGTTGCACCACTGTGTTGTGTACGACGGACAATAAATAACAAAATTGTTATATTAGCACAACGAGATGGATAATCTTCAATTTAGATTTCTTATTTCTGGTGTTGATTTCATAGGTGATATCGTAAAACTGAGGATGTATTACCGTGCATGGTTCATATGACGATACTTTGCGTTATAATCTTTGCTGTAATTTAGCAATTGACACCTGAAAATTTTCAAAATATTTGCCAGTCTGCAGATTGATGTTACCACAGGCTTCTCTCTGTAAGTGTGTACTGTGAAGGTACAAGCTTGAAATAGGCAAATGGGAGGGAGAGATATTGGGTTATTTTGTATTGCTATTGTTTAGGAGGAATTCTAATACATGTGCGTTTACCACACATGATCAGGTTGTGTTTTGTAACATCCATACATATTGCGAGCCATATTTTAGCGTTGTGGGACAGTGTGTCAGTTGCAGGCTTACCATAGGTTTTGTCAGCACTGACACTTCCACATATTCCCATTCGGAGTTTGTGAGCTGGTCACAGAGATCCTTCTTCTGATATAAGCAGCTATGATAATCACGTTTCTTTAATCAGTCCATCATCACCCATGTTCCTCCTCGAAATTAAGTGATGCCCCTTTAACATTCTCACTATTTGGTGATAAATAAATAAATAAAAAAAAATATATATATATATATATATATAATATAATCCTGTACCTTGGGTTGGCCGTGTTAAAGGCCGTTATTCAGCAGATGCGACATAAACGTTACAGGAGTGCTCTTCAGTTACACATCTTCAGATAAAATAAGTCAGCATAACCTACCGAATGGTTTGCCTGGAGTGTTATGATAAATGTTAATCATACGCCGCCTGCATATTTGGGTGACACGGAATATTTTCGCAAATTTTTGTCAGTTGGTTCTGATGATTAACAAATCCAAATAGTAAAATACACAACCGACTTGTGACGACCTTTCAAAAAGAAGTTTCATTCAAAGGCGTGTGTTCTCCACATGAAGGTATTAGATTATCCTCTCTCAAATGTTTCACTAATCGCAAATATTGTATTAAAATTAAGATGAGTCTGTGTGATCCTCGGGCATAAAAAGAGACTAGAAATATACAAATTTTTGTAGTGCATATGATGCTTTATACACACATTTGAAGACGATTTTTTCTATGTGTTTACGTAAAAGCATAACGCAAATAAGTTTTTGTTTTTCTGAAAAAATGGTTTTGAATATTTATGCTAACAAACATTATGTAAGTAGCGGTTGGAAAGCAGTTCAGTGGTGTATTTAAAAACAAATAAAAATTGTTATCTTCAGAAATATGGACATTAGTTCATACGAGAACGCGGGCAGTTGTTGTGGAAAGGGAAGTAGTAAAGTTGAACGGAACGTGCGAAATTGTTTCAATAGAGTTACTGGTGATTTTCACAAACTATCTGATCTGCGTGCATTAAGGAAGCAGAAAAAGTGAAATAGGACGTACATGTGAACAAGGAAATGAACTTTACGGTTGCTTGTAATGCATGGAATATCTTGTATGGCAGATTATCTTTTGTTGTTTGTAAAACAACGCGGTGTTACTGCAATAATTGTTTTATTTACTGTGGAAAAGAAATGTTTTTTTTTTAACTTTGGAAAGAGTGATTCAGCGTTCTGTGTGTAAGAAAGCTGATAGAACTGACTGTAATAACTATGTAGCAATAATTTTTTATGAACTACAAACAAAACTCTATCCATTACTATTCGGTCTGTGTTAACATGTTTGCGGCAGAATTATTTTAAAATTAAGAGTTGGATCTCAGTTTAACCAGTGTAAAGGAGTGGAGCTCTTCTATCATATGTAAATTTATACCATGTTATTAGGTAACATTAAGGCAACATGTTTCGTATGACATATAAGTTACTATCACCAGGTGAAATTGAAGGTTAAAATAAGTTACCATATAAATTACATTACAATATTGGTGATGTCGGTATATACATTTGAAGTCTAAAGTTTACATTTTCGTAAGGTAAGATGAACCCAAATCAATGAACTTTTTACGTAGATAGAGTTTACAGAGAAAGTATTAAAAAATATGGTTCTAAAATTGAATAGTTAAAAGTAAAATTCAAGGCTAATACTTTTTCGTGAAAGCGAAGGCTCTAGAATATTATGTTGTTCAGCTAAGATGGGTACGTCCTTAATTTTGTGATAATGTGAATTATGGTCTGCATTAGAGTTTTTCTGTATGTCAAGAAATTCGATTTTTAATTTTTATTTAATAATTGTTCTTGGAAACGTTGCGTATGTTAGATGTAAACAAGAGTTGTTGAAACCCACTTTTATCTTTTGTTATGAAAGCCTCGTTCCGTTACATTGCACGGGAAGATTTGGAGTTTTTCTATCGTAATATCTGGGCAGTGTCAAGGTGATGATTGGTGACATACATAGCGCGAACTGTTTTTACGACTTTACTTTTTAAAAGGAAATGAAAACAATATATATATTTTGTGGGGGGAGGGGGCCTGTGTGTTTACCATATTTTCAAGGAATTTTGAGTTGTAAAATAGGAATCGTAACTTTTGAAATTAAAGAAAAAAAATTGTGGTTTATATCAAAATTAATAGAATTTAAATTGGAAACGGGATGCGCATTTCCTGCGAAAGTATCTAAAACAACCCTAATCAAAACAACAGCACAATTAGTTAAAAAATAAAGAGTTATTAATATTTTGTATAACGAAGCTAGTAAGTTAGGAATTGTTTAAATCGGTAGTTTTGTTTGTGACCAAAAGTGTGGAAATCTAAAAAAATGTGTGTGTAGCTAGCGATAATAAAAGACACTAAAGTCATTATTTCTCACGATTATTTCCTGTGATGCCATGAAATGTTTAAAACGGGTTTTAGTTTTTAACAAAGAGAAAGTTGATTAGAGAAGGCTGAAAACTGGAGAAAAATTCTCACCGCTCGAAGATAGTTGTGATTGTTAATAATATGTGCTTTTGCGATAATGTAGGTCTTAAAAACTATCAACATTTTTAGTATTACGAAACGTCCATTTGCGAAATCACGATTTGCTGAAGTACCGGATGGAATATTTCACGACTAATTTTTTAGAAAGCCTTTATTGCATAGTAAGTCAGCATCTTCCCGACCATTCAGTGGGAGTCGCGATAAAACAGAGACGCATTTACCCTCTTCACTACAATTTATTATCACTTTCCAAGCGCAGATTATTTCACATGGTGTTCATTAAGGATGTGTGATACAGTGTAGTTACAAATTATCTATACGAAGCATAATTAGGGCTTACAGAAAGGCGTTCTGAAATAATGATTCTTTATAGTTTAAAGGTAAAATAATCTACTGCCGTTATTCATTAAATTTATTGAATGCGAGTGACACTAATTTTTCTACACGTGAAAGCAATATCATTCCACTTCCACCGTATCCCTTTTGTAATGATACGCCGAGGCCGGTTGTGACTACCTGCACCACACGAAATTAAATGTCGCTTTAAGATCTGTGTGAATTTTGATATTCATGTAATGTGCAAAGTTTGGAATAAAAATTGTTATTTAGTTGAGATGATAAATTGAGTTCGGATTTTAAATGGAATAAGTAGCGGTCAAAACTATTTTGCATATTTGAATAAAGTATTTCATTATTGTGAGGTTATATAGAGCTTCCTCTTTTTATAGAAAAAATAAATATAAACAGTTTCCTTATTCGTGTTCTATTAGAAAATGCACTAGAATCTGGCAATGAAATAAAATATGATACGCACCGTCTGAAACGTAATAGGTAGTGAGTGTATCATTTGTATGTCAGAAGGATCATTTTTATTTAATTCACTTACAAACACCAAGAAGATTATCATTCTTCACGGTCGAATATTTGCTCATTTTACAAGTAGTCTTCTAGTATCAGTAATTTACTATAAGCCGAAGGTACAGAGTCATATATTTAGCACTGAAAACCAAGCTTATTCCCTGGAATGTGATCTGAAACTTTACCTTTAACTTACCTGCAAAATGCCTTACAGGACTCACTGTTTCTCTGACAGGTGGAATTGAGACGTACGTTTCCGTTCGATGCATATTAACGACCACTTTTCTGACTTTGAAACCAAGATATAGAAGACATGTAACTTTAAATTCACGGCCTTTGACATCTTAATTCCTTGATTCTTATGCAGCAGTGTAATCGTCTTCCAGGTCAAGTCTTTATCACAGAGCATTTTGCTTTACACTTGTATTCGGAAATATGTTGGTTAGAAACTGAAAGTAGAAATGATGGGTTCAACCAAATTTCTCTTACAATTTCTTGCCTATTCCAAGTTCTCCGGAATGTATAACATTTAGTGTGAAGTTGTGATTATATTCACATAAGTCAATATGTACTGAAAATTGTTCAATTTTGTACTTATATGTGACGAACATATACTCGTAGAATGGCTTTAATAAGTTCTATTTATTCATTTATGTGTGATATTCAGGCACCAAATAAGTAGCGACACTCTTATTAATATATTATTTTATATAAAGTCAATAAATTAAATATGTTGCACTATCCAGATCCGTTGTGTAATAAAGATAAAAGAAAAGGCGCCACAGACATCAATGTGTATGAATGCTAAGCGTTTTGCTTGCTACGTCAATCGATCTGCCTCTCTTTCTCACTCTTCTCTTTCACATAAAGCAGAAACATGAATAAAGACAGCGTCTCTTTCATAATCTGCGAAAGAAAATTATTTAATTATACACGGTTATGTGTATGAGTAAGAAGCCACAGAACCTGTGAAAACTGAGACACAACTGTGTAGTTATGACTATTCACAAATAAGCACACAAATATCTCGTAATGTAAGCTTTAAGAATCCATAAACTTATGACCATTTTACAGGTTTTCAGAGCCGCTGCAGAAACGATTTTAACATGTCAGTGAATGCCAACATATGATCAAAAAGTATTTGAAATTTGTATATATTTTTTTGTGTTGTTAAGGTCTATTCTTATGAGCAATTTGACAAATCTTTGCATAGAGTCCAATTTTTTTCTTCTCGATACTACTTCATTTCAGTTCCTGTCACGTCGTTCATCAAGTTGATAGAATTGAGAATTTCTCAATTCTAAGAATATATTTCACATTACTGAATTCCGCTGACGTTGAACGTTTTCATTAATTGTGTGAAAAAAATTTTTAATTGGTCTGATCCTTGGTAATATGAATAAATCTATTTACGGGCACTATAATTTCAGGAAACAGCGGTGTGACCAAGAAAGGGACCAAAAATATTTTAAAATATAAAGACCAGGCAATATATATATATATATATACACAGTCTATTTTGAATGCCGAACAAAAGCGATATCCATAACAATAGAGGTAATTGGAACCATACTATTATCTTTCACGAAAAGTTGGGTAGTTTACCTAGAGAGACACTCCGAAGATTTTTGACGTAACCAGGGTCGGCACGAGATTTATTGTAGCTTCTCGGTATGGTTTTGATTTGACACCCGGACAGACTAATAAGTTTGTGCACATTACAACAGATATTCTTTAAACTCGAGTAAGAGTGGGATGGCGAAATTGAGGACAAGGAGTGCCCGAATTTCTTATCATTTTCGGATAAGTCCTTTCGCAAGAGGAAACCCGAGTTCGTTCTTAGCATGTTCCCGATTATTCCAGTGACTTCTTAGTTCTCGTGGTTTGTCGTCCCGGTCGTCTGTCCGGATGGGCTTCCCTTATTATGTCCGTGGGCCTACCACATTTATTCTTTTTAATAATACCCTCGTCCTAATATAGTACTATAAAATACAAAAATTTGCATATAAAAAGACGTATTGATTAAAGATCTCAAATCCTTCGCCGGCCCAAAATCATTAGGGATTTTATACTAATTAATACAATCATAAACGTTAGCAGTATTTAGTTATTAAAACATGGGCTACATGTTTCGACACAACATTAGGTCCTCCTCAGGCCTGCGTCAGAAAAATCATAGGTGCTGTGTGTGTATTAGGAACCCAATATGTTCCGTTTAGTTATGTAGTGGGGGTTGGTTGTTCCAACTTTGTTCTGTTCTGTGACTTGTAATGAGATGGATATTTCGTCGTTTTCAAGATCTGTTGTTGGTTGTAACTTGGAATATAAACGTTCGTTCTTTGGAACTGGACGCACCCTTTGGAACGGCGTGGTGTAGTTGTCTTGTGTTTGGTTTTGTATTACTACGTGTCTGGATGATTCTCGTCGAGGAGAACCATCCAGAATATTTATGACAACACGGGAAAACCTAAGAAGCTGTATCTACTTCAAAACTCATCCCAACGAACGACAATATATCGATACCTTAGAATCCCAAAGAATATATTATTGATAACTTTGAAATGTTGCAATTGGAAATACCAACCCATGCTTTCAACATTTTAACCATAAATATAAGCTACACATTTTATCCAGCCAAAAACAGATACTTAAAAGATTTTATGTATTCTTACGACTTTCAAACATATTGGGAATCCAATATACACACAGCACCTATGACTTGTCTGCTGCAGGCCTGACAATGACCTAATGTTGGGCCGAAACATGTAGCCTATGTTTTAATAAATAAGCAATGCTGAAGTTTTTGAATGTATTCATTACATGTTCATTCTAGTACTTCGTGATGCTTTCTTTCAAGTTAGGGATTTCAGCCAAAATAGCAGTACGACGAAATATTTAGGATGTTTAATAAATGTTTTTTAATTGCGCATTTTTTTAATTTTTACAACATTTATTAATTCGTAAATTGTCATGATGGGTATCAAACCGTTCGAAATAATTTGTCAACTTTACATTTTAAGATATTCATTCCATAATATTCGAGTACCATCATTTTATTAGTAGTGTGTTAGCAAATCCCGGTGGTCGCGCGGTCTAAAGACTGGTTTTGCGGCAGTTCGCTTAGTGGGATGGCGGATTCGAATTCCGCAAGAGTCATGAAATTCTTTCTCTTGAAAATGTTGTGTGTTATCAGGTAGAGGTACCTGCGTCGGTCTGATCGCTCGTCCAGAGCGTCCTACCGAGTGTGGTGTATCTGAGTGTGATAGATAACCTTCAACACGGAGGAAACCAGGCCCGATAGGGGGCAGTCGACCCGTGAAAAAATAATGCAGAAAATTTATTCTACCTACATTCATCATCGTTAAGTTTGATACCGGAAAAAACTTTCCTGCTGTCAGATGGAACCCCTTGTTAGCTGTAGCAATGACGATCGTCAGACATCGCTGAAATTGGATGGGAGTGCCCACCCAGTCGCACCCGAATGCCGCGCTTCTCACACTCTCCGCCTGAAACATTTCACAATTACTGTTGTAGCTCCTTTTGGGGCGTCCTGTGTGGCACTTTGGTACTTGTAACGAATATTTGTCTTCACTATTCTGGTGATTTTGTGTCATAGCGTGGTGGCATCGTACTGAATCATACTGAGATTTTTTCCATATATATTCATTGTTTAAGAATTTCTTTCTCACCTCCTTGAATTTTGCCAATGTAGTTTATTTTTAGATTTGAATTATCACGTTGTGCCATGTCTCCTGTACAATGGGTACCGTGTCTCTTTCCCGGTTAGTACAACGGCAGGGCGTGGTACGGGCCACCCACCTTTTCCTAGCGACGGGGTTAAAATTGGTAGTTCTACATTTCTGTCTCCCTTCTGTCTGCTTGCTTTGTAATGGGGAGCTTTACTTTTATGTTATATCATCATTTTACATTTAGTGAAAATACTTCTTAACCCAGGCAAATTTTCGCCCCAACATTTTGCTTAAATATTTTATCATATCCACTCTCTTATTCAAGAAACAGTAATATTGATTTATATTAAACCTGCTCACCCATCATTTAATATAAAATATGTGTACACTATTTTTGTATAGATATATCTCCAGAAATTTGGGAATTTAGCTATACCTGAATTTATTCTGCATCTGAATTGCTGTCAAATATTTTCTTGCATAAGAGAGTTCAGCTGTTTTGGTGAATATATAAAATACAAAATTTCAGACACATAAATTATACAAACTAAATAAAAAACTCTAAATTGTATCTGTTGATATATATACTAATCTTCAGTCTTAAATCTCTGATAGTTTTGTAGCGTTCGGAACAGAGGAATAAACACAGAACAGTCACATTTTTCACACATTCATGAAGGGTATTTCCGTTTAGCGTACCAAGTTTAGGTGGGCTGGAACACACACACACACACACACAATACATTATTGCTTCAAATTTGAAGTTGTGTGAGGTATCGATTTATGAACGTGACCTCAGGAAGATCACAGACAATTTCCTGGCAAATAAGGCCTTTTTTCATTTTACCAGATTTTCTTTTACTTATGTAGTTTCCAATACATACTCTTAAAAGTCCTTGATCCTCATGCCACCTGAATCATAAGCTCTTCATATATACAATCTAAGAACTTAAATTTTTGAAATCACCATACAATAATCACCAGTCATATTAGAATGGGAGATTGTTTGTTATACTAGAATTAATGAAAACGAGATTGTTTCTAACACCAAAATATTTTATGCTTCCCTATTTAGAAATCATTAGTCCCTAGTTAAACGATTTAAAATACGTTCATATATTTACACTTAGCACTAATATATGAAATAGTTAATATCATGTTTTGTGCTTTTGGTCAAAATTTGTACAAACCTGACTCAAATGGTAGAACTTATTTTGTTACTAAAATACAAAGCAATATTTATATTTTGTGTGACAAACGTGTAGGATATCTAGGAAGCAGCCACATACATAGTGCATATAACACAGTACTCCCGCGGTAAAGTAAGAACTCTGCGTTGTAAAAAAAACCCGACCAACAGTACAAGTGCCTCGCAATACCACATACCACACAGTGAAAGATCCAGCCGCATAGTAAACATAACACCAAGTTTACAGTACAACCACAACCGACAGTGAACAAAGTGAATGAACCTACCACAATCAGAGACACGGTACAGGGGCACTCCATCAGCGAGCACCGCCACTCATACGGACTCACACCAACAAGGGGACAAGCAAGACAGGAACACGTTAGCACCAAGAACTTAGGTAAGTCCACAGATGCTTCATGTTTACACTTTCACA
>Ga0123352_10008141_pt1 | contig 16298 bp, 8 predicted proteins | sample TergutLab28metaG_FD_89700 | JGI IMG/M metagenome (GOLD analysis project Ga0123352, IMG submission 89700) | Labiotermes labralis P1 segment gut microbial communities from Petit-Saut dam, French Guiana - Lab288 P1 | ecosystem: Host-associated > Arthropoda: Insects > Digestive system > Gut ... | reverse complement strand
CGCTACATAACACCAACACGCCTCAAGTCAGCACAATACAGCCTACACAATAACGCACCAAGTAGTCGCAAGCTCCTGAAGATGGATGTATTAACATCCGAAACATGTTGAGCAGTAAATTGAAATAATAAAGCAAGTGTCATCAAAGTTGGTCTACCTTTATTCAAATATCAAGATGATGCACAGTCCAATACGCATAAGTTGTCTTGAGATGTTGAAAACTGATTCAGAATCTTGATCAATTTGATCATGGAAAATTGAATTTCAGTCGCTGAACTACAAATATCCCAGCCTAACTAAATGATCCAACCCTTTTATTTATCGGCTCCCGAAACCCTAAACGCAGAAGAAATCCAACTGTGAATTACACTTTACATCGCACGTCAGTACAATACAGCAACAACTCCGTAAATCTCGTGTAGAGAAAATCAAAAGTAAAAAATTTAAAATTCTTGCAAAATATTTATTTTATATTTTACCAATTCAGGTGCTCCATACCACTGTCCTGTCTTTACAATGCGGTTTTATTCCATTTCCTCCTGGATTCAAGGAATATTTTCAGTGGTTTCCTTAGTGAACTAAATCCTGACTCCTGCTCAAATAGTCTTTGTTGTTACGATGACAAAAACAAAAGTACTTGAGGATACGAGTAAAACTGTCATCCATTTCTTTGACAGAAATAAATTTTGGTAATATGCTGAAACATTAAAATGAAAACAAACCTGAGTAGTAAAGATTTGTTGTGCAGAAATTTATTTCGCTGTATTACCTGCTTAGCAAAATAAAATACGAATTTGAAGTTGTAAACCTCGGGGAAAAAAAACTTATTTTTCTATCAAAAATACCTGTTAACAATAAAGCTAAAAATTGATTAAATTGTTTAATAAAAAATTGCCCAACATACATACTCATATAGTCATAACGTCAATCTGGTTCTCTCAATTTCTTACGAACTGTAGTGCATGATACTGATGTTACCGGTTACAGTACATAGTAAATAGGCAATGGACATTTCATAACCAGCGCTCTGTGTGAAGTGTAATTATGAATACGGGCAACACATATAAACACACACCAAACAATTCTCGACACTGATGTTGTACGCAACAATACTCGGTAGCAGCATAAAAACATATTGTTGTTCAGCATATCCTTCAGATTATCTTTGTCTGTGTTTGAAGGTAACAAAACTCCCACAGAATTTCCAATACCCTCAAGTTACTGCATTTGTGCGACGCAAGACATTAAACCATCCGTCCTTGCACAAAGTGTTCATGAAGAACTCCTGTATGCCTTATTCAACATACTTTTTTTGGTCTCGTACGCTGTCTCGGCCACACATCTGTTCTCTTAAAATATTCCCGAAAGAAGCTTGTTTTATCTAGAACGATGAATGGAGACGTTTCCACAGCTTAGATAACAAAAATATCCTTCCATTGAATTTTCTCACCTTCTTCTCCTATTAGGCAATTGCTCCCAGCGTCTGTCTGCAGACATTTCATGTCACGATTATCGTCTACGTTCCCATTCTTACACGGAGTTTCCTTATTTTCTTTGGCATTCGTATTACAGAGGTCAGCTGTGCTTGTGCATTGCTTGGACTGGCTTTGAGAAACCTTTTTTTGCGTTTTCTGTCAGTAACAGCTTTACCTTTATTTTGTATGTGTGTTCTGCAACAAGGAATTTGTGTGTTACTTTTTTGCAGCTGAATAACTGGACGTTGTAGTCAATTTTTGGTCCGCTCTGGGTAGGCACCTGAGTGTTAAAAAAAAAGGGGGGGGGGGCGGAATATAACGATCACTAGGGGAAAATCGTGGAGATAATATGGGACAAAACTTTGTCACAGTAACTCGCTTTTAGCTCTTGTCTCATTCCAAATATAACATTGTCCAGCTTATCAGCTCTGTCCAACACAGCGAAATTGTTGGAGGCAGTTGTCCGTTTGGAATAAAAGTGATTGATGTCGCCACATGGCAGTCACACACTAAAAGTCGAGCAACATCCACGTCATTCTTCCCCATCTTCTTGCCATGCAACATTCTTCTTTTTCCAGGCTGCTAAGATGCGTCTGGTACTTTTCACTGTTAAGTATTCGTCTTTTTTTGACCAGCACAAAAATCACTTTGGTAATTTTGGTCGGGAAAACCCCCCAATGTTGAATTCGGGTTTAAATAATACATCTAATCGTGCTCTTCCCTGGTGCTTCCTTTCCGCGTTCTGTACGCCATTGCCTTTACATTCTGTACATTGGTACAATATTGAAACTACCATCAGAATGTATCTTCTATGTATGTAATCTGTAGCAGCGGCAACTGAAGAGTGTGTTCACCTACACCAGATTCCACATCTGTATCTAATGCTCTGCCACAAGTGTCCATGTCTGTTTTCCCAACGTATAATTTAACATTGCCTTCAGTTTTCTTCCTTTTCGTTGCTGTAAAAACTATTTTCCGCCTGATGTCCGGAGTATTCATAAGGAAATTCTTGCGCATCTTTATGGTCTTCTTTTTTAAATTCAAAGTAGTAATCACATTAGAACGATTTGTTGTTTTCTGGAATTTTCCTGCGGTACTTCCATCTAAATTCGCGACTGGAATGGCGTAGTCGTTATAGCAAGTCACTACAGGCTGGACGATGCGGAGTTGGAACTCGGTGGAGGAGAGATACTCTGAACCCATCCAGACCGACCCCGAGGCCCACCCAGCCTCCTGTACAGGGGTACCGTTTCTTTTTTTCCGGGAGTAAAGCGGCCGGAGCGTGGCGCTGATCACACGCTTCTAGCGCCGGGGTCGAGTATGGTTGTGGTTATACCTCTATCTGCCCTCCGTGTTTGAATGGCATATTATGGTGCAGCCCTTACCTTTACTTGTGCTTCGATATAATTGGTACCACATATTGTGGCAAAAATACCCCCTGTCTGTAAAAATTGCATCCTATGCTCTAGAAACTGTTGCGAATTTTCTTTTTATCTTTATCGGCCACAGATTCAGAACATCTCAGTTTCACTTGCTGCCGCAGGTCAATGTTCCACTTTCCAACATGATTTCCTGAAGAACTTATGTAACTTAAATCTTTGTTTCTCTCTGACAGTCTCTTAGTCATGAACCTGGATGTATAAGCATTTTCCTTCATGATATTCTTTACCTTCTGTTTTGTCCTCTGGTGCAGTATGTGCTTTCTCCGTAATATTGTTCTCTCTGTTCCCAGAAATTTCTCATTTGGTTTTAGTATGTGATATGACGATACAATATTTTCATTAGATTATATTTGTGGCGCTTATTCTGAATTTACTTCTGATGTGTTGCCAAGCTGGCAGTTAAGGTTACGATGTACGGCAAGAGCGTCTTCTTTACATATTCCACTTTTCCCTAATGTCATCTGCACAAGATTTTCCTTAAACAAAATTACAGTTTTGTGACTGCAACATTATATTGGTCTAACGCTGCGGTAAAAGAAGGTTAAAGTTTTCTGTGCACGCAATTAAGGCGTATGCAGGAGTAGAGGTAAATCTTCATTCATTCCTTACCTCAAAAAATAGACGTGGAGAATGGACAGATTCGCACCCCGGCCGCTTTTCCTTAAGGTAAAAGCCCCCTTTACCCCCTAAAAGGAGGCTGTGTGGGCTTCAGTTCAATTGTTGGTGATGGTGTTGTGTGGAAGAATGCCCAGAATTTCGATACGAAGAATAGGACTACTGAAACAATGAATAAAATTATTCCTCATCGTAGGCATTTTGTTACTATTTTTGTGTGCAATCCTTGGTATGTTCCTTTCCGGGTTGCGACCCGTCTTCATTGAATTTTTATTAATACAGTAATGATTGCTCCGATCCCCAGTAGGCTGTCGTCATACTGGTGGAATCATTTAATTAGTCCTATTAGGGCAAACTATTGTTCGACTAGCTCCTGTGAGTGGTCATGGTCTTTTGTTTATGGAATGGGTGGTTTTCGTGTATTGATAGTAATTAACTTCTCTAGAATGTAATGTTCTTAGGTTTGCAAATACGTGTGATTGGATAATTTGTACTGCTTCTGGGATTAAGAGGACGATTTGGATTCTTTGGAGAAGAGAAAAACATCTTTCCCCTGCCGGGACTAGATCCACGATTTCTCGGATGTCATATTCCTTAGACCTGGTCACAATAACAAGTACGCTATCCCGATTGGACCATTTGATATTAATGTAATATTTTAAATTTCTGTAACGTTCCTTCTTAGACTCTACTATTGTAACTATAATACAAGATTTATGTGAAAAATTAAGCTGCTAAGTGCGTTGCACGGTGACTAGTAGGATGATACTTCACTTATAGGTCATCAGACAGTCCCTCGTGTTTATGAATGAATGATTTTTCTACTTGCCAGTTCACTGTTTTTCTTATGTGTTTTAGCAATTTCCTGTTTCATCCGCAGTCTTTGACAACATCCACTCTAAAAACGTTACTTAGCTGATGTGCTGTCATTTCGTGTCGTCCATCTGATTTATTTATTGAGTGATAACGTGTGGTTTTAACATCTATAATATGCTGATCTAAAATACAGTTTAAATATAAACTCACACACACACACGACAGTCTCCAACCTATAAAATGCAGCTAAACCTACGACCTACACATAATAATATTGATTTTTATATAGTTGAAGCTAGGCGAATGCAGTGTGTTGTCCAGCTTTTTGTGAGTCATTTGCCAATTAGTCCTTTCATTATCAATATGATAATGTACACGCCACAGTTAGAATTCGAATTGGTACTCGCTAATCCATAACCCTGGTTGGCCATGTAATAACTGCCTTCCAGGAATGAGTACTGTTCCATACAGAACTTCTCGTGTTACAATGTTCTCTGTCTCTCTCTCACCCTCCCCCCTCTCTCTCTCTCTCTCTCTCTGTGTGGCGCAACACCCCAACTCGGGCGTAGTCCGCCTGACTGTTGAGGTTCCTACATCACACACAATTCCCCCACCACGGTCGGTAGTGCTCATGTGAACAAGTTGTCATCTCCTCACACAAGCCACTACAAGCACACGACAATCACCAGGGACGAACATCCATACCTTCATCGAGCGGAACCCGCTATTCCAGCAGTCGAGCGGCACCAGATCTGTGCCTTCGACCGCGTGGGAATTTTACCCAATATGTATCACGAGTTACATAGGGAACCAAGAGGCGTAATCTACACTTAAAATTACTGGTGAAAATCAGACTTTTTTTTTCCTGAACTGCACATATGAAGAGTGACTTTTATTCCTCTATGTAAATGAAACATGAAACAAATTGGCGGTTGTTTTCAGAACCAAACTGAAACGCCGAGAAAAAAAAAATTAGTTGTTTCTGTATTGAACCGGGTATCAATTCGCACTACCGATTGGAAAAATTTTTGCTTACGTGTCCTAATGTTGAATTGCTGGTATCTTATTCACACAAGCAAGAAATCTGTTACGATCTCACTGTTCAAGCAAATTACAGTTTAAGTACTCATGCCAGTATCTGCGTGAAGGGTGACACAATAAAATAATCAGTAGCAGAATACGACGAATTTCAGAACAACAGAATGAAAAGTAACGATCAGGAAAACTTAAAGACAAATTTTAATCTGAGAAATGTCCTCTTCTGGGTTATTACGCAGCGAGTACTGGTGATTTCATACCGACGTTTCGGGACATCGAAACATCGATAAGGAATTACCACTACTCGCTGCGTAATAACCCAGAAGAGTGCATTTCTCATCTACTTCGCGGCTGAAGCCTGACATCACGCAAATTCTAATCTAACAGAAAATTTCAATGGCGACACACATCACCTCACTGCGTCACTTCATAAAACTGCAGTGTAGCACATGATAATGTCTCCTCACGTAATGCGCACGGTGCAAAACAAAGTACATGGATGTGGTGCGTTATCACCCCTGTTCTCTTAGAGCTGCATTGCATGGTACGCTCTGCTTCCAAGCTCAGTAAAGTAGTAAGTAAAACTTTCAGGCCAGTAACTTTGTCGTTTCTTGTTTGCGTTTCTAATATTTGTAAATGACTTGAAATAGGGATAGGCAGAAACGGAGTCAAATGCTGTGTATGTGTGTGTGTGTCCAAACCAGTATGCTCTGTGTGTGTCTCATTGAGTGCCCCCCAACCAGGCCACAACATATCCCATGCCGATGGAAATAGTACGGAAGCCGAGAGTGCCAGCGGCACAACAGGCCGGGGCACGCAGGTTGGATGTTACCGCAACTTCGACCACTTCAGTCGCCATCGACGAAGCAACTCTTCCCAACCAGCATCGAGTCTTCCTATTGCAGCCGGGCCAGATGGAGGTTTAAGCAATCCACCCCCGCCACCTCCGAGCCCGCCAGCTACGCACCTCCAGATCCAACAGCAGCAGCAGCTTCTCCTCGACCTGCCCCCGGTGGCACAGCTCGGAGATGAGCCTCTGGAGGCACAGACAGATGAGCAGCAACCGCTCACTCGCTCTCCAGGGGACTACGCCTCCCCGGTAAGCTGCCTTGAGAGTACTTGTCAGTTAGGACAGTGGGAGATGTACATAAACTTGACAGATATATGTATAGTGCTTAGCTGTACGTATGTGTGGAATTCAAGCAGGTCACTTTATGATCCAGTAGAATTTTCATCTTTTATATAATCATATTACAGACCTTCTGATTACTTTTCGGCATCCAGTCACGATTAGTGTTAATGTTAATTCTAAATGTGGGCAAAACTTACGGGCATAATGATTATGTAGATTGCTATATACACAGTTCCCCATAAACTTTATCTAAAATATGACTCGCAACCTTTACTTAAATTGAACGACTAATATTGGCGATTGCTGTTACTGTGGTAAGTGATGTGTAATTGACTTGGCTGCGGTTTCCGTTCCGCTAGTGCTTTAGGTAACTGAAAAAACCGCAAATACATCAAACGCAACAGCGGTATGTAAATAAACTGGTTAAAGACTTTATTACCCCCCCCCCCCCCGTGTTCCTACAAACATGAAGCAGTCTTTGCCGCCATAATTATTATTATTATTATTATCATCATCATCATCATCGGTGAGGAAATGGAGGTTCTTCATCAGTGCTATCATATAGTAAAACCAGCCCCTTGTTTTGCGCCCTAGTTGTGTTCATGGAAATGGCGTAAATAAGAAATTGTATTCCTCCAAGAAATAATGGAATAGGTAAGAGCTTATCTTAACAGAGCGCAGTCAGCCACAGAGCGTTAAAGAGACAATGAGAGGGCATAATTTAAGAAGTGGCGTGTATTGGTAAGGGGCGTTAAAGCAGAAGGGCTTGAAACAAATGGGGCGTAAAGCAAGGGCTTCATGTAATTAAATGATCGCTTGTTAATAGCAGTATTTTGAAGCATTAAAGTATTTTGAATTATTAAAATTTACTAACTGATTTATATACCAGTGTTGTGTTTTGTGGTCTTGTGTATTTTAAAATTTTGACTGGGAATCTTCATTCCCCAATCCCTGTTCAGAGTTTTCCGAAGGATATGTTATATATTTTGTGTAAGACAGCAAACGAATTGTAGTCTTACTTCCATCACGTAATACGTAGCGATTTCTAAATCGGTATTTCTGATAATTGTCAGGTGTCCGATCTGTCTTGTGGTGCATTGTTACTGCTAACAATCAATCGCTGATTTCACTCTTAATTATATTCCTGAAGATTGTAACCACTCAGGCAATAGTCTATATATGGTTTAGGGACAATAAATGACCATAAGATGTTTTATTCGCATTAACCTTTAGACGCCTAACGTCCAAGTATAGTTGACGTACCGCACCGCTAACCTCCAAAGTTGCATTTTATATATTTATTCAACAAATATAGGTACTGAAGGTTTTAAACATGGTGTATACTCTCCGTTTTTTTTCTCTTCAAAATGCATCTTGTTTCATAATTCTAACATATTTGGTTCCAGTATTATTCACATTTCATATACAGAATGTGCTAAAATTTAAAAAAAAAATAATTCCGGCGCCACAAGGTTAATAAGGCGTGAGGATTAGTGTTTAGATATATAAAATAATACGTGCTGGGCACAGAAAATCTGATTACCTGATGATGGCCAATTTGGCCGAAACTTCGTGCATCGATAGTAAATAAAGGTAATGTAGTGTACCCTGTTGGTTTATTTTCCTGATAAATTGAAGTTCACCTTAATGACTTCCAAAGATAATTTAAGAGAGTCCCTTTTGCCACATTGATTTACTTTTCCTGAACTTAAACTTCCTTGTCTTTGTACGAGGATATTCACGGTTTTGGTTTGAAATGTCGCCAAGTTTCTATAAAACTAGGCGAGATTCGGTTTCGTAAATAGTCGTCACGCTTGGTTTAAACCACACTTGTAAAAATTATTCTTGAATATACTGAGGTTCTCCGTTTCATATCCCGTTTTTACACCCAATATAAAAGTGTCCAGACAAGCGATTTCAGTAACATATTTATAACTCTGATGTCATTCTCAGTCCAGTATTATTATATTATTATATGTTCGTGTCTTTCACGTTTCCTATGATAAAGCTTTGCGCTACCGACTCTGCGAAAACAGGGCGAGCACTGGAAAAAAAAACTAGTGAAATAAATATTCCTTGAAGTATTTCAATCCGTGTGGAGGGGGGGGGGATGCAATAAGGGCTGTAAATTAATAATTTTATAATTTGGTCACCCATTTGTTTGCGTGATTTCCACCAGTTCAGCTTTCGACTGCTTTAAATTGTTTCCCTACAACACGTTGAATCCGGCCCATACTTGTAAAATTAACATCTTTTTTAATAATATAGCGGACACCTAGCAACATTTCCATCAAGCAGAAATTCATGCTACATTTCGTGTAGTTTCTGTGTTTTTTGTGCTATATTTTATACGTAAAATTACATTATATACAATTTCACATATTATGAACACCGTACGCAGTTTTTAATTTCGCACGGTCGCCAGGTTGTTTCTGTGTCACCATGTGCTGTGTTTGTGGGGTACCGAACTTCAAGTGTGCCAGCAGTGTCATATCTGAGAAACTGCATTCCAAAGCAGGCCCATTCAGCTCTGCTCACCTCGTAATCGAACAGATAAATTTGTAACTTTGACAGGGCTGAGTTAAATTTTAGTTTAACCAAATAACATTACCGTTAACCAATTAAAATATATAGATCTATATCAAAGCAACCTGTTCCTTAACACAAAACAGGTCTCTGATTTTCTCTGAAACGGGGCGTATTACTTTTGTGGTTCCAGTCGTTAATAGGCAGGTGATTTTGATTAGTTACATCCTGTACAGTCAGTGTTATTGCTCTGTAAGCTTCCTTCTCGTACGTTGTTGTTCACGAAATGGGGAGTCATAGTCTGTCCAAAAGGAGATAGTTCTTAGTATGGTATTCGTATTTCTTATTTAAGTCTTCGGTACCAGTTTTATTGCTTACGTTACGTGTCGGAGTTTTGGTTCGTTGCTCAATCCTTAATTGTATATTTGATAGTGGGATCTGCATGAAGATTCCGTCAATGGTTATCAGCAGTTAAGTAATAAATATTTGTTTGTTAAAGTATTAATACTGGCGACTTTTCTGAGAAAGATTCGTGTGATAGTATTTTATTGTACAGTAGTTTCAGCAGAAATTAGCTTAGCTCCCTTCTTTACCAATACTTCTTACAAATGTGGCTGTTTTTAAGTATACTGTACTTCAGTACGTTTTGTTAGAGGTATCGAAACATGCAGAATATATTGTTTATGCCATTATTTTCTTGCAGATATATGATGAAGTACCATATTTACAGTTTATAAATCTGTTTTTTTTTTATATGTGTGAATTTATGCAGTTAATTGCTTTCTGTGTTGTAACGTTTATATACTTCACACTTTCTTTCACTTCTACATTCTGTGTGTTCAGTCAGTCAGTTATCTTGCAGTTCTTAAGTCAAATATATATAATGACAAAAAGTAAGACTGATCTAGTACAATAGACATATTGAGGCAAATACCGTAACAAACGTTTCTCCCCTCAGTTATTTCATCCTTTGTTATTATATTTCGTGGCATCTAGAACTTTTCCTATCGTATTATGATATAGCTAACATGTATTCAGAAGGTCTCAAAATTTCTAACCCCCCCAAGTTTTAATCGTCTTTCGAATTTTGTGGCTGATTTTCATTTATTATAGCGTTCGAACCTCTCAGTCCGTTACGTCTGTACCCTTGCTGAACAACGCTCACACTTCTGCTAACCTTACACCACAATTTTGTAGCAATTTTGTAACAACTGCAACTGAACGTCTTTAACGACTTCTTTTGTCTGTTTGTGGTGTTGTCTGTTGTGTGTATTCGTTATTTATGTGAAAACTGTCGGAGCACGACTGTTTAAACTTGGTTACTGTAAGATATGCTATGTTTTTTAGCCCAGTTTGAAGTATGTAATCTGAGTGATAATTTTTTTTGTTATGAATTATAATAACTTACATACGAGACATGAGACAAACGTAAGGCAGTCGCAAATACATGTGTTCAAAATTGGGAGCTGTTTAGAGAGAAATTCCTGGGACAAGAGTTGATTTCTAATCAGCTCTATGTTTTGAGTCTAAATTTTATACATAATGCACGTGTGTGTGTGTGTGTGTGTGTGTGTGTGCCTATATGCAGAATGTTTCAGAAGGAACCTGCCGTAGTTTGGGAGAACGTTGCTTTGGTTAAATTATATTGATATAACCACAGTGCCTTTATCCAAGATTTGGCGTTTACGCAGACAATGGCGAAATAAATTGTAAGGAATGAGGACTGTTATACATTTATTTATAACCAAATACGCATTATGACGAGGAGGAATTTGTGTTTTCGTACTTTTAAAATATTCGTTTAACATCTGATGAATATCTTGAGTGACATAAAGACACTGATTGAACTGGAAAAAAAACCAATGCTAGTTTTATAAAACTCCTCCTTATGTTTCCAAGTGCTATACGTAACACAGTCGCCTCTGTATGGCTTGGCTTAGCTGTCAGATAAAGTTTGGACCTGCGCAGTGTACGGGCAACACATCATTTAAAACAGGTACAGTAAGTGGAGCCACAAAAAGATCGCGTTTTTCTCGCGCCATTGTCTCTGTTACCTTTCAGCTTCGGCTATGGGTATGTTTGGTAATGTCGATGTAGAGTAACCTGAAGAACTTTCTCCCGAAGTGTGGTAGATCCCTCCTGAAACACCCTGTATATTTGCGCTAATTACTTTGGATTATAGTTTGGGTTATTAGAGAGACATCAGTATGAAATTTAACCAACGTAATTTCCACCACTTTGACGTCCAGAATTTAACCATACTCACAAACTGCACTTGTATATTAAAAAAAACAGTTAACTACAACTTATGAGACACATCGAAATCTCTGTAACTAACAAATGACGTCATAGTTTAATTTGACGGAAACCGCTACATTAGTTAGTTTGCAGAACTACAACATGACGTAAAAATCGTGGTGACATCAGACCGCGTAGTCTTTGAAGTGACAACTGCGCATGACGGTCATCTTAAAGCGGCATGATTATTCTGAAAATTGTCGGAGTTTGAATTTACAGAATTGTTGGTCTGTTACGTCTAAACTACATAATACCTTATAGATACATAAATCAATCTGGCAATTTGAAGTGAATGTATTTTTTTACAGTAGCTGCAGTTTTATCATCGTTTGCTATTGACTACAAACATTCTTGCTCTGTACGGAAATGTACTACATTGTTGCTCATATGTATTTATGTCTTTGTGTATGTGTCTTTGTTTTCAGTGTTCGCGTCCTCAGATTATCCATCTGTTCCTATTATGTGTAAATAGAAACGCCACGTAACCAGTTCAATTTCCTGTTAAATATTAAAACTGTAGTAATATCTCAAAGTGCATACTTGTTTAGAATTGATCTCTTTTTATCTTGTATGCTGTTCGTAATGGAGAAGTGTTAAAATTAACCACGCAACTGAACGAGACATTTGAAGGACTGTGTAATCCCTTGGTGACAGTTTTCTTTCTCGTACGTAGCTATGATGTTTAACGTATATCGTGAGCTGTGACAGCGAATCTTACTAAAATGCAGTTTTAATTACTAGCTTTCAGTGTAAAAATTACAGAGGTGATTTTTGGAAACGTATGAAGACTAATGTTTCCTGTGGACAACGAATTTATTAAGACTTCGCCGTTAGCGTTCAGACGGTCTTGCGTATCGTGACTAAGTAAGGTAGGAGTGTACCGGCTTCTTAGACGATTCTCCTGCCACAGCCATCAGGGTCAGTGAGTTTACCCTAATGACGGAAGCATCAGAATCCTATCAAACGTCGATACACTCTACCGGATTCCATAGCATTACAATACAGAAGAACAGACTTCACAGTGACCACCGTGACAACCCAAAGTGGAACCCCAGTGTTACAAATCTTTGTAAGCAAATATCTGGCGAAAAACAGTCAATAAAGCCAAAGTAGTAAGCAGGCGAACACTCAGGTGGATAAGCGTAGGATACAGACGTGCGCACACACAGATGTCACACGGCGATACGCAAATGAAATCAATTTACAAAGATTGGGTAATAACTGCCCGTGGATTTTCCATGAGACGTAAATGTCGGAAACTGATTTCATAAAAGACACCTTCATATCGAAACAGTGAGGAATGATGTAGGACCCGTGATAGCGCAGTCGATGTAGTGACTAGGATACGGGCTGAAGACGGACGAATCATGTGTCGATTTCCAGCAGGATCAAAATGTAGTTCTGTTCCTCAGAGGGTCCAGACCGGCTCTGGGGCCCACCCAGTGTCCTTATCAGGGAGTACAGATGGTAAACGGCCGGGATTTGAAGCTGACCACCCTCCCATTTGCTTCACTGGCTTGCAGAGTGAAAACTTTGCTGTGGAGTGATGTAGATGGCAGTCTAGCTGTGATTATTTCTGAAGCAGTTTTGATCTCAGTTATGTGAGACTCAGTCTGATGTGACCTTAGTCCCTTTAGTTATAACCAGAGACAGAGGCTCTGAATTACGCTGCGATATATCAGTCAAGAGGTGGATGCCGCAAATACCTGCTTCTCAAAGTATCAATGGGACAAGTTTTTTTTTCCCCTGAGTACTTCGGTTTTCTTGTGTCACTGACATTACCCCAACGCTCCCTTGTCTTGCTTAATTCATCTTTCACCAGCGCAGCATTATCTTAGCAGCTGTTAGCGTCGTTAAATAAGACCCCCCCTCTCTTTCTCTCTTCCTGTCGTTTTGCTATATATTTAACAATAACATTCAGTTATAGCGTATACAAACCTGTAAAGCTAAGTGTAGCTTGAAGACACGTGTTGTGGTGATGTTAGGCCGTATGGATTTTTAAATATTTGAGGTATGCGCTCTTCTGGAATATTACGCAGCGTATACTGGTATTTCCTTACCAGCTTTTCGGAACAACTCATCAGTCCTGCCTCCAAGGATCAAGAAATCCATGAAGAATTGGGTTTCTTGACTCTTGAATATGGGACCGATAGGTTGTCCCGAAACGTCGGTAAGAAATTGCCGCTATATGATGAGTAATACCCCAGAAGAGCGCAGATCTCATCTACCTCGCGGCAGAAGCCTGAAGTCACGCATGTTCACCGGTTACCAACGCTTCGAAAGATCTTGGTATTTTACCTTCAGCAACAAGAAGTTTTCTTGTACTGCTTGCCCTGAAGATGAAGGCACAAGACGGTCCTCTCAAACGTGTGTAACTGTTTACCAATCGACGTGATGTAACATCCCCTTAGGCTAGAATTTTCAGGAACACCGCTACGATAACCTCAAATCTCGCACTAAACACAGCCCACCTGCATTTTGTTACATGCGTACTGCACCGAAGAACGTTAAGAGTAAATAGATGTCCCACTTGCTGTTAAAACTTGGAAGTAAAGCTGTTCTTGCCCTTTCCTTGAAGGCATATCGGTTTTATATATGTGAATGGTCAGCTTCAAGCACCGGCCGCTTTTGTCCCCGGGGAAAACATCACTCATACCTTTTGAATAGGAAGCTGGGTGGGCCCCAGAGTCCAGTCTGGACGCTTTGGAGAAGAGGAAATATATTTGACCCTGCCGGGAATCGAACCAAATTATTCCTTTGTCCAGCCCGTACCGACTGAGATATTCCTGCCGGTTCATGTTATTTTTGTACGGTGAAGTTCAAAGTAGAAAATGCCTTTTTCCCCCCCCCCCCCCACGGACCAAAATAATATTCGCCAAATAGGTTTTCCTTGGGACAGTATTGACAAATATTTAGGCGCCTTCATTTTTTTTTAGAATAGGGAGTGGCTGAGGTAATGCCCTAGACATTATGCGTTATTTGATATACTTTGTTCTTAACAGTTTGAAACAAAATTAAATCTTAGGCTGTTTCAATATGCAGTATTGCCTGTCAGGCTGACCAAGTCCATTACAGATGGTAGCTAGCGAACACGCTTCATTCGTCTACCGGTAAAAGAGTTGAGATGTGTGGAACTGATCATTACATTCGTTTCATGACTTCGCCATGCGCATATTTAGTGAACCCTCTCTGTGATTCTTGTCGCTTGAGACTTCGACGGTGCTAAATAAATAACACAGCAGGATTTAGCCAATACAGTTACCTTAAAATATGTAGAGAATAATTCGATTCACTCTCCGTCCCGTGTATCGATAGGTTACTTTTTGAAAAGAAATAGACCTAAATGTTCTTCATAAATTCTCGTAAGTGAGCTGTCTCAAGGGAATGTCCTAGTGACTTGAGTGTTGGCAGAGGACCTGTATCAAATTTGTCCATAGCACATATTCAGAAGTCAGCTTGTATAACCAACACCAAGTCCCAATTTTGTCCTGTTCAGTACACGGTTTCATTCCAAAAATAATTTTCTTCATTCCTTTATGCAGTGCTTGCCTTTCATATCTGTGTTTCTGCTTGCTACTGTTTCACTGTTCTGTTCCTTTTTTTCTCTTCATCTCTGTTTGTAGGACAGCAACAAAAAAGTCGACAAGAAATTCGAGAAACTTGATGATTTGCCTAGTGAGTTCGAATGTTGCTTTTGCACCTCGAAGGTAGTATTTCGTTTTCATTCCCTCTCTCTATATATATGTATATTCTTTATAACGTAGCAGTAGAAAAGTAGATGAAGGCACTGTCAGAGGGGCGTAATGGTTCACTCATTATACAAGCAAAGCGTTATAATTTTGTATAAATACCAAATAATAATGGATATTATAAAGTATGTTTTAAATTAAGATTAGATTCTAAACACGAACGCCAATTATTTACTAAAGAATTACCAGCGTCGGTCAGAAAATAAGTTTACAATCCTTATATTTTGCTGTCAAAATGCTTTTCCACATAGTCACCATCACAACTGAAACATTAATCATATTTAGTCGTATTGTGGGGACAGCTTTTCTGTCCCCTGTAGATATCAGTCCTTGTTCCCATTTATCAGTACCGTGTCAAAAATGTTTCCAACTCGCGATCTTCTTTAAATTTTTGGCAGCAAAATTTTTTATTTCATAGCTGGCAAAAGATGATAGTCGCTCTGTGCCAAATCAGAGATTAAATCTTGACGTTCCAAGGTTCTTAGTTACGAAATTATGCTCATACACCTTGTCAACATATTTTCTGACCGCCCATCGTAATTAAGTTCAAAATCTGAAACCCCTGATTGTATCCATACCGTAGAAAAGTAACAGCTAAATTCGGGATAGATTTTGGGCTGATGTTCTGTGATTTCTTTATAAATGCTTCCAACACAGATATAGACCAAATGAAGGTGGCTCTGTGTGTTAATGAACATAATTTAGCAGTCAGTTCCTTGACGCCGAATGCGGGTGTATTGGAACTATTATGAACACATTCTAAATTTATTTCTTATTTTAAAACAGTAATTTTATTTGCGATTATGAGACTCTTTACGCCGTACATTCTATTCAAATGACGATGCATTTGCTTGAAACAGTCAAAATTATTTTTGGTCTAATCAAGAACTTATCAATATGTATTATATAGCTGTGCAGGGAGCAGTTACAAGTAGACATCAATACATGTTTTAAATACAAAGTGACAATTTGTATATGTTTATATACGCACACACACACACACACACACACACATATATATATATATATATATATATATACAGGGTGTCCCAGGAGGAAAGGAGGAATGTGCCAGACTTCGGGGGGTTGTTCCTTATGTTAAAGTATACCGATATAACCCAAAACACCTATATCCAAAGTTGAACGGTTACGGAGATAATGGCCAGAGAAAAGTGGGGGCTTCTTGCGGTTCCAAATACTGCAACCT
>Ga0123352_10008140_pt1 | contig 16298 bp, 6 predicted proteins | sample TergutLab28metaG_FD_89700 | JGI IMG/M metagenome (GOLD analysis project Ga0123352, IMG submission 89700) | Labiotermes labralis P1 segment gut microbial communities from Petit-Saut dam, French Guiana - Lab288 P1 | ecosystem: Host-associated > Arthropoda: Insects > Digestive system > Gut ... | reverse complement strand
TTTTCCCCCCCCCCCCCCCAGGAAATATTCCTGGTACTCATTTCTGTTACAGGCTAAGTCAACCCCAGGGCAATAGTACGGATGGAAGGATTATGTCAATAAAAATTTCCGATGGCCCCCATCGGGAATCGAACCTGTGGCCTTCTGGCCAGTAGCACAGTGCCTCAACCAACTGCGCCACCGCGTACCCCTGTTGCAAACTGTCATGTAATAAAATTTCTGTCTTCGGTTTTGAACCCAGGCTAACGAAGCATTTGATAAAAGACACTATACAACATCCCATAGGAAGAAGAAATTCAAGAGTGTGCCATTAGTGGGAAAATGGTACTTACTGTCTTTGGAATGAGAATGGTTTTGTTTTCGTGAACTTCTGATCGAGGAGGAGAATAGTGAACTCTGGCCAGTATATTGAAACATTAAGAAGTCTGAATTGTTGCCTTTATTGAGTTTGTCCCACAGGTGTTTGCACCATTGAGCCCATCACAAAATTTGGAAGGACAGTGTTGTTGCATTCACCTTAAAATTCCGACCTCACACCATCAGTTTTTTTCTGTTTGGCCATTAGAGAGACAACCTGGAAGTACACCGCTATACATATGACAAGGCAGTACAGAATGTCATGCATAAGTGGCAGCAGAAGAATGAGAGTAGCATTTATTGGGCAGGAACATGTATTCTTTTCAAAGATGGAAGAAGTCTTTTGATGGAGATGGAGGCTGTACTGAAAGTGACACTGCCTTGAGCAGTGTTGTGAAGTTTGGTTAAATGTTTGCATGTGTAACTTGTAAATAGCATGAAATAAAAGAAAAAGGAATGTCATTGACTGTCCTGTGTATGTAGGCTGAAGCAGTCTTAACAAGCCAGGTATGCAGCAAGAAGCACTGGTTCCTTTGCAACAAAGGCATCTTTTGTTGATTCTAGTGGTGAATCCTGTCCCTTTTCAGAATTGTATCGAAGCAAAATTTTGTTAGCTAGTAACACTGAGATTCATGATTGATTGAGTGGACTTACAAATTATATTTGCGTTATACATGATTCATGTGAAGTAGCTTACTCATGTGGCCCTGTGAATGTTAGTGTATATTTATACTTATCAAAACAGATTCCAAACTTCCAACTGTTTCTAAAGACCATAATTTTCAAGGCCTTTTTATGGCATACCTATAATGCCTGTTATAAATATAACAATTTGAGAACCACTGATTGGATGTCCATGTATTTTGGTATTGGATATGTAATGAAGAATTTTCAAGTGTCCCTTATTATTCATGTGGATCTGACAGTTCTAATGGCCACTTTATATGATCCTATATCTATTTCTACATGAATGGGCATTTACATCTGTGCTGTGCATATTTTCATCCAGTTCCTGTCATACTCAGTTATAGCACGTCCTGCATATGGGAGAAAGCCATCTGGAGCACCACATTTTTATGTTTGGCCTTCAGGCTGTTTGGTATAGAAAAGAGGTGTTGTGAGCTGTAAAACAAGAGTGATAGTTATGAAGTAACACAAAAGCAGCATTATCTGCTTTATCTAGTGAATGATATGTCACTTGTGGTACAGAATACAGTATTAGGTATCTTATTATACAGTTTATTTCCTTGCCATTTAAATGATCCTGACATGGGTAAGAGATTTTTCTCATCCACAACATTCGTACTGGCTTTTGGGCCACCCAACCTCATCGTAAATAGGTACTGGGATTTTTTTTTACCCGGTTGTTAAGATCTGGTAAATGCAATTGACAGTTGCTAAGAATGAGTGGAGCTATACCTCTGCTGCCCCGTGTTTGCCTTCACAATTTGTATGAGGATAAGTGTACCTTTAACTTTATTAAGTCAAATGATATAAATTTTATTTGTAATGGAGCAAATGTGCATTAATAGCTACATTATGAATTGAACTTTACGTCTTTATTAATCATATTTGTCTTATCACTCCTAAATTTAATTTTTGCTAATTCCAGATGTGTTTCTGATGGATGTTAAAGTTATTGAGTGCAAAATAGATAACCCTCAGGGAAAGGGATGAGGGAACCAAATAGGTGAATCAAAGTTGTGGCATTATTCAGGAAGACAGGTGGCATGACTCATTGCACATGTGTGATGCTTCTATTGTTCTCAGTGATAAGAACAATGGTACTTCTCTTTATACTGAAATAAAACCGTGTTAAATGACAGTCTACTTCATGTAGAACATTAAGTGTATCTATGGTCATCAGAAATGTCAGTAAATATGGCCCTTGTTTTATGCCATAATTGTGTTGTTGAAAGGTGGGTGTAAATCAAAAAGGAGTAAATAAAGAGTATTTCCATAAGAAATAATGGACTAGGTAGGGGTTAGGGGCAGTTGTACCAATGACAGCTTGTTCATATGCAATATATTTATACATATTTATTATATTATTATTGTGTTACGGATATTAATGTGGAAATAGTTCGTATTAAATTCTAGTCTGTAAATTGAAAAGGAATTGTAAACAACTTGCGTGCATTTGTCTCGGATTGTACACATTCCTTATCATTGCTGTCATGAATGATGAAATTCACTCCCACAGCCTTTACAACTCAGTCACTGTGTTACTGTCATTAAATTTCTTGCTACAGTGCTTCAGTCATGCCAATTTATTGTAGATAGGTGTGGTGATAGGTGAGGGGTTGTGTTATTTGTTGTCTCAGTGTTTCTGTTCCAGCTTAGTTCATAGTTACCAGGCTTGTCATGGATGGTAGATTTACCACATAGTCACTGTCACAGATGTTCTTTCACGGCTAATCAAATTTACTGTCACAGGTCTTACTATACAGTCAACTTTGTTATCCTCATATCTTGCCTTTTACTGCTGTTAAGATTATTGCTGTGATTATTCATCATTGTCCCACTCCCCCCCTTGATTGGGTGTATGTTCATGGTGTTTGTAGGGAGGACAAAAAAGAAAGTCTTACTGCAAAGAAACCATGTGGTCTGAATTAAACGGTGAGTGCATGATGACTGATGTAGTTTACAGAGAGGTAACAGCCTCAGTTTTGTTCTGTGCTGTGAGATTCATACTCTTCCAGCAGCATCCAAGTGCGCAGCCAACCAAAGGGTGCTAAACTGAAAGGAAGAGAGCACAGATTAAGAAGTGATGTAAATTGGCAAGGGGCATTAGAGCTAAAAGGCATGAGAAAGGGCTAGGTGTACATTTTGTACTTCTCTGTGATCTTAGTGACTGTGGATAGGTATTGGTACGAGATAAGAATTGTAATTAGAATGAACTTGTGCATACAGCTGGTAGTGTACTTTGTAGACTGTGTAATTGCCACTAGCATAGCACTATTATGAAGTTTATCTTAATTTCTGAAAGATTTATTCCTTGTGCTTACTTATATTACAAGTGACCAATATACCAGATCCTACCATTTGTGTGATCCTGTGGCACTTCAGTGCAGTTGACATCGGCATGATGATGATAACAGTAATATGTTTTAACAGTCACTTTAATATCATGTTCCTGTCTCCTCGCAATTTGTCACCTTAAGATGTTTCTCAATTACATATCTCTGGATTTCTTGTTTTCATCTGTCCTACTTCCAGTTCTCAGTGTTATGAAAGTGTACTTGTTTTCATCTGTCCTACTTCCAGTTCTCAGTGTTATGAAAGTGTAATTGTCAAAAACCTTTCCTCCACTTGATTATATTATGTGGCAGTGGTCTCTGTACTGTATTACTGGAGTCTGTCTATATCCTGGTGATGGTGCCACTACTCACTGATAACAAATTTCACAATATTATAATTCAAATTCTTGACATGTAGTCCTGGTTTGGTTACAGATCTGTGCTAGACTGTTGTAATTGTTGGCATTTAAGTTCATTTTCATACTTAACTGAAATACTTCAAGTATATCCTGGTGCGGGTTTCTGCCTTTCTGTCAAGTACAGTACTAAATGAGGTGGAAAGTAGCCCCATCTGTGACCAAATAGATAGATGCCTGCTGTCTGTGTCACCCAGCCTGTCATGTATGGAATTAATTGTGGCTAGTTGTTTCAGTTGTATTTCAGAAAATGGATGTAGTGAGAATGAATGCAGTCATATGTGATTGAAAGACTGCGAAGATGAGAGACAAGTTCCCACAAGAACCTTTAATTCATTTGTAAATTAACTTTTCTTTGACTTGCATTCCACTTGGGTCTATTCTGTCATGGCAGGGGTATCCACATGCTTAACATGTCATTTTTTATAGAACCATAAGCTCCTATCCATCACTCGTGAACAAATAAAGAGCTGCTAATTTGAAGATCAGTGTGCTGTATTCCTGCTGGCTGCTGTGGGAGACACAGCAGCAGGAAAATGTATTCATGCAGAGAAAGTATTAACAGTGGTATTACTGAGGAACTTGTTTTACATGTTGCTTGCTTCTGAACTGTTACTGCTTACGGTATGTCAAGTCATGATGCAGGACTGTTTCTTGTGCAGTGTTTTTTCCCTTGTAACCTGTAGACACAACTTAATGAATCTGATGTTTTAATGAAGGAACTGATACTGCATTTTTATTTCTTTCTTCCTTGTGCAAAAAGGAGGCGAGGGTTTGTATACCAAGAAAAGAACATATCAGTATTAATCAGTGGCACGGGTATTTAAAAAACAAACAAAAAATTAATTTATATATGTATGTTTTTATTTATGTATCTGTTTATTTATTTATTTATTTATTTATTTATGTACTACTTGACATTGATACTGAATATTCTTGCAGCTTGTCAGTGCCCTACTAATTGGCTTCAGCATCAAAGCATGAGGATATATAGCTATCAGTAGGGCTGCCTGCATAGTTCTGTCACTGTATTAGGTGCCCTCCTATTTCTTGTTGGTGTAACTCTCCCATCGTGCCATGTAGGCAGAATTATTATATTCAGTTCTAATTGGTGCCCACTTGGAGCTTGAGTTGAGGATCAACTTTTTGTTTGTTTTTTAAATTGTCATGGAAAGTGTACAGAAGATTTATTTCATGTAATGTAATTTAATATTAGTCTCTGCTGTAACTGATTTTGACTAGATGTGGATAGTTGCAGTTTTGTTTATATTGCAGTGAATAAGGAACTGGAAAAAATGTTTATTGTTTAAATTAAACAAGTTATTCAATGTACAAAGGCATTTTACCCTATTTTGTTTGAATATTAGTATGTTAATGTTATATGTAAGAATTATAATAGTGTTTGTGTCCCTGGCAGAAGCAATTGTCTGCTTCTGTTTTTCTCCATAGTTAAACTGAAACACTAGTTTGTACATAGGCTCACAGTGTACTTTTCAGGTTCATGTATTGTTGCAGTCTAAACCAGTTTATATATGTGTAATATGTGAAGGATACGTGCATACCTAACTGTATACTTATTGTATGTAAATTGTTGTACATTTTGATGTTTCAGATTCATTATGTATTAACATGCTATGTGTGTGAGAGAGAGAGAGAGAGACAAAGGATAAAGTATTCCATTATGGCGTGATGTGTTGTTATTGTGTTGGAGGGGGCGCAGGAGTCCGGGGTCGAGGGGGTGTCGGGCGAGGAGGGGGCATGATGCGGGGTGTCGGTGGTGGCTACTTGGGAGGCCGAGGCTACGGCGGCGTCATGCGGCCTGATAAAACTCATAACCGGTACAATCCCATTGGCATGGGCGGAGGCTACAATATGTACAACTGGAACTAAAGTTAGTAGACGAACTCACTCATAAATCCTAGGAAAGGTGTGAGAGGGGGTGGTGTTCCGACACTGTTACAGCAGTGTTGAGTGTACACCATGCTTTTCCTTGACTGATATTTCCTGATTTCCATTTTCCCTTCCCTGTTGGGACTTTTGCTCATAATTATTTTTTAATATTAATTATGGGAAATACATATTATTATACATTTTATTTTATATTGCATTTCCAAATTTATTCACATGTCGTTGAGGCCTCACTTTGTTGAATGTGCCAATTTTTGTTTATATTTTTTTTTCATACTGCAGTTGGGGACGAGTGAAGATGCATATGAGTTTGAAGATCCGTCGTTGGGGAACTATGGAGCTGCAAGTGATGGATTTTTATTTTTTATTTTGTTGCTGCTGCGTTGTCATTTAATTTTAAAAATGTGGTAGCATTTCTCACTGAACTGTACCTGTGCAGCGCAAAGTTCTTGGCATTATAGACAGCATCCTGTTCTTCCTTCCTTCAGATTTTTTTTTTTCGGTCTTAGTTCTTGTGCGAAATTTGTCGTAAGATGTGTTATGTATATTTGATGTCAATAAAGGTGTCAGTGAGGAAGGCATTACAGCTATTTTCAGAAGATTTTTGTATATTTATTTTTTTAATTAAACCTGGGCATACATGCAATTATGTACTGAGGTGGCGAGTTTTTATTTATACTTTGTACCTTCGTGTGAATATATTGTGGGTTTGACTTAATCGTTCAAACTTTATAACTTGGGTTCCAATAATTTGATTTATTTATTATTTTTTATTTGGTATATGCATTTTTCTCCCCACTGCACTGAAATAAGGCTTGGGTTTTGGAGTTCAGGCCCAAACACCTCTTTAATTGGGCATTTCTTGTCACGTGAATGCTTTCATTGTTCCAGCACATTGTTTATGTAGACGTATTTGGCAGTAACATTTTTATTTCATGGTGTTTGTAGTTAAGAGATAAACCTATGAAAGAACTTTTTTATTTTTGAGCATGAAGCAAATGCATTATGAACTTCTGTTATTTGATACAGAATGAGCAGTAATGTACCAGCACCTTGTATCGATAGATACGCAGAGTGATGGGATGGAACAGAAGCTATTTTTCATTCCAGATTTATGGGTAAATTTGAAGTCTCATTTTGAAATGAACTGAATATATAAATATCTTTGTAAGTTAAAGGACCAATCATCACTTCAAGAAATGCCATTTTAGGGGTACAAGTATATTCACTGTGTTGCGTACAGTAATGAGAAGAAGTGGGGTGGTTTGCTCATTGCATCAGCTTGGAAGTGGTCCTAGTATTGTTGCTTTTTTTAGGTACATAAATCCGGTACGGTAATATAAGTTGTCTGGTTTTCACGGCAGTTGTTGATCAGATGATGGCTTACTTTAGGGTTTCTGTACCATATAGTAATTGGATGTTCTAACAGTTTGGAGGATTATACTGCTTCCATCTTCAGGGTGACTGGATTGGTTTGTGTGGGTGGTGCACTGATCCAGAATAACGTTTGTCAGTTACGTAAGATGGTCTGAGGTACTTCGGCCAATTACAGCTGTGGATGGTGGGCAGAGTAGGATGGGATTTTTCATTTGCAGGACGTTCCTGCCCACCCCACCCCTTCCTGCTTACTAGCTGTGATTGGCCAATACTGTAAATCTTCATATATAACTGACAGAAATTTTTACTTTGTATCACTTTAGCACCCACCCAAACTAATTCATTCACCTTGAAGATGGAGTCAGTATATTCATCCAAAATATTGTTACATTTAACCAGTATAAGGTGCAGAAACTCAAAAGAAGACTGCCATCAGTATGCTAGAGTTATCAAAATATAGTTTGTTGGTATAATACCTAGTACTGCTGGGTTTCTGGACTTTGTCCATGGTCAGGTATTTCAAGTAGGACACATTTGGAAAATGGACACCAAGTTGGTATGCCATCTGAGAAGGTGAAGCAAACATATACCGTTTTTCCTTAAATATGTTTTGTTTGGAATACTGTATGAAGGACGCAATTGAGAAATCCATTGATATAGTGTAAAATGCATTGTCACAAGCCACCGTAATTGATTGATGATATTATGGAAGTTCACTGATAGAACATGGCTCTCTGTCCTACTTTAAACCCTGCCTCTTATTGGTATCATTCCATGTACATGATGTAATGAATTTTATGCTGTGCCCACCCTTCCCTTTGTCATAAGGGCATCCGGTACCCATTGGACAGGAGACAGATGACCGCATAGGCATGCATGCAGGTGTATGTTAGGTGTGCCCAGGCACAACCTAGTGTCCAAAAATTTGGTATTTTGTGCTTCTTTTTTTATGTTTATATTTTTAAGCAGAGTTTTGTTGTTAAATTTAAAAAAGTTTATATCAAATAAATACTTGCAAGTGCACTCGTGTATATGATTATAACACTACTTTATTAACACTGTATGTCACTCCATGTTTCATGATACGCTCTAGGAGCAAGGTCAGCCAAATGAGTCACCAGATGTAAAATTCAATTTAGTGTGTAGCATATACTGTGTTATGCAGCAGCATGTATCAGTTATACTCCCTGTAGATAACCCTTTTAGGGTTGAAACACAGAGTAGTGTTTAGTGTTAATAAAGTGGTGTTTTAGTAATATATGCTTGTATTTGTCACTTATTTGATATAGTGATATTAACACACGGATATGAGCAAGACAAGGTTTAGAAAAGTTCATATAAAATTTTGTTTCTTTGGTTTGTTTGGTAAGTAACATTAATGTCCTTTATGACAGAGTATTCAGTAAACGTTCTTTTGAGGAAAAAAATGAAAAATATAATTCCCTTAGTGCACACCCTGTTGAAATGTGCTGCACACACTTATGGATGAGCCTCAGATTCTTTGCAGACATGGCCATGCCATTGTTCTCTGTCAGAATGTAGTTAGCCCTGTAGAAACCGTAAGTCAGAGCAGGACAGTTGTAGTGTCACATACTTTCAAGAGTTAGTGTATTGGAGGTGGGTAAGCAGCAGTCCCCATTTTCCATCTGTCTGTGAGACAGAGTTGGAATCATCCTGCAATAGTATTGCCACAGTGAGATTTTCCAGTTTTCGGTTTCCCTAAATGGGCATCTTTCTGGTATTGCCAGGCATGGTAACATGCTTTAGCAGGCCTGGACCCAGCAATCATTCTACTCCAGTATGCTGTCAGTAATCATCTGCACCATCTGACAGATATGACCTACTTATTACCGTGTTACTGTCATGTATGGCTCTTTATCTGCAATAAGTATTTGCTGCCATGTCACCTTGAGCTGCCCTAATAAAATTTCATGCCCTAACACTCCGTATTCTTTGGGAGTGACATCCCATCATACTGTAGTTACAAGTGTATGACATATTTTCAGTCACTTTTCAAGTAACCTTAACCATGTATTTATTAAATTACAATAACTTGCTGTGTGTTTTGACCCTTGAGCTTCAAGCAAGTTCAGTTATCAAAATTACGAGTATACACATTTGCAGGACCCCTCTGTGTACTTTGACATTTTTATGTGCTGTTGTTATATGTAACATTTTGGGGTGTTTCATGTATGCTGTGTAGTTTCTCCATAACTTAGGTGTAATATGTTGTATTGTGTTGTTTTCAGCTCTGTAGTTTTCAGTTGTGATCTTAGTGTGCTGTGTAAATATAACATTGCAACAACAAACTACAGAGCTGAAAACAAGAACAGGATACAGTGCATTACGCTGAAGTCAGCCAGAAACTACACAATGCACAGATGACATCTGGACGTATTGTCACATAATAAGAACGTTTAAAATGACAGAGTATGGGATTCAGTAGTCAACTACATAAATCAATACACCCAGTTTTTTTAAAAAAAAATTAATTTTATTGGATTTTAGTAGTTAATTGCTGATATTCAGTAACTATATAGGAAGTTTGGCACATGCTTTGTTATAATGAGTGGTTTACTTATGCATTTTGACAGTTTGTTTGGACTCCTTGTAATCTTGTGAATTATGACTGCGGTCGAAACATGTCGGTAATGAAGAACATGTGATAAACACATTTCGCCATACGTGCATATGTCGGTCTTTTGGTGTAGCTGAAGTACAGTGACTACTGCCTTATGTAAGTCATACACAGGACTTAGAAGTTGTGCCTGGTCGTTGGCCTTGGAAGAGGGAAAAAAACAAAGAAGAAATGGGGAGATAGGGAGACACGACAATAAGCGATATAGCTTGGTTTTTGCACGACTAAGGTTGTGTGATTTACCTAGTAGAAGTAATATAAATCAAAACAATAATGTACACATAGGAGATACCTGTTACTTAAGAAAATATTTTGTGTGTATTCCACATAACATCAAGTATTTCACAAGCGCTGGGATTCCGTCTTTGTTAAGCCTTGTTTACGAGTTGTTAAATGCTGTAAATGAGATAGTGACTTTACAGGAAATTGCCTTGTTGTGACTTGCAGAAATTAAGTTATGTCTGTCCGCATGGACGTAGATTCACGTATGTTATTTAGACTACGTGTTTATCACGGGCTGGTGATGTATAAAATGGCGCTGCATTTACATTTCTCCCGTTCACCACCCCAATCCCAATTTACGATCTCCGTGGTGTTGCCTCGAATTGTAGACCAGTTGCTGTGGCTGAATGTTTATTGATACTGCCAGTTTATTTGTTTGTTATGCACCGTTTCCACGCCCTTTCACGTCAGAAAGGGTATAAATGGGATCTCGGGGTTGTGAGAGTAGGCGGAGAAGAATTTTTCGCTTAGTATCAAACTTCCGGATGAAATTCGGCAAGGGTACGCCAGCGAGGAGAATGTACGACGAGTGTAGTGCTCATTTGGTGACAATCTATGTCGGGGATCAGATTCTTAGACCTTATCTTACAAGAGTTTTTGCAACAAAATCCTAAACGTATGAAACATTTTCAAGGGGTGTTAGAAATGGTTGACCATTGTGCTATGATATTAGGTGAAAACGTATGTTTCCCCTGCCTGTAGGCAGGGTGAAATCACAGACAACAATTAGAAGATACTTAGAGATGTAAAGATGAGGTAACATTAATATCACCTGAATACAGTATCATTTGCATTATATGCGATGTGCTAAATAAAGTACACCTCGATACTGTATTGTGTATCCTGGACTGTTGTCATAAAGATCCCAAATCCAAAAGTCTTAGGTCCCCAACTTGTTACATAAGGGGTTCTGTAGTATACATTATTTCGAAAGTAAGTAGGGTTTAGGTAAAAGGGCACCCGAAAACAAAATTTGCTCAGTGTAAGCAGTCTGCGTGTGTACTGCGCATAGAGAATATTTGTTCGAAAATCTTTTTTTCTCCATTGATACCAATTTTTAGCCGCGTTAGCGAAGTTGCGAAAAGCGCATATTAGCCCCATGATGTATCTACTCGGCGGATATTCGTAGAATTTTATACTGGGGAATGTTATTAAGATCTGTTGATAAAATTCCAAGATCCCCAATACCGAATATCACCTAAATCGGCCAAAAAATTTGGTAATATGGGAGTAATATCGTTTACGGCTTTGAGTAGTAACGTGTAGATCGGAAATATCAAATTCCACCATCTCCGCAATATTGTAACAATTGTGGTAAGTAACAGTCCTTGATTTAACCTACAGAAGGTTTTGGTATAACCCATAATTGTTGGCATAGTTGGGTTTCTTGGCGCTCGGGGTGGGGAGTAATCCAAATGGCTGCCCCCAACAGAAAGTTAATTTACATTTTCTTGGCATCAGGAAATAAAAGTTTTAGGAGGAAATTGAATTGTTTTGTTTCCACAAATTTTTATTAACTTTGGATAGTAGCATGTAGCCCTGGTAAATTGAAGTTTGGTAGGAAGCATGGGGTCGGTACTCGCTTGGCGAGGGTGAATGACTTACCGACGATCTGTGCAAAACCGTGTATCATTTTCTATTGACTGTACCAGCTCCAAATGTTTTAGCAGCCTAAGTATTTGGGACTTATTTTTCACTTACGTCTAGCGCGATAAAACAGATGCTAGCCTCACACCCAAAGCCTCCGTTTTGCTCTTCCTTTCCCCACTTCCTCGCCCCGCATGCTCCAGTGTACCAGAACGGAATAGTAATTTGGTGTGTCAATAGTCAAACAATCGTCTTCAGGCCACTATCTTTTACAAAAATATGAATTATATCATTGTTACATGACTCTGCATCACGAGATTAAGATCTCTAAATCTAAAAAGTGAATTGTTAAAATGCGTCGATTAAACTAACGAAAGTTAAATGGTTGGTTAAGCTTTTAAGTAATTGTGGCGCGTGTTGTGTGAAGCAAGGTGTTGTTTATTATTAGACTCAAATCTGATACATACGAGGTCGGGCAATAAAGTAATGAGACTGGTTCCAAAAAAGGTGTTGTTTTATTTTATTTATTAATCAACTACAATGTGTCCCCTTCAAAGTACATCCCTTATGCCTGCACACACCTTTCCAGCGGTGCTGCCATTGTTTGTGGCATTCCTGGAACACATTTTGTGGGAGGTCGTTTAAGACTTGCGTCACAGACCTCTGGATGTCGTCTGTTGACTCAAAATGGTGTCCTTTCAATGCCGATTTTACTTTTTGAAATAAAAAGAAATCGCAAGGTGCGAGATCAGGTGAGTAAGGAGGCTGTAGCATGACCATAATGTCAAAACCTGCGCTCAACCGCGCATCCCGCTGTTGCTCTGTGAGATTCCTGGGCACCATCTCGACACAAATTTTTCTCATCCCCAGTTCTTCAGTCTATCAAACGAACGGTTTCCCGGTTCATGTTCACTTCACCAGCAATCATACTGGCTTAATCTTCAATCGGATTGAACAAGTTCTTTTACCGTGCTGTTTTGTCACCTGTCCGTTTTGCTGATGGTCGTCCGCTGCGCTGCTCACCAACAAGGGTTCTGTCTTCAGAAAACATTTTGTGCGAGCGAAAGGCTTGTGCTTTAGACATTGCATCATCTCCAAAGGCCTGCTGAAGTGTTCCATGTGCTGTGATGGCATTGTTACCGAGTTTAACACGCATAAAATGGCATACCGCTGCGCGATGTTTCATAACGAGGTTCACAAACACTTCCGGACGTGTCAAGCACCTACTCTACATTGAGGCATTGCACAGCCATGCCACTGCAAGTGGGGGTGGAGGAAGGACCAAGGTCAAAGGCTATCCGTGCTAGCGAACTGCAATATTGCCTGTACAGCTAGGAGGAAATTAATCTCATTACTTTATCGTTGGCCCTTGTATAATGTTAATTTTGCCACGTTGTCCGATCCAAATAAACTGACGAAACATAACACAAACTCTGCAACAATTATACATTTATGAAACATATTTACAACTTTGCAGTTTCGCTTTGTCAATTCGTGTTTTCTGCAATTCTCTCGTGTCCCGTCGCCAGTCGGTAAGGATCACAAGGTTTCTGTGGTGAAATGCAGTGTGGACAGCACAAAAAAAACAGGAACAGCTGAAACTTTCGCATTGTAAATATGCAGTTGTGGTATCACATGTTGGGACATTGTGTGTAGTTTTGTGCCCTAAACATGGATCCCAGCATACCGATCCGGAAGTTGAGTACAGAAGAGGCATGCGAATTGATAGAAGTGTATAGAGAATGTTCATTATCACGGCTCCTTTCATGTGTGAAATTAATCCGTATCCTGCTAACGTGGAGAATTTGGTGAGCTCCTAATAATGCCAGCAAATGGCAGAGGGGATTTAATTCGTCGTTTAAATGGTTAAAAATAGATTTTAAGAAAGGAATGAATTGAAGGAAAAAAGGAAATGCGTCGAAAACCACTTTAGTTGAAGTAGGCAGGAGCCTTAGAAATATGAATTTACTATACCCTCACAAGAGAAGCATGCTCCCCCCCCCCCCAAATGCAGGGGAGAAGCAGTTTCACTTCCAGATGTTTTGACAATTCCCTGAGAAGCGCGCTCTGCGTGACAACAAAAAACTCCGGAAATGTCAGCAGCAGGATTATCTGACATTCAGGTAAACACGTGACTTCAATAACTATTATATTGTTAATTAAATCTAATACGTATATGATTTGACAATTTTAACAACGTTAGTCAAACTTAAAATATTATTCATGAGGAGAAAAGTAGTAGTGGTTTTGATATTGAATTCTTTTAAAATAAATGTGTGTGGATAGTCGTTTCACTTTTGTTTCTGTTCGATTTCTGTTTTTGTCAATGTCGTATGGACACGACCTTTTGCCATGGAGCAGCCACACCACTTGCCATCCACCAGCTTCCTCCGTGCCTGCATCCGAATGTCACCCGTGCACCTCCTCAATTGTCCCGATTCCTGACTACTAGATGGAGTTCGACAATTGCCAGTGTGGTCTTATAGTATTAACTTTTTTTTTTGAGTGCTTTGCTTTGTTATCAAAACGAATAGAAATAATTTTCTGTACCGTAAAATGTCAATTGTACCGACAGGAATGCAGTTATGCCCCTAGGTAAAGTAGGCTTATGATATTCACTCAGACGATTGTTCTGGAGCTCATCGCGGAGATTGCAACTGTTCGACAGCAGTACGTGTAGACCAATAATACCGACTTTTATCCAAGATGAATGGAATGTAAAAGATATAGTCAAAGATTAATTTTTTCTTTGGCGCAGCAGTCCAAGTTAAGCCTATGCCGTCTAATTGTTGAGGTTTCTATATAACGCACATTAGACACACACACAAACACAAGCGCGGTAGGACTCCTCTGGACGAGTGATCAGGTCGTCGCAGAGACCGCTACCAGCACGACACACAACATGGCAAAGGGCAAATATCCACGCCCTCAGCGGGATTCGAACCCGCAATCCCAACACGAGCGGCTGCAGACCCACGCTTTAGGCCACATTGCTACCAGGATCGGCAGACATTCATTTAGGCGCTTGTATAAAATAGAGCTTTTCCTATACACATTTTCATGAAACTCGTGACCAGTTACTGTATTATATGTAGATATCCAGTACTAAAGTTCAACTAAATTGGTCAAGTAGTATTAATATGGCAAGCATACATTTATTTAAGTCCTTATGTAAAGTATGAAACATATTCTCGGGTTTTCTTGAAATTTATGATTTTTTACTGCACTGTGTGTATTCTGTAGATCTCCGATTGTGCGTTTCGCCTGAGCCTAAGTGCCTAAACTATCTTCCTACAAAATAAACGAAAGGACAAAAAATGAAATTGATGCTGGGCGTTAGATGTACAGGATGTTAAAAGAACATTATGCGAATGTTGAACTATTTTTGATAAGTCTGATCTTCATATTCACGAAATTTATGAATACGTGCATTATAATAATGGGTATAGAGATACTGTTATATGAGAGTGCTTACTAAGTACCTACTGTGACGGCTTGAAAATACCACCTAAAAGGGAAGGTAAGTTTCGGAATGCCACTGTACGTAATAAATTATTGTTGCAACACGCAGTTCATATCTTAATGGGTTAATAAATCGCATTTTTGTTTGCGTATTTACTTACTCCATAGAGCAGGGTAAATCTTGAGAAACTACCCGGTTCTCAGCTAGTCAAGAAATTCTCCGCATTTTATGGACTCGGAAGATTCATTACCGCCTGTCCCTCTCCTGAGTCACGTTTTGACTACGAATTTGCCTACATAAACTGAACAGGCTGCGTGTCTTACCACCAGCCTGTCACCTACCCATTGTTACTAGTCTCGAGAAAACTGTCGATGCTGTTAGGGGCGTAGCTACCTCATGGCAAGATTGTGCAATACATAGTGTCCCACCAGCCCATCGGAGCAATTTTTTCTTTCACACTAATTGAACAACATCCGCTATTCGGGCGAATTCGAACGTATGCGCCAGAGTTTTTAGGCTTCTTATCGCGAATTCACTTTAGCGTTGCCACTCCTTTCATAGATTTAACCAAATTTTGTTTGCAGAAAAATATGGAAGAATGGAACACAAAGAAAAAGAAAAGAACTTTTCCAAAAAGCTAGAAGACGAAAAAGTTAAATGTTGCCAGCACTTGATCGGCTGTTTAATAAAAATTAAATGAAATGTACTTGTTGAATCTCAAGTACATTTTTAGGTGCTTGCTAATGCAAATGCACTCCACTTAAATTTATTTACTAATTTCTGTCGTTTTTCTTTTACCATATGTTGTGTATACTAATAAAAAATGCTGTATTCTGATCGACTTTATTATTTATAGTACACTTTGGATCAGGAAGTTAAAATCAGACTGCTAAATGCAAAAGAATTTCCCGGTTTTTTGTACGAATGAGCGGTATAGAACAGTTTTATTTGAAATCGAAGCCTATTTGTAATAATCATATAAAATGTGGTCTTTTTTCTTCTTCTTCTTCCCACTAGTGTCCTTACAAGTTGTAGGTAAGATTGTTTGTTGGGGTTTAAAGGTTTTTATTCTTTGGAAGAATTTCCTTGCATCATTTCTTTTGTGATTATGTTCTATTTGTGGTATTTTGTTATTCAACCATGCCTTTTTCTTCCGCCTAATCAGGACATTTGCTTCTATCCTCAACTTCTTATATGTTTCCTGGCTTGCTCTTGTGTTTTGTTGGAGCCATTTAGATCTTGCTTCATTT
>Ga0123352_10008138_pt1 | contig 16302 bp, 11 predicted proteins | sample TergutLab28metaG_FD_89700 | JGI IMG/M metagenome (GOLD analysis project Ga0123352, IMG submission 89700) | Labiotermes labralis P1 segment gut microbial communities from Petit-Saut dam, French Guiana - Lab288 P1 | ecosystem: Host-associated > Arthropoda: Insects > Digestive system > Gut ... | reverse complement strand
GGCAATTTGTGGTTGGAAATCTCGTGGTTTCGTTTTGCGCTGCGTTGTCGGTGCTTGTGGTCGCTATTTCCGAAGTTGTTTTTTTGCAAAATAAGTTCGGCGAGTTGATTTTTTACACGCCGATTCCGCAAATGATTTATAGTTGGATTGGCGGTTTTTCGCTGTTTGCGTTTGTTCTGACGTGGATTCGCGAAATAATAAAAGATATGGAGGACGAAAAAGGCGACCGCGAAATGGAATGTCGCACAATGCCGATAAAATGGGGAATAAAAAACACCAAGATTTTTTTGTACGCGCTTATTTCGCTCACAATCATTGTGTTATTTCTTGTCGGCAATTTGTACATTCCTTTCGACGGAATGTTGAGTGTTCGATACATAATTTTCGGTGTGATTTTACCGCTAATTGCGTTAATTTATCTGATTTTCAAGGCAGAAACGTCTGCCGATTTTCGCCAAGCATCTACGTTGTCGAAAATTGTGATGATGATTGGAGTTTTGTATAGTTTGGTTTTTTATTATTTAATCGTCTGAATCAGAATTTTCGAGATTTTAGGATTAACAGGATAAATTCAAAAATATATTTTCAATGAAACGCAAAACTGTAATTTTCTTTGCTTTAATTTATTGCTGTATGAATTTAAATGCATTTTCGCCGAGTCGGGAAGGACTAAGGTTTTACGTTGATAATATTTTTGTCGGTGTCGGAGGGACTAATATTCAAAAAATGCCCTGCATCACGCTGCAATATTATTACAGCGAGATTTTTGATGAGAATTCTATTCCCCAAACGAGAATGGTACAATATTTTTTGATAGAAAGAACAGGCGAATTTTTCACACAAGGTTTGCATATTCGGACAAGAAAAGCACAAGACGGCTATCTTTTCGTAAATAGAAAAATCGCGGATAAGATTGAAAGTTTAGATGTTGATTTAGAAAAATTGAAAATAATTTATGTGTACAACAGCCAAGTGGTATCGACAAAAGATGAAGTAAATCAGTTACTTGCGTTGAGAAAAGAGAACATACAAATCTCGGAAATTGTATACGACGAACATTCAAAAACGCTGTCTGTTTATATTATTGAAAATTAATTTTGGTATTGTTTCATCTTTTATTACTTGGTCTGAATCAGGATTTTTGGGATTATTAGATTGGCAGGATTAAAAATCAAGAAAATCCTTTAATCTCAAAAATCCTGTTTCAGACAATAAATATATTTATGCTTTCAAATATTTCAAAATATCAAATTATTTTAGCCTCGCAATCGCCGCGCAGGCAGGAATTGTTGCGCGGTTTGAACATTCCTTTTGAAGTGCAAACGATTGATGTTGAGGAGGATTTTCCCGACACGCTTTCGGGTGCGGAAATTCCGTGTTATTTAGCCGAAAAAAAGGCAAATGCTTATTCGTTGTCTGAAAATACGATGCTGATTACTGCCGACACGATTGTTTGGCTTGAAAATCGCGTGCTTGGAAAACCGCGCGATAGGGCAGAAGCGGTAAAAATGCTGACCGAACTTTCGGGAAAAACGCACGAAGTAATCACAGGCGTTTGCATTAGCACGAAAACGAAACGAAAAACATTTTTTGATGTTTCGCGCGTTCGTTTTGCCGAACTTTCGCAAGAGGAAATTGAATTTTACGTTGAAAATTTTTGCCCGTACGACAAAGCAGGTGCTTACGGTATTCAAGAATGGATTGGATATATTGGCGCAGAGTATATCGAAGGCTCATTTTACAATATTATGGGTTTGCCGATACAACGGCTTTATGCGGAATTGAAAAATTGGGAGTAAATTCGCCTAATTCGCTGTTGAATCCACACAACCATCCGCAAAATAAGTTTTCAACTTATCGCCTTTTTTCGGATTTTTTGCCGAAACGAGTTTTTTACCGTTCAAAGTCGTGATTGTGTAACCGTGTTGAAGTAAAAATGCAGGCGAATAAGTTTCGATATTTTTTTCGAGCAAATTCAGTTTATTTTGCTGTTTTACAAACTGCATTCGCAACGCGGAATGTAAACGCCGTTTCTGATTTTCGAGCACGAACATTCGTTTTGTAATTTTGTTTTTTAACGCGTGTTTTATCCGCAATTGCGAATTATCAAGATTTCGATATTCATTTTCCAAGCGATTTTTTACAAAATATTGAATGTCTGCGAAAATTTCAGTCGCTTGATTTTCTGCCGATTGCAAAGTTGAAATCAGAAATTCGGCGGCGGCAGTCGGCGTTTTTACGCTCGTGTGCGCAATGGTGTCGAGAATGGAAACATCGCGCTGATGACCAATTCCCGAAATAATCGGCAGCGGAAACTGCGCGCAATTCAACGCCAAATTGTACGAATCAAAAGCGGCAAGGTCAGTTGTTGCGCCGCCGCCGCGAATAATGACCACAGCATCGAACAAATTCGCTTGCTCGTAAATTTGTTCCAAAGCCGAAATAACCGATTTTTCGGTTGCTTCGCCTTGCATTACGGCGGGAAAAAGTTTTTTGTAAAAAACGTAACCAAACTGATTGTTTGTCAGCTGATTGCAAAAATCATCGTAACCTGCCGAACTTGCCGAAGCAATAACCGCAATGCGTTGCGCAGGAACAGGAATTTCCAACTGCTTGTTCATCTCTGCAATTCCATCGGCTTCAAGTTGGCGAATAATCTGCTGTCGGCGCGCCGCTATTTCACCCACCGTGAAAACAGGGTCAATATCGCGAACATTCAAACTCAAACCGTAAATCTCGTGAAAATCAACCGTTACCGCAACAAGAATTTTCAGTCCGGCGGTCAAATTCTGTCCTGTTGTGCTTTCAAAATACGGTTTCAACATTCGGAAAGTCGAAGCCCAACAAGTTGCGCGGCATTTGGCAAGCAAAGCATCGGAATTTTCCGATTTTTCGACCAATTCCATATAGCAATGTCCTGCGTTTTCGCGCAGTTCGCTTATTTCCGCCCGAATCCAAAGCGGTTTGCCGAAATTCAGAGCGATTGCTTCTTGAATTTTGGCAGTGAGTTCGGATAGTGAGATTGAGTTCATTATTTAAAATTTTCGTCATTCCGCACTTGATGCGGAATCTCGTAGTATTCTGCAGATTGCGAGTCAATCCCGCAATGACACACAAAGGCAAATCAGTATATTGTTACCAATTCCCTTTATTTGTCTAAATCGTGATTTTTTTGAGTTTAGAATACTTTACTCAATCGGAATATATTGAACAAATGCCTCGATTGCCTCGTACGAAGCTAATCCGAGTTGCGCATACAAATCAGCAGTACCGCGATTGCGGTCTTCGGAACGCTGCCAAAAAAGACGTTCGTCATTGCCCATAAACGGCGCACTTTCCATTTGCGACTGATGTTTCAAAATCGAATTTCGTTTGTTGCGCAATTCCTCCGGACTGAGCGGAACAGCCATTTCAATGTGGTCAATTTCCCATTCTTTCCACGCCCCGCGATACATCCAAATGCGACAATCCTCCAACCATGTTTCATTTTTCAACTCGTCAATCGCAGCCAGCGCAGCATCCAAACAAACTTTGTGTGTTCCGTGCGGGTCGGCAAGGTCGCCGGCAACGTAAATTTGATGAGGCTTTATTTTTTGAAGTAGCTCCTTGATAATATCCACATCGGCTTGACTTATAGGTGCTTTCTTAATTGTTCCTGTTTCGTAAAAAGGGAGATTTAAGAAATGAACATTTGCCGAAGGAAGTCCCACATAACGGCAAGCAGCTTTTGCTTCGCCACGGCGAATAAGTCCTTTTAATTCAAGCACATCGCGCGTGTCGAGTTCGTTTTCTTTTTTACCGAGCAAAATATCTCTGAATTCGGTGTAATATTTATCGAAATTCGCGTTGTCTTTGTCAAACAACTCTTTGAAACCCTTTGCAAAAGCAATGAAACGAATTACTTCATCATCGGCAACGGCAATATTTCCCGAAGTTTGATAGGCTACATGCACTTGGTGATTTTGGCTTATCAAGCGCCTGAAAGTTCCGCCCATCGAAATAACATCGTCGTCGGGATGCGGACTGAAAATAAGTACGCGTTTCGGATACGGCAACGCGCGTTCAGGGCGATTTGTATCGTCGGCATTTGGTTTTCCACCGGGCCAACCGGTTATCGTGTGCTGTAAGTCGTTGAAAATCTTAATGTTTACATTGTACGCCGAGCCGTAAAGTGCCAAAAGTTCGCTCAATCCGTTTTCGTTGTAATCTTTGTTTGTGAGTTTCAAAATCGGTTTTTTAACTTTCAAACAAAGCCACACAATCGCACGGCGAATTAGCTTGTCGTCCCAATCGCACGAAGTAACCAACCACGGCTGACTGATGCGCGTCAACTCACTTGCCGCGTGCAGGTCGAGAATGATTTTCGCGTTTGAATGCAATTGCAAATAAGAAGCAGGAACTGTTTGAAAACAAGGTTTTTCGATAGCTTTTTTCACCACGTTCGATTTGTGTTCGCCCCAAGCCATAAGTACGATTTTTTTTGCTTTCAATATCGTGCCGACGCCCATTGTGATGGCACTGATTGGCACAGCATCGAGACAACCGAATAGGTCGGCAGCATCTTTTCGCGAAGTATTATCGAGCAAAATCATTCGCGTGGTGGAATTTGCCTGCGACCCCGGCTCGTTAAATCCGATATTTCCCCCGCGACCAATACCAAGAATTTGATAATCAATTCCGCCGATTTTGTTTATTTTTTCCTCATAATCGGCACAAGCGGCAATAATTTCCGACTTATCTACCGTTCCATCAAGCGTGTGGATATTTTCGGGCAAAATATCAACGTGGTCAAAGAAAAATTCTTTTATTTGCAGAAAACAGCTTCTTGTGTTTTCGGTCAAAGGATAATATTCGTAAAGCGTGAATGCAATCACGTTTTTGAAACTCAAACCTTCGTTGCGGTGCATGCGAATCAGCTCGGCATAAATTCCCGTAATCGACTGTCCGCTTGTAAGCCCCAAAACGCATTTTTCAGACTGTTCTTGTTTTTTGCGGATTAATGCTGCGATTTCTTCCGCTACTTTTCTTGCCCCTTTTTTTTCTGTTTCAAAAATTTCGGTCGGAATTTTTTCCATCTGTGTTACGCGCGAAAGCTCAAAAACATCATCGGGCTGATAGTATTTTCGAGGAACACGAGTTAATGTAATCTGTGAACTTAAATTATTTCTCATTGCTGTAAAATTTTATATTGCTGATTTTCAGACGTTTTGTTTTTTGCAAAATTCAAGTTCAAAGATAGTGATTTCATCTTATACACGAAACAGGAAAATGAAAAATTGTGTAAAAAAGAAAACCCTGACACGTTTTCTGAAACGTGTCAGGATTAAAATTTGTCTGAATTAAAACGATTTGCCATCGGTGCGGATAACAAGCACTACAAATCCGCGCCAGCGTGTTTACCGAAAACCGCCGAATATTCCCGATGACGGAAAATTTCGAGGCATACGCAAAGGCACTGATGCAGGTGATGCGCTTTCTGCCGAAGGATTAAACAAATCATCGCTTAGTCTTTCAAATTCGTACACTTCTGCCATACGACCGTGAAAAATTTCGCCCAACTCGTCACAGTCGTCCGTACACTCCGCACTAAAAGCACGTTGATTTCTTTCTATTACAATTAGCCTATTGTTGCCTTGGAAATCGAAATAATTACCGGAACTTGTAAAGTCGCTTGGACACGACTCTTCACCACTATTTAGCCAGTGGTGATACCATGTTGTTTTTGTTTCATCTGCCCAACGCCAACAGGCAAAATTTTCATAATTCCAATAAGCAACACCATCAATCAGTTGTCCAATCCAATAGCGTGTTTCAACGAAATGGAATAAGAATGTGTTTGTTTCAACATAAGTTGTTGTCATAGATTCTTTATACGCGTCAACTGAGCCGTATTTTGCAATAAGACAATCCAACATACATTGGGGAATTGTATCAGGGTCAAATGTATACCTCCGAACTCTTAATACCCAAGTTCCCATAGGCTCACGAGACACTGCATCTACGCACAACGAAATCCATTCGTTGCTGTTCCAAAATTCCAAACAACGCGTGTCGGTGTTGAAAATCATTAAACCCTGTGCATCTTCATTGGGCATTAAGGCTTCGCGCGCATCGTTGTCTAAACGAGGCAAATGAAGTGCGCGGTGGCGGTCAGTGCTTTCGGGATTATCCAAATCGAGCAAAGACCATGGACTTGGCGGATTTGAACTGCCGATTGTTACCTGTGAACTCAGCTTCCCGAAACTGAATAATATCAGCGGAAGCATTGCGAAAACTTTTAAATTTTTCATTTTCATCTTTTTGTTTTTAAATAATTGATAATTGTTTTTATTTTGATTGTTGTTTAATTTTCGGACACAAAAAAAGCGGATTTAAATATCCGCTCATGAGGTCCTGAGAATTACCCGAAACAACAAATAAGAAAACCCGCAGCGATGCGGCATTTTCACTTATACTTTGTTGTTTCTTGAAATTTCTCAGGTTTCATGAACAAAGAATTTAGCAAAATGCTAACGTTTATATTTTAAAATTGTGCTTTTTTCTGCATGTTATTTTTTAATTTGTGTTTTTTTAGTTTTCGAACTTTATGTTTCTATAAATATTGCGCCACAATATGATTGTTGGCAATGTATCGTATTAAATATATCGTGTCGTTGTTTTTATAGTACTCTCATTTTATTATACGATTTGCAAATTTTTTGTCAATATCACGATATATTCTTTCCAAAAGTTCATCGCCTGTAATCGCTCTGCGCAAATCGTCATCGGGTTGTAAAACAGGCTGTTCCTCTGCAATCGGATTGTAAACAAGCCGATACGTGTTCCGCTTTCTCCTAATACGAACATCATCGATTACAGCCATATCAAAATACCTATCTTGATGCGTTGCAAACTCTTTACTGCTTATTGTTGTTATTTGCCACTTGTTTGATTATTTCGGTACAAAAGTAAACATATTTTTTTGTTTTTCAACTAAACAAAAACATTATTCTTTGTCTGCACTCTACAACCTTCATTCTAAAACTGCCGAAGCAACCACATTTGCAACACGCGCGCGAAGTGCGGCGATATTACCTGTATCGTATGGATGTACGCGGTTGGTGAGCAGAATAATTGCCAAATCAAGTTCAGGGTCAATGACGAGCGAAGTTCCTGTGTAACCTGTGTGTCCGAATGCGCTCGCACTGAGCAAATCGCCTTGATTGGAAGCAAACGAGGAGGAAACATCCCAACCCAACGCGCGCCCAAACTCGGCAACATGTTGCGGAACGGAAATCATCGTTTTTACGCCTTGCGGACTAAGAATCCACTTGCCGTTGTATGCACCGCCGTTGAGCAAAGCAACCGAGAGAATTGCCAAGTCGTCGGCATTGGAAAAAAGTCCCGCATTTGCCGAAATTCCGCCCATCAGCACTTGCGCCAATGGGTCGTGAACAATTCCGCGCAACACTTCGCCTTCGCCGAGTTTGATTGTCGGTGCGGTACGATTCAGCATTTCGCCTGTCGGTGCAAAATCCGTGTTTTTCATTCCCAATACATCAAAAATATGTTCCTTGGTAAAATCGCGCAGGTTTTGTCCGCTCACGATTTCGATAATTCGTTGCAACACAATCAAATTATTACAGCCATATCGAGAATTTGTTCTCGGCTCGAAAAGGCGCGGAGCATTTGCGATGAAGCGAATTAAGGAATCGGGCGAATTTGCACCGTATTTTTCTACCAAATAGCGAACAGGCGGATAGGCGAGAAGTCCCGAAGTGTGCGTAAGCAAATCGACAACGCGAATATTATCTTGAAAATAAGGAATGTATGCGCTCACTCGGTCGGTTAGGCGAAGTTTTCCTTGTTCGACCAAACTCATCGCGGAAATTCCTCCGACAATCGGTTTTGTAACCGAAGCCAAATCAAAAATCGTGCTTGTTTCCATTGGAACAACGACAGGATAGACTTGTTTATTCCCGAAGGCTTTCAAATACACCATTTTATTTCGATGAACAACCGCGAGTACTGCGCCGGGAATTTCGCCATCGGCAATGGATTGATTAATAATACTATCTGCCAACTGCAAACGACAAGTGTTTAAACCCAATCTTTCGGGCGAAACACGTTCCAAAGTTTGTGCGAATGTTTGGAGTGTGAGGAAAAGTGCGAGAAAAAGAATTGAATGTTTCATAAATTTTATTGACTTATTAATTAACAAAATCGGCGAATCGATTTCTCAATTCGCCGATTTGTCAAAAATTTTAGTTTCTCAACCAAATAGTAATACTCTCTTTGCCGAGATGGAAAGCTTTTGCTTTTATCAGTTCGGCATCAACAGCAACCGGTTCAGTCCAAATTGGCGAATTTGCGTTCGGTGTGCTTCCGTCTGTCGTAAAGCGAATTACGGCATTGGGAATTTGCGTGTTGGCGTGCAACATTCCATTGCGCACAATTATTCCCGGAGGAGCAACACGGAAATTCAAACCTTTTCTTTTCAAACGAGGCAATTCGTGTTTAGAAAGTTGTGCGTTGTAAAAGCGCAATGCTTCCAAATAAGCAACGTCGCAATATGGTGCTGACCACGCAGGCTCCATATTCCACGCACGCTCAATCAGTCCGAACATTTTCGGGAAAATATAATATTGAATTTGCTCGAAACTGCGGATTGTTTCAGTCCAAAGCTGCGCCTGCAAACCTTTAATCATATGACGAGCATCGTAATTCAAAGGCAATTTGTTGATATTGTGAATATCAATCGGTCTTCCTCGCGTATCTCTGCGCAACGAACGGTAAATATCGAACGGAAGCATATCGAAACTGTTAAATTCATTCACATATCCGCCCCAACTCAATCCGTTTTCTTGATGGTGATTGGCATAAGCCAAGTCCATATAGAAATTACCTACATTGCTGAGAATAATCGGAAAACCTGCGTTTGCAAGTCTGTAAGGCAACTCATCTCCGCCCCAATCCGGAACAGTGTTCCAAGCATAAGTCAATATGTTTCTGTGTGCGAAACGCTTGTTTACCGTTCTGAGGTCAGGCATCATCACTACTTCCTCCCAACCGGCAAGCTGTATGCCGCGCGGCTCTACCATATCTAATATTCTTTCCAAGAAATAATCTTTCAAATCGCGAATTTCCGCCATTCCTTGTTCCTCCATAAAAGCGAGAGCTATTTCAGAGCCTTCCCACGAACCGCGCGGAACTTCGTCGCCTCCAACGTGGAAAATTTCCAGTCGCAAACCTGCATCAACATACATTTTGTAGATTTCGTCAATCACTTTTTCAATAAAACGGAAAGTCGAAGGCATTGCTACATTAATAACATTGTCGGTATAATGCTGCATCGAAACAAAACGTGAAGTATCGTTAAAATCTATCAAAAGAAATTCTTTGGCTCTCGCAGGGTCGGTGTCGATATATCTTCTGTAACGAGCATTCATTGCCAAAATCGCAGCGCGCGCGTGTCCGGGAATATCAATTTCGGGAATAACGCGAATGTGGCGAGCAGCGGCAAATTGCAAGATATCAATAAAATCTTGACGAGTAAAGTAGCCGTTTGCCAACGAATGCGGGCAATTAGCATCCCAACCCCAATCGTAAAGCGGAACCGAATGATAATGCTCATTCAAAGTATGACCTCTGCGCGAACCGACTTCTGTCAATTCGGGCAAACCCGGAATTTCAATTCGCCAGCCTTCGTCGTCGGTCAAGTGCAAGTGCAATACGCTGATTTTGTACAAAGCCAAATGGTCGATGAGTTTCAACAAATTTTCTTTTCGTGTAAAATTGCGCGAAACATCGAGCATAAATCCGCGATAACCAATATCGGGATAATCCATAATGTGCATATTCGGAATTTCGGCAGGCAAATTTCCGGCATGTCCAAGCGCATTTCCAAGAATTTTTACAAGCGACTGCGTAGCGTTGAACATTCCGTGAGGCGTATTAGCTGTGAGAATAAAACGACCATCTTTTACTGTCAGTTCGTAATATTCAGATGGAAAGTCTGTTTCAGTATCCAAATGCACAAGCTCTACAACCGTTCCGTCGCTGTTCGGAAATCTTGTATCGAAAAGCGTAGTCAAACGATTTCTTAACAAATTTGCCTCATTTTCAAAGAGAGAGTCGAAAACCAGATTTACATTTCTCGAAAAAGTAGAAGTTCCTTCTCTTTTTTCAACAAATTTCGGCGTTGGCAAAATGTGAGCAACCGACAAATTATTTACCTGCGTGTTGAAACGCGAGTTTTCGCTGAAAACAAATTCGCCGTCAGAATACGGGAACCATTGCCCTGCGCGTGTCCACTGTTCCTCGCGCACGAAAGGCAAAGCCCTGAAATCAACCGTTTGCGGATGCAATTCGTTGCCGTCGTCGTCAAGAAAGACAATGTACATACCTTGCGGAGCTTGTGCCTCGCGAATAATCCAACCTCTGTGGCGAGTAGTAAAAGCAAGTGTTTCGCCCGGCATAATCGGTTCGAAATGCTCTGTCGGATACATTCTGTGAAAACTTGCCACAAGGCTTTCTGTTCTGATTGGCGCGTTTTCGTCATCATTGAGCGGAAAAGCCGACATCAGATTGAAATAAATTACCCAATTACGACCCAAAGGCTCTGTGCCGTTGTTCGTAATAAAAAACGTGCTTTCAAAAGCATTCGGAGCAATATCGTTTTGCCCCATTTCCCACACAACAGAAACCGGCGACATCGGTGCTTTACTGCCGCAAGAAGTTAAGAACATACCTAAAAAAAGAGTTGCGAAAATTAATTGTTTCATCATTTTATTATTTTTATGTTTAAATTATTAATTTCAAGTTGGTGTATATCAGCCGTTTGTCAAATTTTGTTTTATGATTTTTTATGGTTTAATTGAGAATGTAAATGTATGGTTTTTGTTTTGATTGAAAAAACTAAAATAAAAGCACAAATCTTAAAATAATCTAACAGCAAATTGCTGTTGCTAAATGTTTTTATTTGTTATATTTTGATATTCAATGCTTTATTGTTTTAGCAACATGTTTTGTTTTATTTTTGACTTTGCCGTTTGAAATAGTTTTTTTACTTTTGAGCCTGCAAATTTAAAACTATATAATTTTTAAAATCATTATTATGACACCTGTACAAACAGCCTTTTTAGTGTTGAGTATCATTGCAGCCTATTTCATTGTTCTTTACACGATTTCGTACATTACCGGCAGAAAAGCAGACAATGCCGGATTTTTTTCGGGCAATCGCAAATCGCCTTGGTATTTAGTTGCCTTTGGCACAATCGGTGCTGCCATTTCGGGCGTAACCTTTGTTTCCGTTCCGGGAATGGTCGCCTCAGAAGGCGGCGTGGTATTGGAAAGCGGAAATATGGCGGCAAGTAGTTTTTCATTCTTGCAAATGGTTTTCGGATTTGCAGTGGGACAAATAATTATTGCCTTTGTGCTTGTTCCGATGTATTATAGAATGAATGTGGTTTCCATTTACGAATATTTGGAAAAACGATTCGGACTGTCCTCGTACAAAACCGGTGCGTGGTTTTTCTTTGTTTCCAAAATGTTGGGAGCTTCTGTACGTTTGTTTGTTGTGTGTGTCGTGTTACAACTTTTGGTTTTCAGCCAACTGCCGATTTCTACACACTTATCGTTTTTGCTTAATGTAACGTTTACCGTTTTGATTGTCTGGATTTACACTTTCCGAGGCGGAGTAAAATCGGTGGTTTGGGTAGATTCGCTCAAAACGCTTTGTTTGCTTCTTTCGGTCGGACTTACCATTTTCTATGTCGGCAGGTCTTTGGGATTGGACGATGGAAGTATGTGGTCGCTCGTTCGCGAATCGGAAATGTCGCGAATTTTCTTTTTCGACGATTTTAACGATAGGCGCTTTTTCTGGAAACAGTTTCTCGCCGGCGTTTTCATAACCATTGCCATTAACGGTTTAGACCAAGATTTGATGCAGCGAGCATTGAGTTGCAAAAACCCTCGCGATGCACGTAAAAATATGATTACCGGCGGTATTTTACAAATAGTTGTCAATGTGCTTTTCTTGACTTTGGGTGTGTTGTTGTTCACTTTTGTTTCCACAACGGGCATTACGTTGCCGGTAGATGAAGCGGGCAATATAATAGCCGATAATGTGTTTCCATACTTGGCGATGCATCATTTTACGCCGATAGTAGCTGTATTGTTTATTATCGGATTGATTTCTGCTGCTTATGCTACAGCCGGTTCGGCACTGACGGCACTCACCACTTCATTTACGATTGATATTTTGGAAAGTACCAAAACAAAAACTGAAAGTGAAGTAACCGCCGTTCGCCACAAAGTTCATATCGGTATGGCGATTTGCATGGCGGTAGTTATTTTCTTTATCCATTTGCTTAACAACGATTCGCTTATTCAAACGGTTTTCCTACTGGCAAGTTACACCTACGGACCGCTTTTGGGGATGTTTGTATTCGGAATGGCGATAAAAAAGAAAGTACGCGACAAATGGGTGCCGATTGTGGCAATCGTTTCGCCGATTTTGTGTTACATTTTGGACAGCAATTCCGCAGCGTGGTTTAACGGTTATGTAATGACACACGAACGCATGCTTTTCAATGCTTTATTTACTTTTATCGGTTTGTGTTTTTTGATAAAAAAAGAAACTAGCAAAAAAGCGGCGTAAAATATAAACGCAAATTACGCAAATTTTCGCGAATCAAAGAAATCTAAATCTTTGCGGAAATTTGCGTTTTTTTGGCTTAATGTTCAAAATAGGCGTTGCTATAGTCACCAAAAACAAATGAAAAGTTTTTCCAAAATCACTTGTGCGAATTTATGTCATAATTCGCCCTTTCACGTATTATTACTATCTTTGCACCGTTCATTAATCGGATTATTGTGAGTACACTATTTTTTATTTTAATCATATTGCTTTTGTCAGCCTTTTTTTCGGGCATGGAAATCGCTTTTGTTTCGTCGAACAAACTGCGTTTCGAGCTGGATAAAAAGCAGCGGAGCGTGGCTTCATTTATTCTGTCCATTTTCTACAAACAGCCACAGCAGTATATTTCCACGATGTTGGTTGGTAGCAATATTTGTTTGGTTATTTATGGTTTGTTGATGGCGAATATTTTAGAGCCTTATCTTGAATTTTTGCAAAATGGTTTTCTGATAACGCTTGCGCAAGCCATTCTTGCCACAATTATTGTGCTGATTACAAGTGATTTCCTTCCAAAAACTATTTTTCGCTACAATCCCAATTTGTGGCTTAATCTGTTTTCGCCGATTTTGTTCGTCTTTTACGTTGTACTGTATCCGATTTCGGTTTTCAGCACGCGACTTTCTACTTTAATCCTTCGCATTTTTGGGGTGAAACAAAACAAATCGGAAGAAAACAACTCTTTTTCGCGGATTGATTTTAACTATTTGGTGGAAGAATCGTTTGACGGCGGAGATACAAAAGAAGAAATTGAAAATGAAGTGAAAATTCTGCAAAACGCGCTGGATTTTTCCAGTGTTAGACTTCGCGATTGCTTTGTGCCTCGCCCTGAGATTGTTGCGCTCGATTACGAGATTGATATCGATGCGTTGAAACAAACATTTATCGAAACGGGACTTTCCAAAATAATTATCTACAAAGGAAATATCGACAATGTGATTGGTTATATTCATTCGTCGGAAATGTTTACGCATGCGGAAAATTGGAAAAAGCACATCAACGAAATTCCGATTGTTCCCGAAAATATGGCGGCGCAAAAACTGATGAAAATTTTCATGCAACAGAAAAAAAGCATTGCCGTTGTGGTGGACGAATTTGGCGGAACGGCAGGAATTATCACGCTCGAGGATATTTTTGAGGAAATTTTCGGCGAAATTGAGGACGAACACGATACGCGCGATTATGTTTCAAAACAAATTAACGAATCGGAATATCTTTTTTCCGGACGTTTGGAAGTAAAAACTATCAACTCGAAATACAATTTGGAAATTCCCGAATCGGACGAATACGACACGCTGGCAGGATTTATTCTCTTTCATCATCAGCATTTTCCGAAATTGAACGAAGTAATTCGTATTGACCGTTTTACGTTGCGATGCACAAAAATAACGAATAATCGTATCGAATTGGTGAAGTTGAATGTTAAATGACAAGTAATCAAAATGAATTCAGAAAATAACTGCGACATAGTTAATAAAAAAGTATTGAATCGTTCGGTGATTTTTACCATCGCTTACACTGTTATGGCGTTGGCTGTGGGCTTTTTAACTTCATCGCAAGTGATTTTGTTCGACGGAATTTTCAATCTCACAGGTGTTGCGCTCACGTATCTTTCTATCTTTGCGATGAAATTTATCAACAAGTACGACAGTTGGAATTATCCTTTCGGCAAAATTACTTTCGAGCCTTTTATCGCTATTACTCAGTATTTTATCATACTTTATATTTGCGTTACAACGGTGATAAATGCCGTTCAAATTATTATCGACGGCGGACACGTTGTTAATGTTACTTCGGGAATTTTGTACGGAATTATTGCTACAATATTTAATATTGCGGTTTATTTTTATCTGAAATTCCTTACGAAAAAACACCTCACGCCGATTGCACGAGTGGAAATTGACCAATGGAAATTCAGCTGTTTGCTCAGCATCGGAATTCTTATCGGTTTCAGTATTTCGTGGATTTTGCAACAAACCGCACTTGCTGAATACAGTTCGTACGCCGACCCTGCGCTCACGATTTTGATAACGGTCGCTTTCGGAAAAACGGCAATTCTCGCCATAAAATCCTGCGTCCGCGAGTTGCTTATGGGAAAACCTTCGGACGAAATTGTTGAAGCGATAAACCAAAAACTGAACGTTGTAAACAGCAATTACCAACTTTCCGACCACGTTTTGCGACTCGGAAAAGTGGGTGGGAAACTCATTATCGAAATCGGCTACATTATCGAAAAAGATTCAAAAATGGATTCTATCCAAATGCAAGATAATTTGCGAAAAGAACTTGCTCGACAATTCGCCGAAATTGAATACGAAAAATGGATTAATGTTACGTTTACGAGCGACGTAAAGTGGGTGAAATTGTATTAAAACAACGTCATGCTGAACTTGTTTCAACAACGCAATGACACAAAATCTGAAAATTAAATTCTGAAAATTGAAAACTAAATATTATGTATCAAAACTTCAAAACACACTTACAAAACCAGCTCACAGAAATCACAGAAGCAGGTTTATACAAAAACGAGCGAATAATCGTTTCGCCGCAAGATGCAGAAATTGAAATTGAAGGCGAAAAAAAAGTCTTGAATTTTTGTGCCAACAATTATCTCGGTTTGTCGAACGACAAACGGCTGATTGATGCCGTAAAAACGGCTCTCGACGAGCGCGGTTATGGAATGTCATCGGTGCGTTTCATTTGCGGAACGCAAGATTTGCACAAAAAATTGGAAAAAGCAGTCGCCGATTTTTTCGGAACGGACGACACCATTCTTTATGCGGCTTGCTTCGATGCAAACGGCGGAGTTTTCGAGCCGTTGCTCACGGAGGAAGATGCGATTATTTCCGATGCGCTCAATCACGCTTCGATAATCGACGGCGTAAGACTTTGTAAAGCACAGCGTTATCGCTATGCAAATGCTGATATGACAGATTTGGAAACGCAGTTGAAAAAAGCGCAAGCACAGCGTTTTCGCTTGATTGTAACCGACGGTGTTTTTTCGATGGACGGAAATGTTGCACCGATGGATAAAATTTACGCGCTGGCAGAAAAATACGATGCGATGATTATGGTTGACGAGTCGCACTCGGCAGGTGTTGTGGGAAAAACAGGCAGAGGTGTAACCGAAATTTACGATTTGAAAGGAAAAATCGAAATCATTACCGGAACACTCGGAAAGGCGTTTGGCGGTGCTATCGGCGGATTTACGACTGGAAAAAAAGAAATTATCGACCTGCTTCGTCAGCGTTCGCGACCGTATTTATTTTCAAATTCTATTCCGCCGTTGGTTGCAGCAGCAGGAATAAAAATGTTTGAAATTATGGATTCGACCAACGATTTGCAGGACAAACTTCACGCAAATACCGAATACTTCTTAACAAAAATGACCTATGCAGGATTTGACATAAAACCAACACAATCAGCTATTTGTGCTGTGATGTTGTACGATGCCAAACTTTCGCAAGATATGGCTTCAAAACTTCAAGACGAAGGAATTTACGTTACAGGCTTTTATTTTCCTGTTGTTCCGCGAGGCGAAGCGCGCATTCGCGTACAAATTTCAGCCGCGCACAAAAAAGAGCATTTGGATAAATGTATCAATGCTTTTGTGAAAGTAGGAAAGG
>Ga0123352_10008137_pt1 | contig 16302 bp, 10 predicted proteins | sample TergutLab28metaG_FD_89700 | JGI IMG/M metagenome (GOLD analysis project Ga0123352, IMG submission 89700) | Labiotermes labralis P1 segment gut microbial communities from Petit-Saut dam, French Guiana - Lab288 P1 | ecosystem: Host-associated > Arthropoda: Insects > Digestive system > Gut ... | reverse complement strand
TGCTGGTTGGTTGTGGGGGGGGGTGTGGGCGGAAGATGAAAGTGAATTCTTTAAGTTTTCACAAATTTCACAATCACCAGTAATATTCGTGTACTTGAACATTTTAACCGTATTGTGGCCAGTGAGCTTGCCCAATGCGACGACCTCAGAGGCGAAGTACAAAACACAGCCGCCGCGAACATACGGGGACCGGCCAAAATGCAAACATGTTCCTTCTCGGTGCCAGGGCACGACTGATCAAAGAAGTCACTTTCATCAAGAAATATTCCTCATCTTTTGGTGGCAATGTCCGTCGTTACAGGCCTGGTGTGGCCCAGAGGTTGGGTAGAGGTACAGCTCTACTCTTCCATGACCGCGACACTAGAAGGGGGTGAGTGGTCAGCGGCACGCCCCGGCCGCACCTTACCCCCGGGAAAGACCCGGTACCCATTTTACAGATGGCTGGGTGGGCCCCAGGGCCGGTCTGGACGGGCGGAAAATCTTGTCCCCACCGGGATTCGATCCCGGACCGTCTAGCCCGTAGTCAGTCGTTATACCAACTGAGCTACCCGGCCCACTATTATTGTGTACCAGGACGGAAAAACTAACCAATCTAATCCTCGGCTATCACCGCCCCAAATTATCATTCTAATCCAACCACTTCTTTTTCTTGCCGGCCGTACTCGGCGCGCAATCTCTAAGGATCTTCAGGTCTTGCGTCGCTCACTGACTGAGCACCTGAAGAGTCGATATCCGTGGAAGTGTTGTCACGTGCAGAAGGGAATTCTGAAACGAGGCACAACCACAAGACAGTTGTATCAAACGTCTGAACACTTCATTATTTCAGAACGAATTCTGCGTAGCAACGCGCAAGAAGGCACCAATCGTGATGGCCAAGAACTACCCTTCGCACGACGGAAATTATGAAAAATACAAATTACGAAATTCATCATTATGTAATTTTTCTACGGTCCTTTGTTACTTCATATTTCAAATGACTACACATATCTATCTGTTACAAAACACTGTTCTCAAATAATCTCAACCTCTTCCTTTCGGAGGATGATTTTCAACCATACAAAGAAAACCAGGTAGTAATATTAACCCATCCAGGCTCTGAGGTTCGCATGTGTACCGACAGGTTTAACACTGTGAACTCTACATTTTAACATTTCTCCACTGACTCTACGGTCCATGCAGGACCCTGACCTTCTTAAGGTTAAATTCCAAGGAGTGTCTATCCCTAGCTATTTTTTCCAGCTTCTAACATCCATTTTCTTCAGATCTTTTTTAACAACCTTCAACCATCTCTTTCATGGCTTTCCAACGGACCTTTATCCGTCTGGGTATTCTTAAACACTTTCTTCACAGTTATTTCTTCCGGCATTATTTCCACATGTCGTAACCATTGTAACCTTCCTTTTCTAATTTATGGGATAATATCTTATTCTCTATACAGATCCATCATCTCCTGATGGGTGCGGATCCTCCGTACGCCATTTTCGTTTATTGGGGAAAATAATTTCCTCTTTATTTTCCTTTCCCATATTGCTAAGGTGTTTTTATCGTTTGTACTCAGTGTCCAAACTTCCGAACTACTATCCACAGAGTGTATTCAGATGTATGTTTTCCGTATGATTATTACAACAAACATCCATCACTTCCTCGTACAGCCACAACAGATTGGTCTCTCAACGGAAGCACACGGTAAAGCAGATTCCTTTGAGTATTCCATACTTCGGGGTTCTCCCGTCAGTATTACTCCACTAGTACTCCGTTCTCATCTTCATTTCAATAACACTCGGACCACAATGACAAGCATGCGAAAAAAAAAAACATGGAAACCCTCAACGAAGTAATGGTCCTTCGAATACTGGAGAGCACCAGACATACACACAGTCCCACTGTCACGCTGTCTAAAGTTTTGGAAGCGTTAATGAAATTGGAGGTTCTCATAGCACAAAAAATTAAAATTACGTGGTTCTGCGATGACACCGAATAGTCTGGTACGTGCTTAATGTTTCGGAGCAACATACTGACTCCATCTTCGGGGAAGTATACATTCTCGAGATTAAGTGATAATCACCTACTAGGCTGTGTCATGTCATAACCAAGAATACGAAAATAGGACAAAACTAGAATTACAGCTTAAAACACTTTATTATCCAACAGATGCATATACCACGTGACCTACCTGACAATCCACAGGCAGTGCCTCTCTAGACTGTGCAGTACACACACGCACCACGGGCAAAATATGCTGCCATAATACCGACTACGTCCGTATCAACGGACAAGATAGAACCATTACTGTAATATTAGCCAAGCACTGTATAGAGCTCCCTGATGATGGATCCCTTGTGATCCGAAACATGTTGGAGCATTTTAAATATTTTATAATAATTATAATTGTGTCTACAAATTATATATTTGTGCATCTGTTGGATAATAAAGTATTTTAATCGTCAATGATGCACGGTACAAACATGAAGATAGAATTACAGCCTTTCATATTTTTAAGATTTATCCGCCATTTGCTTTACCCACAACGAAACGGGCCGCAGTGCCTTTCAGAAGAGGCTGAGTTGACTGGAGATCGGCTCTGGGCGCAAAGGCTCACTGAACAATCTGTCCACTGCCAGGAAGAAATATCATGAGACCAGCTGCAACGAGTCATTTTATCAGTATGATATTCCGGCTTGGAATATATTTCTCCTTATAGACATCGTGAGTATCGCTTCGCTCCAGGTGCTGCGTCAGGCCTTGCAAACCGTTCACTATGTCCCCGGCTGTTTGAACCAAGAACTGGATTTATGCAGTGCCATAGCACTGTCACTATTAGGATAACCTGCAATCAACTGACGGCCCCTAGCGACATGGAAAGCTCTGTTAACTTCTTTTTTTGTACTGCCGTGAAACCGATCTGCCCGGAAGAAGTATTCACCTGCAATTTGCACCGAGTATGTACTGCATGGGGCAGTGTCGTTCCTCTTCCTGCTTGATTTTACACCAGCCATTTACTAACAACTGCTACTCAGTTACCCTTGGATTAGATGTTATTACATGTATTACAAATCTGACTCAAAATGGCTTATTGCCAGAATTTTATCCAATGTACGGTAACTCTGTCTTGCTTGTTGCAACGTTGGGTGTCGTACTTCGGACACCTAAATACGATCTAGTGAGTGGATAAACAATACAGTCATTATTCCACGTGGAAACAAACTCGCCGACATACCATGACGCTAAATTTGTTACAAGAACATCAGTTTGACATTTAAAACACTATTGACGATTCAGGTTTTGTATGGTGGGTCACTGCGTCGTTCGGCGAATAGTTCCGAACGTTTCGAATGGTCGCATTCCTCAATCATGACAGTCAAATTCAGTCTTGGACCGTTTGATAAATTTGAACTTCGCATTTCTCATCTTTATCATGCGTTCCACATGCCCCACCCATCAAGCTGCTCAATTTGATCACCCCAGTAATAATGGGGATTTTTAAATTACGAAGTTCCACGGCGACAAACTGCCTCCTGTGTCCAACCCCCTCCACACACACACACATAAATACATACATACATACATACATACATACATACACTGAACACACTCTTGTCACCCTCAATCTACGTCCCACCCTTCGAGCGACAGACCAAGTTTAAGAAATCAAGGGCTTAAGAATTCAGGATGGGTCCGATAACTTCCGCCCAATAAGCAATCCTGGACACGACACCACTGGTGTTCACATTCCGAGTAACGCTAAGAGACAAGGTGCGTCACATTTATATCCTCTAACACACTAAAACAGGCCGTAGAAGATTCAATTCATGACCGTCCACTGTGACCCGCTCTGGACATCCATACGTACCATACACGAGATATTCGGTAGAACTTGGTGTTCAGAAGCCAAATCTGATACAATCGCAAAACGCCACAATTCCACATAGCTAACTGCAAACAGACGTACGAAACTGATCGCCGACGGTGTTTGTATTTTGTACTCGTTGGGTGAGGACCAGACGAATGCAACGACTCAAGCTTACGGCATCCTTAGACGGTCAATAACTCTGTGCAATATTAATTATCCCATAATATTCCTGGCCCTGTAGTTTTAATATTGAAGGGTTGCATAACACGCAGTCTGACACAATAAACTGTGCAAAACAAAAGAAAGACTCAATAATCAGAGGACAAAACTGCGCAATAAGGATTCAGTTACGGTCTGTCTGTCATCAACTACCATGTCTCCAGCACAATAATTCCATTTGACTCGAGACTTATGAATTTAAGGTCTTCAGAAATATTTCCAGTGTTAAACAGTGTAGCGCAGTGGATAAACGCTGACTGGAGCGACTGCTTTTCACACGTTTTCCAAGTGTAGGCCTTCTTACAGAAGAAAGAAATAAATACGTTCCTCTCTTTCATCTACCAATCTGAGGCTAAACTCTTCTAGCAGAAAAGAATTGTGAAATTGTAACGTGGAGCAATATAGAAGGCTCCTGATAACAACCTCCCCCCCCCCCCCCACCCATACACACACAAGATATTAACATTTTCTTCCCATAGTATTGTATTAAATATAGAAGACAAAGACATCAGGAATCAGCCAATATTGAATTGGCGTCGATATACAAGAAACCAGTAATAAACTAATCACGTCTGCGAAACAAGTCGAATGTAGTGAATACGGGAAAATAATCGGTCAGTCAAAGCCACGACAAAGCCATGACATATACCGCCACATATTTCCATTATAAATTTTTTCAAGTGAATCCCCCCGAAATTTCGTCACCAAAACAACGGAGTTTTTGCAGTCAACTGCCAAACACCCATCCAAAACGAAACCTGTATTAACGGCAAACCTGTCTATGGAAAATATATGTACATACAGTATTTAGAACCGCATTACCAGGAAAAAACGAACGTAAAAATACCTCTAAAGACACGGAAATTGTATCGGATAGAAACGGAGCAGAGGACCCGGACCAGTTCTGGCGCCCAAGAAGCCTCCTGTTCGGTGGGTACCGTGAACTGTTTCCCCGTGGGTAAAGTGGTTGGCGAATGAGGTTGACCACTCATCCCCCCTAGCCCCAGAGTTAAGAATCAGTGGAGTTGTGCTTCCACTCTCCCATACTCCATTATTGTGTGCACATGGGAACAACTTTACTTTACTTGTACTAAACAAAAAGGGGGGAAAATAGAAATATGTATACATATATAGCAATTTGACATTCAAAGGAGTGTGTATCGTGATATATTCTTAAAATTGAAGCCAACGAGATGCACTATTTCTCAAATTTATTTGGTAAGGTACTCTACATGTTTCGGACATGTCCACTGTCCATCATCAGGAGTATCTCAATACTGTACACACGCAATAGGTATTTGTCATTCTAGCTCTGTTGCTAGCGTGGTCACGCTACCAGACGCCAATAGAGCTACAATGACAAATACCTATTGCGTGTGTACGGTATTGAGATACTCCTCATGATGGACAGTGGACATGTCCGAAACATGTAGAGTACTTTATCAAATAAATTTGAGAAATAGTGCATCTCGTTGGCTTCCATTATAAGAATATATAGCAATATATAATGTACAATTTTCAGTGCAATGCCGTGTACATATATTTCAGTTGTATGATGGGTCGTTAAGTACATGATGCATGTAATGTACAGTGACTGTTCACAACTGTGAAGCAGACACCGCGGCACCGGAGGACTCCGTGGGTCAGTGAGGTCCCGAAACGTACAGAGTACTGAAATTTGTACCGGGTTCTTCAGGGCTGGATTGCGTTCTTCCGACAGAAGGCAGTATTCTGGATCCCTGTTATCAGATGTGCGAATAACTTCGCCGATAATTATGGGGGCGGGTGATTCAGGAGCCGCAGGAGCCCCCCGACCGGTTGTCTACGGCAGTGGTTCAGATGTACCTGTGTTCAGGAGAACCTGTCTGAAATAAAACATGTTAAAGTTCCTTGCGATTCCGTTATGAGCAGGTTTTACTGCATGCATTAGTTCTTATTCTTTTGAGGTCTTGGGCAAGAGGACGTGGAACGCGATCGCGCTGACCTCCCGACAACCACTATTTCTGCCATCAAGAACCGTCCATGTGCTGCAACTACGCCTTCAGTTTCCTCACAAGCAACACACAAATTTACCCTTCCTGAAATATTTTCACAACAGGAATGCATGAACTTCCACAGACTGGGCACGTTCTCCAATTTCGCTTGCCCGATACAAGAATCATCTAACACTTCCCAAAAAGTACACTCCCCACTCCACGGGAGTTCTCACGATTAGTCTGTTATACGTAACTGCGCTCCATTCTCATGATTAAGATCCCGTCCTAGCCTTGTGTTCTTAAAGGCCTAGGTCAGCAGCTGAAATAAATTTTGTGCATGACTTATATGTCTATATGTCACCGTGAAATAAACCCTGCAGCGTATTTATACTCTAGGATTGTACGCCTTTTATTAGATTCACCTCACACATTTCTTCCGCTTATCAGACACCTTGCGTGGTTCACACCGTGAAGTTCCGTAATTTCAGTCGGTATATCGATCTACGCTGCTGAATGGATAACCGAGGAATCTTGGTTTGTTTCCCGAGAGAGGAATGAGATTTTTTCCTTCATTAAAGCGTCCAAACCCGTTATGAGGCCTGGCCGGTCTCCTATTCGGTGGGTATCGGGGGGTCTTCCCCTGGTGGGGTAAAACGGTCGAGACGTGAAGCTGACCGCTCACTTCTGTCTACTGCCGAGGTTACGAACGAGTGGTACTATACCTCCACTCCTCCATATGCCTTCACTGCGTGCACGGGGACTTACCTGTAACTTATTTTCTCTAAAAAAATCTCGTACCAGTATCTTCACAAGGAAGTGGTACCAAGGCACAGTTAGTATGAAAACAGTGTAGCCTGTAACATCCTGCATACATATTAGGTGCAATCTAAACGAAAAATCACGATACACGGGAATGACCAAAAAAACTCCAATGTTTGCCAACCATGGGCCGCGTACCATGGTTGAACCTTATGTCTCGAAAATAAAATGAATCATTAGTTCCAATATAACACTAAAATAAACATAACTGCAAAATACTCTTTTTGAAAAAAAAAAAGCTTCGGTCTTACTGCGGGATGGGCTTATGGTTTCTTCCCAAAGTGACTGGTTAGACGCACCATGCAAAACGCTGGGATAAAGGTAAAGATTTCCCTGTACACGCCATAAAGACACGCAGGGGGAGTAAAGGTATAACTCCACTCATTCTTAAATTCGGCACTATATTGAAGTGGTTACTGTCACGCCCCAGCCGCTTTATCCCCGGGCAAAGAGACGCTGGTACTTATTGAAGGTGGCTGGATGGGCCACAGAGCCGGTCTGGGCGTTTGGAAAATAGAAACATTTCTTGTCTCAAGAGAATCGCTGCGATAACCAACAAATGAAAACAAAGCAGGGAAAAATGGTGGGGATGAAAAAAGAAAGAAAGAAAGCAATTGGCTAATTCCATTGCTTACACTGCATTAATTTGTATGGGTCATATTAAATTATACGTGGATTTCCAATGTAAGTTTCACTCGGTAAACCTGTGCAGACGCCTGGACATCAATAAGGGTCCCATCTGCGGAATAAGGGGGTCATCAGTCACAGATTACTGCAAGAACAGGCTCATTCCGTAGTCCTTGACTCCGACCAAACAGGCTACTCATACCATGTGGCGTGGCTACCATTTATCAAAATTCTCATGTCACGGTTTCCCCTCTACGCTTTTCAAAGTTCTTGATAGGAAAAATAATTCACCTACACAAAACACCGGCCTTTCTATACCAGCACGTGCCCTCGAATTATGTGTGTTTCATGCAAACGTGGTACAAGTCTCCGTAACGTGACTCACTACAGGAAAATCATACAGACTTTACAAATATGTATATTTGTTGAATATTATATTATGTAAAGATGCTGTTTAAAACTAAAGGATCGCATTACGGCGAATTAGACAGTATAATTAATTATCATTAATGATTAGAATTTCGAAGGAATCGGACGTCGAATACTGTAATGTGAAGTATAAGACACCGCACAAATTTTTAACTTCTCATCATTAGTAAATAATTATCCAAATAAATATAATTAGATCTACAAAATCTGGAGAAATCAGAGCTGCAGGTATATGGGACACGACAAAAGGATAAAACTTTTCAGTTAGAAAATCTCCACGGAAGACAGCACTTGGGAGACCGGGGCGTGGAAAGACAGATACCTCAGTAACAGAGCTTGGTGAAAAGGTTACGAGGAAATAACCGGCTTGTTAAAAACTTTCCCACTTTCATTTAGTAAATACACGTATGCTGATGTCCAAGCTGCAAACTCTGCATATCAGACTCCTTATTGAGAAGCTAACAGTCGTTCATCTCATCACTGTCTCCCTACATTACGAAACCCGACATCACATTACCAACTGCACAAGCGCTTGCTTATCCTCAGCTAGACACATCCTCACTATTTACTGCAGATCCAGTTCAATAGTAGGTTTATTCTCGAATTTGGCATTCAGAGGACCACGCATCGTGATATATTCTTATAATAAAACCAACGAGATGCACTAATTTCTCAAATTTATTTTTGGAATAGAACTGTACACGTTTCGGACAGGTTTTCTGTCCATCATCAGGAATCCAGTATTGTATACACAGCAATAGGTATATGTCATACAGTACTAGACTCCTGATGACGGACAGAAAACCTGTCCGAAACATGTAGAGTTCTATGCCAAAAATAAATTTGAGAAATTAGTGCATCTCGTTGGTTTTATTATAAGAATAGGTTTATTCTCATTCTCCAGCGGGCGCAAAAATCCCGGGCGACTAAATTCTGTACGGTAGCGCCTAATACTGTATGAGTAATTATTGCAGTTTATTCTTCCTTAACGGGTTAGTTCACACGCACCGAGCAGAAAGCGCCAGATTAACAGTCAGGCTCACTGGTGACTCCAGAACTGTGAGTCGTCAGCATGGAACTTCGTTTCATGATACCCTTCTGAAGCCCAGAGGCTGGAGGAGGTTACTAGTTCTTCGGAAAATTTGTGGAATCCTACCGGTCTCTCAATCAGTTACAGAGAAAAATCAGGCTTGGAATGTAAAACATCACAAGCATTCTCACAAAGTACGGACATGTGAAAAACACTGACACGCACAAAGTAACAAGAGCTTCAAATGCATTCTTAACCTCCGTATCTGACGAAGGCAGATGATCATGCGATAGGAAGCTGGGGTGGAATGAGGGGGGGGGGTTCGTTCCAGAGCCGGTTCGAACGGAGTGCAGAAGACACAAATTCCTACCCCGACTGGGAATCGAATCGGTCGTCTAGCCCATAGCTAATTGCTTCACATGCGTTTGTTGCCGTCAGTCAAGCCTGATTCAGAACTAATTACGAGTATTTAGCGTCTGACAGGTCTCAAACAATGCAGTCGAATAATTAATCATTCATTATGATATTCCTCTACAAGCCGATAAACACTGCCACAAAACAGTTCTAGCGTCGGCACAAGCTTGTTTTAACGTGACCAGTGCGGGTAACGTATAGCACTGATGTTCCCAGCTGACGTCGTGACCCGCCCATTTAAACTAAACAGATTATACACATGAAACGTGAAGGCGCCTCGCTTAGAGGGGGAGCATTATGGGGCACAAACTTATTTCACACCTTGTCTGCACTGCGTAACCCTGATCCCACGAGTAACTAATCACACTCCGTACACTGTGTAAGCACAGGTTTTCTGTAACCTTTTATAACACCCAGTGGTTACGTTACGTAGCACCAGACTTAACTCTCAAAATTCTTACGTTCTGACCACAGGTCATTTACGCGTGTTACCAGTACAAGGGTCTCAGAACAAACAGCGATTATTTCGCTACAGCATTAACTGACTGGTTCTTACAACTGAGACGGAGTGTGTTTACTGCGCGGTACGAACTGAATCTTTGAACAACGGTGAAATAAATACATCATGTTACATGTTTGTATCTTCCAAACAGAGTGCTTAAACAACTTCGCGGGACCCAGTGTTTTCCTGCAGGACAGGGTGAAAAATTGCACCTCATGCAACATCATCAAATTTTGCTCTTCCTGTTCGTGCGTGAAACGACAATAATTTTCTTGGTCGGTAGACTGGGAGTCGAAGGACCTCGACGAAGTCCCAGCCTTACTGTGTGTAGTTTCTTTTTGTGGGGTTCGGCAAGAGACAAGGCCTGCCGACCTCAACCGAGAACACTTGATGAAGTGGAACAAAAACCTTCCACATACTTAAGCCCCCGTTTCCCTCGACGTCTTAAAAAATGTGCTGAGGCTAGTGTAAATCAAAGCAAAATGAGACGGCGATTTTTGTTAACATTTCTACCACTTTAGGCACAGAATTAAATAGTGCACCCCCTTGAATTCGTTAACGTCAGAATGGAAAAAATTACATAATGAACAAATTCTACAAGTGCAGTTTTCATACAACATATCTACAGGTGACTGTAGATGGCAGTGGATGTAGCGAACAGTGAATATACACGATAGGCACAATGGCGTGGATGTAGCGAATAGTGAATTTTCAATAAGGACCTAAGCGTATACGGAAGTAAAGTATAATACATTCTTATAATAAAACCAACTAGATGCACTAATTTCTCAAATTTATTTTTGGAATAAAACTATACATGTTTCGGACAGTTTCTCTGTCCATCATCAGGAGTTTTTCACTGTACACCCAGCAATGGTACATGTCATACAGGTTTGCTGACAGCTGTCAGCAAACCTGTATGACATGCGGTCGTCCCGTGCACGGGACGGTCACCTACAAGTGTGATGATACCAGAGGCTGTGTAATACAATTTTGACCCCCTGATGATGAGCACACAGTGCTAGAAATATGTAGAGGCATTTAATAAACTTATTATAAAACAAGATTTTGTGCATCAAGTTGGTTAATTACTAGGATTATACTGAGATTCACGGTCAGCAAAACATCAAAATATCATCTCGGCGTCATTGTGAAGATGTCATCTGTCACCCACTGAGGGAACCGCTGCTTGTGCTCTATCGGAAAAGGACTAATATTTCAAATATTTGACGGCTGCAAGGAAAGTTCTGCGGTTTAGAAAAAACCTTTACTTTCTACATTCGCGTCTCAATATGTCACCGTCTTAACACTGACCGTCACGGGTAATGGCGGGTGGGAGACGAAGATCGGAGACCTCAACGCCATACTAAGAGACAAACTCTCTAGTTCAGAAAAAGTTTCCACCACTTTCATATCTCCTGGTCCATAACATAACCTTCCAAAAAAACCTAAAGTCAAGGAGTACCGGCTGAACTCCTTATTCGAGCAGTCCAGAGTTCAAAAATCGGCCAGTATACCGGTTTTCCAGAATATTCTGTTGTCTCCTTTGGCTAAACCTGGCACATTCTTACGCAAGACGAAGAATACAATGTACGGATTACGCAATATTGTGGCGCGTTCGTGTAACCACTGTTGCCTCGGAAACGCAACAACACGTTTCCTTTGTAATGCTGTTGACCGACACGTAGCTGTCATCAAAACGCCAGTGTTCAGTGTTGTCATGGAACTGCAAAAATGCCTTCCCTTTGCACTTGTGTAGAGCTACCGACTATTTCGTACTGCTGTCAACAAAATAAACGCACTTTAGTCTTCACATCAAGTGTTCCATACTTTTGTGCGATTTTAATAAAATCTTTATTTTCTCGACGGATTTTTTATAAATGTCTCCCATATCAACTGTAGCTGAACATTAGCAGAGTCCCTGCCGAACCACCCGCTGCAAGAAAGGATTTCTGTCCCTCAACCCTCCCACTTAACCATGTTTCTCCAGTCGTGGGGACCGCGGTAGCATAGTGGTTAAGGTGCTGTGCTACAAATCGGAAGGTCGCTGGTTCGATTCCAGATGGTGTTATTGGAATTTTTTTATTGACATAATCCTTCCGATCGCACTACGACCCTGGGGTCGACTCAGCCTCTAACAGAAATGAGTACCAGGAGTATTTCCTGGGGGTAAAAAGGCGGCCGGTGCGTAAGGCTGACAACCTTACCACCATCCTGGGCCACTGTCACGTATCTGGGAATCTTAACTTCCTGGAACCCTCTGGGTACCTCGGACCTGTAATGGGACTGATTTACCTTTTACCCTCCAGGTGTGCCAGCTTCCAGAGTATTGTGAGAACAGGATGTTTGGAAATTCAGTTCGGCATTCGAGTTGACAAATTAACAGTTTCTTTCGGTACAGAAATGAGTGACTTTCGGCTGCGTTGAGGGCGTTTCTTTCCCACGCAAATTTAAACTGAACTTCTGAGAATTTTAAATTGGTCAGCCTACGAAAGTAAACCCCTTTTTCGTTGTCCGACCAGTCACTAGATGGAAAGGTGTTGGGAGGTGTCGCCTTGGACAATGAGGGGGTAGAAGCGCACAGGGGACTCAAAATTTTAGAAAAGTAGCAGCTGGTGGCTAGACTGGAAGCAAGCAGCGTCCGGGAACCGAGATGAGTGAGATTGTACAAAAAAACGTGGCCTCAATAAATGAACGATATTACGAGGCACCTGCGATGTCTCTCGTAGTCTGAAGGGCTAGACCGTGCTTCTGATTCTTCACTACACACACAAGGATTGGAGCGCGACCACACAATACGTCCCCTTGTTGTTGGGTAGAATGACTTCCAACGTACAGCAACACAAATTTCACGAAAATCCGTCGGTTAGGAACCGTGATGACACGCAGACCGACGGATATGACGAAGCTAATAGGCACTTTTCGCTACTCGTGCGAACACGCCTATAAACCACTGTCCCTTCCTTCCACGTCGTTTCATATCCGTCTGTCATGATCCTCCCTAAACTCAATGAGCTGTAATATGAGTATATGACGTTTATATTTGACATTCGAATTTGACATTCAGAGGACCGTTCATTGTGACATATTCTTATAATAAAGGCCAACAAGATGCACTATTTCTCAACTTTATTTTGGTAGAGAACTTAGTTCCATCCCCAACTCGCTAGCAGACAGTCAACATAACTAGTACACGTATGACAAATACCAGTTGCTGTGAATATAGCATTAAGACTCCCGATGATGGACAGTAAGTCTGACCGAAACATGTAGAGTTGTTTACCAAAATAAAGTTGAGAAATAGTGCATCTTGTTGGTTTTTATTATAAGAATAGATCGTTTATATGTATAGTTAGCCAATGAGTCCACGATCCACCATAAGTATTAATGTGAAAGATATCTGTCACGTATGTATGTGTGTGCGTGTGTTATGTGTGCGGTCTTTGACAACCGCAGCTCCGATGTAGCACCTGAACACAATACACATTCTGTCAAGAATGTACCCAATAATTTATTTAGTGTACATGGTACATCCTGGGAATATGTCTGTAACGAATCACATAAGGCAACCACGTGTAAACCACGTGCCATATACCACAAGACTAGAGCCACCCTTAGGCGCAACATCAAGCACGACAGGCTTAAGGAGAGAAAGGAAAGCGGGACTCAATCTAAACGCATCCTCGGCATTAGACGGAGGTCAGGGTACAGCTTCACGCTCCAGCAGTATTATCTCGGGGTGGAAAGCCCGGGTACCCCATACACAGGATTCAGTGACTTAATATCTAAACGTGACGACCAGCAGAAAAATTGGTTTTCTTTTCCAGGCAGCGATCCCCGCTCGTCCATCTCGAGGTCAGTCTCTCTCTCTCTCTCTCTCTCTCTCTCTCTCTCTCTCTCTCTATTCGGGAATCGACAATTGGTGCACTGAACAGGGGATTCTTTGCTGTTATGTGGGTCTAAATTAATCATCTTTATCACAGAAACCCATCAATGGGCCTTTGTCTCCAATCCAGCTCACACCTTTGCAACCTATCTTCAAGGTAAAGATTAATACCATCTTAAGTACATATGTTACCATTATCTTAATTCATAGTATGACATTACGCTGACAGCCGACAGCTAGCCCTGTCTGCAAGTTATGCCATGTGTATGAAACGAGACGGTTCATCACTAGGATCATCTCAGCATTACTACACACCATTCTGACACCTTAAAATCAATCTAAGTCATCATCATATCTGTGTGTTAAAGTTTTAAAGTTCCGCTCGTCATAATCCAACAGACTGGATTACGAACCAGCTGACCGGGCTACACACGTTGCATGCTGCACTGTACAGTTGTATCCACAAATTTCAGCCATCAAAATGCAGACTAGAGCTCACATTCTATCTAAATCCTATTGTACCGTAATTCTTCTGTGCACCATTACATCAAGATCATAACGTAATCAAAATACGACGTGATGAAATGAAACTTGAGCCCCACCGTGGGCATATAAACTCGTCACATTGGAAACTAAACACAGTACGTATCTTCACAATCCGTCCCTGAAAATCCGGCGCCAGTCACAATTCAGTATACATATGGTCAATTATACGTGTATATATACAACGAAGAAAACAAGCTAATGTTTCTGTCAGAATGGCGTGAATTTCCTTCGGCGCATTGCCTTGCAGGAGGAAAAAAACTTGATGACAGCTCGCGTCTCGATGTTGTTGAAATCGCGCGCGTCCTTGACATGCTTCCGAGCTTGTTTCCTTCCTGGTCGGGCTAAGGACTTATCAACACACTGGAAACTGATTGGCCGCAGCATGACAGCCTCGCCAACTGTGTTATCGCCCAGCAATATTATTCCCCCACCTTCTTCTCACTGCGCTTTCATTCCCCCAAAGGAAAAAAAATGTTAGCACGCGTTTCAAAAAGTTTTATTTCCATTTTTAACTGTTAAAAATTCGTAAGTCTGTAACTGCGTAATTTGAAATCACCTACGTCTGGGATGAATGTATCAATTTCACTCTGTTATCCTACCCACTCTCTGACTTGCATCACATGTTACAAAACTTTGTATCAAGACCATCTGAATGATTGGAACTCGTTGTTTGTGTTAGTTATTAAAAAGACTCGCAGACATGTAAAACGAAACAACACAGCTGGTTAGGTTTCAAGCCAACTGTCCAACAAGCAGTAACACATGTATGCTTACCTTTAGCAAGGTCGGCGATATGTTAACCATGCACCACTAACTTAGTTCCAGAGATCTGTGCAAGACAGCATCTCCGTAAGCAACTGAACCTGTTGCACCTCACACACTCCCCGCCAGCAGGTAGACCGAAACCCCCACCGTTCCCCCACCCCCAAACTCCTCCGTAGCACTGCTCTCCCGACATTTCCGAATTTCTAACTTTAACTTTCATTTCTAATGTGCTAAAATTGTTTAAAACTAAAGAAAGCTGTTATGTTAGAAATATCACGTACAGGCCCACCCATAATCCTATACAGCTCTACATTTAGATATTTTAAGACTGCCACAAAGTGACACTACACATTAATTTACACTTACACTTTTCGTAAAATGTAACGGTAAAGTTCACCATAGAACAGGCCATTAAGGCCCAGATGGGGAGCAGAGGTACAGCTGTACTGGGGAGTGGTCAACGCCACGCTGCGACAGCTTGACCCACTGTACATGAGGCCCGGTGGGTCCCAGGGCCGGTCTGGACGGGTGCGGAAAATCTCGCATCCACCGGAATTCGATCCCCGGACCACTCTACATGTAGCGAGTCGCTATACCGACTGAGCTATCCCGGCCCACCTTACACTTTTAGTAGAGTTACCCATGTTGTTTACCTCGTAAGCCCGTATATGGGGTGGCTCCACATATAAAGCGACACCCTTCCCCGTTGGAATATTTTAGGGGTGAAAAACTCAGAAAATTTGGAAAATGTAATGAAAACACTAATGTACTTTCAGGGATGCAGACACCGAACTAAAAATAATAGGCATAACAGGCCTTGTGTACCGTACGAACAGCGCTATTTCATGCCTAATTCGTCAATATTTACTAGGAAATTGCGTGTTCCTGACGTGTAACTGAGAAATACCGGAAGATCTAGCTTATAAGGTGAACCGTACTTTTCTGTATGGCTATTTCCGGTAAAAACACCTTATATTCGGGGTTATTCAGTATGTTAGTTTGGACAATCTTCGTATCGTACACAGTTTTATAACTGCAAAAGGTAAAGTGCACCTTTGTACAGGCACTGAGGCTCTGTACAGGCCGTACGGCCCATAGGGGGAGTAGAGGTATAGCTCTACTCTTTCTTGACCACTGCACTAGAAGGGGGTGAGGGGTCAGCGTCAAGCCCCGGCCGAACTTTACCCCCGGGGAAAGACCCGGTACCTATTGTACACAGTGGCGTACCTAGGAATTTTG
>Ga0123352_10008135_pt1 | contig 16303 bp, 14 predicted proteins | sample TergutLab28metaG_FD_89700 | JGI IMG/M metagenome (GOLD analysis project Ga0123352, IMG submission 89700) | Labiotermes labralis P1 segment gut microbial communities from Petit-Saut dam, French Guiana - Lab288 P1 | ecosystem: Host-associated > Arthropoda: Insects > Digestive system > Gut ... | reverse complement strand
GGAAAGTACTGCAATGTGAAGCTTGAAGCCTGAGCGGTGGGGATCACCACTGGTTCAAGAGAAGTACCAGGAAGAAATGCCTGTGACAGGAGACATACATATCGTATAATAATAATAATAATAGAACAAATTTTAAAGAAATAGGTTGTGTGGATGCAGTCTGGATTCATCTGGCTCAGGACAGAGACCAGGGCAGACTCCTTTGAGTATGGAAACGAACTTTCACATCCTACAACATGTGGGGAAATGCATATGCAGCTGATGAACTACTGGCTTATATAGAGGGACCCTGCTATAAAGAGTTAGTTTCATTTGCCAGTCATTGTACTGAATAATCATAACTTATTTTCCAGGATCTATAAATAAAGTTTCAACTGAATCAAACTGAGCACACTGATAATTGGTAAAAACAAATGTCATTCTTTTGATGGACCATGCCAAGAAGACTTATGTAGGAGTAGAGAAAAAGATCCACCCATTCTTAATCTTAGCACTGGAAGGAGATGAATCACTCTACCTTTCTGGAAAAGAATTGCCCTGAACATTGGATATTAGGCTGGATGTATATTTTGACAAAGAGAAAAATTCATCTGTCTGCCAGGACTTCAACTTTAGCTGTTCAGCCAGTCATCATCATCATCATCTAAATCATCTTCTTTGACAGGACATCTCATCTGAGTCTTGGACTCCATAAGCATTTCTCTCCATTCATCCCTATCAAATGCAGCTGACCGCCAGTTTCAGATTCCCATTGACAATTTTCCAGCCAGTAGGTAGTATTTTTTTTTTATTGAGCCATTATGGCTTGACCTTCCAAAAATTACTATGTTGTCTCAGAACTTGGAGTTCTCGTGTTTTATGTGTGAGAAACTAAGTTAGGGTAAGTTTACTGAATGAGGTTTGAGGTTCTCACTTTAATGTGACTGTTACATAGACACACACACATATACAATTTTTATTCAGGTGAAGAGAAATCAATGTGCCAATATAAAATGATATTTGTTATGGAGATTAGTAAAGTAAAGAAACCGCTTCACATACACTTTTACCGTAAATACGAAATAAGATATTCTGCAGTATCAATTTGCATGTCCAGTTTGCTGCAGATGAGGTGAAGCCGATTACATGCCAACTTTATTGCCGATTACCGCCGTGTTTTAGTCAATCCCAGGAAAGTAGTTGGCAGCACTGCCTGCATGTACGGCGACACTACCACACACGTAACGTTCAGTTGTGTGTATTTGTGCGATAATGTCATCCAATGCGGGAACGTTATTCGATGAGATCGAAGGATATTAAAAATGTATGAATGCCTCAGTTCAGGGACACGTTTGTTACAGAATTCAGTAAATACGATATTTAACAGAATTTTATTAAAATTCTTGTACACTTTCTGATATTTCTATTTTATTAAATGCAATTAATTTAGATACATTATTCATCGCCATTGTTATATACATACCAGCAAAAATATATTTTACCCGTGAAACCGAAACACGTTTCTATAGTTGGCAGTCATGTTGAATTGTGCAGCCAATAAGAAGTGACTTATTAAGCTACAGGCCAATAAACAGAATTACGAAGTGGCGTTTATTCTTCCCAGTGAAATATTAACCTAAAGCATTCCGCTTTTAAGAGGTCGCCGAGTTTTGCAAGTGGCTTAACATTCCAAACATGACTTCAGTAAACCTTCGCCATCAAAAACTTGAACAACAAGTACGATATTGTTTTCTAGACATGAACTTTGTTTCAAGAAAGTGAACTGGCACTTCTTCTGATGACAGTAGTGTACTCCGTGCGTTTCAGTAGTGTTAAGTACTGCTCCATGTCTGTTGCAGAGGCAAATTATGGAGCAAAAGATGCGTCAGAAACGACAGACTCCGGGCATGGTCCAAGCTTCTGATGTAAGAACGGTTTCAGCAAAAGGTCAGAATGGATTTCAGTCCCGATCCACATCTGCAACCAGCAGAGGTCGCGAACTTCATGGTATGCCAGAATTGAATACCATTTTTATTTCTTATAAACCGTGATATTTATATTCATTTAAGGTATCAAGTAACCGAGTCTTCACTTTGACAGGTTATGATGGACCATTGCAGTACACCATGACGCCAGGAAATCCAGATTCCGTAATTTCTCAGCAGTCAAACAATCATTCACATGAGGAAGGTAAATGTTTTTTTTTAAATTTGTAACTTCTGTTTTTGGTACTAAAATGATGTAGACCTTGATGAAACACTTGTATGCAAAGCACAGCAGTGAGTTGTTTTGCAGACAATGTCAAATTATCTGTAAACTGTATCAGTATTAAAGGAGTATTTGTATTAGACCATTAAGGACCAAAGTAAGGTTCAAACAACAACTGCAGTGTATATTTACAACATGAAATGGAAGAGGGATTTAAGGGGTATAAATGAACCAACCCACTTCGGAAAAATTTTCAGTGATTAACGAGGTCAGATACCTTGGACTTATTCTGGATTAGGGATTGAAATAGAAGGCATGGCTGAAAAACATGATGAGAAAGGTCTGCAAGGCTTTCTGGACCTGTAAGGACACATTTGGGAAAACTTAGGGTCTGACACCAGAGTAGTGTACAGGATATACTCTCTGGTGATCAGACCTGTGTTGACCTTTGCATCCACAATTTGGTAGTGTAGGGTTGTATACAAGGTCAGAATAACAGAACTCAGTTGGTTACAGAGACTAGCCTCTCTGGCTATCAAAGGAGCAATAAGTATGGTCCAAACAGTTGCAATGGTGGTCTTCCTGGGACTCCTGCCTCTTTTTGTGATAACTGAGGCAGATACCCAGGCAGGGATCTGCAGACTAATGTGAAGCTAGCAGTGGAAACCTAAATTCACAATTTTTTTTTTCATGTTTTTACCGTGCAATAATTGAACTTTATTAAAATATAACCAACTAATTGCATTTAGTTGGTTATATTTTAATAAAACTAAATTCACAAATTTAAGTCAAGCTAGAAAATGTTGGGACATGGAGCATGAACTCATCCTATAGATGGGGACTAGGAGGATGATACCACACTCAGTTCACTGTCAAGTTCCTTGACAAGTGTGAGTGGCAGAAGGGGTTCAAACCAGATATTAACACAGGGCTGGTCTGGTATGCAGGCGGGTCCAAGAGCAGTAAAGGCGCTGGTACTGGATTGTATATATGGGTCCCGAGAAGGGGACAGAGCTTCAGCCTTGGGCTGTGCACCAGAATGTTCAGGCTGAGATATATGCCATTAAGGCTCGTGTAACGGAGAATATGTAAAAAGACTAAATAGTCAGAAACATATGTATTCTTTCTGACACTCAGGTAGCCATTAAGGCCCTTGACATTTTCCAAACAAATTCTAAATTAGCATGGGACTGCAATCAGTCCCTGGTGCAACTGGCAGAACATAACAGGATCCAGCTGGTATGGGTGCCAGTACACATGGAGATTGATGGAAATGATATAACTGATCACTTAGGCAGGCAAGACTCCTCACATCCACTTATAGGACCTGAGCCTGCTCTTGGCATAACTGGAAAGGTTGCCAGGGTAGTGATCAGGGGCTGGAAGAGCAGAAAACATGAGGAGTATCAGCTGTCTATTTGTGGAGAGTGGCAGGAAAAGGGCTTTCTTAAAAGAGCTGGGGAGTAACTCAACTTGAGCAGAAACCAACTAAAAATAATGACGAAGTTCCTAACAGGACAGTGTCATTTAAAAGGACCTCTGTTGAAAGCAGGGCTTGTAGACAGTCCCAGGTGCAACATGCAAACAGGGATCTGAAACAGCCTCACATTTTTTTGTGACTGTGAGGCATTGGTGGTATTATGATTTAGGCATCTGGGCTGTCATTGCCTGAAATCAGGTGAAGTCGCCAATATCTCCATCAGTAAGATACTGCGGTTTGTTGAAAGTGAGGGGCTGCTGAATGCTTATGCAACGGATTCCACAAAAAATAAAAAACAGCCAAGATGGAAGGTTTACTGCCATGCCCACCTAATGTACTCTTTTCTACTCTACTCTACTGTACTCCACTCTGCTCGACTCTGTTCTGCTCTACTGTATTGTAGGTTACTGAACTTTACTGTACTCAACTCAACTCTACTCCACTGTACTCTGCTGTGTTGTACTCTGCTGTGCTCTACCCTACCCTACAATACTCTCCTCTCCTCTCCTCTACTCTTCTATACTCTACTCTACATTCTGCAACATCAAGTAACAGACATACAATCTTCCAGCTATGTTTTAATTGTATGCTTTTAATGCATTGGGAAATAAATTTGCTTGTTGGTGTTTCAGGCTCTGCAGAGTATCACATATAACATTGCATTTTATACATTCTCCTCAGCACTTGTTTTGGATACCCTGATATTACGTACACGTGCAGTTGTGCCCTGATTCACACAGTGCGGTTGTATGTGAACGTTGTAAATTTATTTTTTCTGTGCAGATAAAAGGATAATGAAATTATTTGTCTCAAACAAAACATTAGTTTTTGTGAATGGCTAAAATGAATGGTATTAACTTAACTGAATTATGTGTATTTTGGTGAAAATTATAGCCAATAGAACCAAAGAATTAACAAAGATGAGCAGGAAAATTTTTAATTCAGAATACAACAGTCGTATAACCTGAGTGATCAACATATAAATAATTTTATTTGTTCTTTATTTTACAGTGCTTTCAGTATTGTAGTGTTAATCAGTAGGATAATTGGTGACTGCTTAACTGGAACAGGTTTAAAGACACTGCACAAACATTTGTCTGGAGGGTTTGAGGGAAACCACAAAGAAATTGTGTCAGCGTGGCTGGTTTCCTGGCCAATATTTGCACCAGGCACCTCCCAAGTGCAAGTCCAAAGCATCATTGGTTGAGCCAACATCAAAGTTTAGACCAATAATAAAAATATGAGAATAATGACAATCTGAAATTACTTTGCAGAGCTGGAGTACCAAATGGAAACTTTAAGCTTATCAGCAGATGATCATCCAGATATGGAGGATGAAGAATCTACTCCTGTTTCACCCCAAACTCCAGATAATGCAGTGAATCAGTCTGTGGGCCCTGCTTCAGAGTCAGCTAATTTTATCAACATTAATCCGGAAGTATGTACTGATTGACATTTTGTACCATTTTTATGACACCTTCCTTCTTCAAAAGTTAATATCACTATACGGTCTTTGTTGCCCTGTTTGAACTATCGAAGCAGTTGTGAATACTTGGTCTGCTACGCTATAGTATTGGAGCCACCTCAACAGTCACACATTTTAATTTCCTGGAATCAGTAATGAAAATGTGGTGGATGCTCTAATTTATGAGTTCAACCTGGGGAAAACTGAAAATGTCATTGCTGGGATATGGGGTTTAACCTGTACAGAAGATTGTTACCTTGCCTTGGGAATCCCAACACTCAGTTGTAATGCCCTTGCTAGGACACAGGAGAAATGAAAACCGTTGAACACATATTTCTCTGCATGGGTATGCTAACAGAAAATGAAATCATGTAGTCTTCACCATTGCCAGTGTATGCTGATGAGTGAAAAGTAGTGGCAGAATGTGTTGTACATACATAACAGCTTTATTTACTTGGAAACTACCATTACCTGCCATCAGTGTAATCTCCTGCCACACAGTGAAACTTGTCCCACATCTCCAGGGTTGACAGATGCCATCAGCAGGCTGATTCTTATTGGTGTCTGCCACAGACAGCTGTGTTGTTCCCATAACCCCCTCCATACTGCAGATCTGCTTGCCTGTGAGGAGTCATTCATCTTTAGGAGCAGATCAATATCACAAGGTCTATGCTCAGAGAGTGGGGAGAGAATGTTCCAAAGTTTCCCATTGTCATTTGCCGGAAGGTTTGTCACAGGCCTTGAAACATGAAAGTGTGCATTGTCATGCAGTACAAGTGGTAGAGCACCTGTAATGAAAAGGAGATGCTTTCATCACACTGCTGAATGTAGATGATTCACCAGAAACTTCTGGTAGTACTCTGATTTCTGCTTTGAGAGGGTGAAACCAACAGTGTCATTAGTGATAACATCACTTTGACTCTGCTGTGTTTGTGGCAAACTTTTGTCTGATGTAGAGAGCCTGAATGATGCCATTTGTTCAAGTGCCATTTCAGTCTTGTCTGTTATACCCATTCCTACGCTTTGTGAAGAGCTGCAAAATGGCATCAAAATATGTCACTGTCATTGTGGTACCATTCAAGGGGGAAGTTACCTGTGCCACTTCCTCACTTTGATAAGATGGTAGGGGAACTCAATGCAATGCAATTTTCTGCATCCATTTGATGCCTTTAACGATGTGATGAACACAGAAATAATTTACCCCAGCTTCCACAGCCAATTGTCACAAGTCCAATGCCTGTCTACTTTCAGAAATTACTGTAAGAGATGAATATACTCATCCAAGTTGGTGGATCACCATGCACATTGATTATCCTCACTAGCATACCAACGCTGGTGATGGGCTTTCATGCACTAGGCAACAAATTGGTGTGGTAATGTATCATCACCACATGTTTCCAACAGACCACACCGACAGTCTGCACTGTGACCACATGCCAAATCTGTTGTGATCCAGGAGCACTGTTCTGACTTCATAAATGTGTCTTAGGTCACTCTTATGGGACACTGACTTTTTTGACTTACTGACATGCTGTCTATGCCTTTCAGGCTGATAACATGCATCTGAAACATGCTCACTGGCTGTATGATGTGAAAATGGTCACTGAAATCATTCTATGCTTTCTACAACAGTGTTGCCACTGGCTTTCATTCATTCCACTTAAGGCTGTGCTGTCACTGAGATATTCGTAAACATGCATCTTTGATTTCAGGAGAGGGAGAGGGAAGGTGATGTGGAAGGTAATCTGGAGAGCTTCGTCCTAGAACCAGGTTGTCAGAGAGTTCATTACAAATGCCGCATTACACGTGATAGGAAAGGAATGGATCGTGGACTGTATCCCACATATTTTCTACACTTAGAAAGAGATTATGGCAAAAAGGTGAGGTTGGTTTTATAATCACAGGCACCATACCATATCATGTGATGTAAGGCTTACATTATGTGACATTTTTGTATTTTACATTGTAAGCCATAACCATGTCATAACATTATTATACTTTAATAGCTGCAGTCTTTCTTTAATCCTGCTGTGGTTGAAGCTTCACTGAACACATTCTGTGCCAGTTTAGGCCATAGACCATTTTGCCTAGGTCTGGAATCCATGGATTTTTGGACCTAATGTACCATCTACTTGCAAGGCTGCATTTTCCTTGAAGTATGCAAAACACAGATTATACGTGTGACCAACAGCAGAGTGTTGATTCAGGAATGTCCACGGGGAAGTTTTCAAGGCTTGAGAGCATTAATAAACAGGAGTCTGTGGACCCAACTTAGGGAGGATGGATTGGCAATTCCAGAAATATTTGGGACAGGAAGACATATTTTTAAGATATCATATGAAGGTTGTTCAGATGAGATCCACATAGGATATTCAGAAAGTAATGCCTCCATTCAAGTATCTTGTCCAAGTGGTATGAACTTGTAGCAGTATTTGTACCAACTTATTCATTGTTCATTTAGCTTCAGTTTGCCATGCAGTAAGGCATGGATTTCATAGTGGTTTGCATTCTGTTTGGTTCAAAATGGTTGGCTTATTCTGGGCCATGTTGAAGGGCATCAAACAGCAAGCTGTTATGGAGTTTTAGTTGCATGAAAGTGAAGCTCCTGTCGAAATTCACCAGTGATTATTGGCTTTCTGTAGTTGAGATACTGTGGATGTAAGTACTGTGTGTCATTGTGTGAGATAGTCAAGGGATATTGGCAGAAATGTGAACCAACCACAGTCTGGAATGCCAGTCTGTGCAACTCAAGATTTGAAAAGGTGAAATGTCGATGAACTTTTTCGAGAAAATTGACAAGTTTTTCAGAGAACCTTAGTGGAGAAATTAAACATTGGTTTAGTAAGTGTCATTGAGATTATTGCTGGTTTGGGTTCAAAAAAATAGTTTGTGCTTGATGGGTAGAGTGTCACCGTATGCCCAAAATGAAGAGAACAAAACTGGAAGCATGTCTTGGCAGTGGTGTAGTGAACTAGAGGGACACTATGAGGGAATATGAGGTATAGAAACGAAGTACACATTTGGAGCTATATTTTATATTGTGTTTATATCAGTACCTTTTGTGGATGCAAAGATACAAATGTGCAGGTGTTACTTTCTAAATGCCTTGTGTATTTTGGGGAATATTGCTGGAGTCAGTGCCCTGTCACAGTCTTGGCACCTTCAAGGACCCTGACACTTTCAATGCACAGGAATGTAGAATCCTCAAAGATCTTTGTACGTCTATAAAGTCAAAGCATCCAGCTATGTTTTTGAGTCCTTTCATCATTTTATGCAACAGCATCCATCCCCATATGGCCTACACTTCTCAGGATATGTTGCAAGGTGATGGACTCCCATCTATACAGCCTGGATGTTTCAGTGTGTTATTTCTATGTGCTGAACCACTTGGGAAGGTGCTAAAGGTTTTAGATTGAGGTGAGACAAAGATGCTAAGTCAATGATGATGCAGTGGTTCCAGCAAAAGCCAAAGGAAATATTTTTGGAGGGTATCCATTGGCTGTTGTGTCAGGGGGATGTGTGCATTACTGCCCATAGCATCTATTTGTAATGGGCTTGTACTGTGACCAGAATCATCATGAATGGGTTTCGGTTCGACAAGCTTCATGTTTAAGACCACAAGAAGAAAAAGTAAAATTTGTATGGATGGAAAAGTTAGGGACTCTGAAAAGTGGGGGAATACATGCTGCAGTTTGGTTGAGAGTCTTTTATTTTTCTGTCTGCTATCTAAAAGCATTAAGATTGAAATACACAAAGTTATACGTGGGTGGATCCAAAATTTTCTGTACTGGTGCCGCCATATGCACAGCAGTTGTGTTAGCACCAAGCACCAGTAGATGGTAGGACAACCATGTTTAATGAGTCTCCTTGCCAAGTTTCACGTAGGTGGGATGACATAGTCAGTTTTTATGCGCGTTTATGTGGAGTCATGTATGTGGTGCGTGGCGGATTTGGCAGTGGATCAGAGAAAGGAACAGCGAGTGTGCATCAGATTTTGTGCAGATTTTGGGAAAAGTGCTACAGAAACCCTCAAAATGATTCAACAAGGCTTCGGGGACCAAAGCTTGAGTCGTACACAGGTGTTTCAGTGGCATGCCCGGTTCAAGGCCGGTCACACATCAGTTGACGACGATGAACACACCGGGAGACCCACAAGTTGCACAGCTCCTGAAACCATTGCACGAATTCAAGAGATTATTCGTCAGGATCGACGTCGGACCATTCATGACATTGCTGAGGAGGTGGACGTTGGTTATGGGACATGCCAACGGGTTCTGATGGAAGAATTGGGCATGCAGCGTGTCACAGCCAAATTTGTGCCCAGGATCCTGACAGCTGACCAGATGCAGCAGCGCGTCAGCGTCTGCCCTGAACTTCGTCAGCTAGCCTCTGACGATGAAATGTTCTTGTCTAGGGTCATTACTGGTGATGAGAGCTGGGTATACGGTTATGACCCTGAGACAAAGCGAGAATCCTCCCAGTGGAAAAGCCCCACGTCACCAAGGCCCAAAAAGGCCAGATGGGTGAAAAGCAATCTCAAGAGCATGATCATCACTTTCTTCGACATCAAGGGGATTGTGTATAAAGAATTTGTCCCAAGAGGCCAAACTGTGAATTCCGGGTTCTACTGCGAAGTTTTGTGGAGACTGCATGAAAAAGTGCGAAGACATCGTCCCCAACTTTGGCAAGAACAGACATGGCTGCTTCACCATGACAATGCACCGGCTCACACTGCCGTCCTCACCCAACAGTTTCTGGCTGCAAACAAAATTCCTGTTATCCCCCACCCACCGTACTCTCCTGATTTGGCGCCCTGTGACTTCTTCTTATTTCCTAAAATGAAATTGAAGCTGAAAGGACGCTGGTTCGATACCATTGAGGACATCCAGGCCGAAACGCAGAAAGTGCTTGACACTCTCACAGAAAAGAACTTCCAGGATGCGTTCCAAAAATGGAGGAGACGGTGGGACCAGTGTCTACATGCGGGAGGGAACTACTTCGAGGGTGACAGCGGCCGATAGGACTTATGGTAAGTTTTATGATTTTTACAGCGTCAGTCCGGAAAATTTTTGATCCACCCACGTAATTCTGCCTGTTTTTTTTTTTATGAATGTGAAACCTGGCCTCTCACTGTAGAAAGCCTCTCACTCTTGAAACTGACAGATGGTGAGGGTGGTGAGAACAGAGGAGAATATTTCTGTGGAAGAAGTAACAGAAGGATGGAGAAAACTGCATAATGAAGAGCTCTTTAATTTGTACTATTCTGCAATTGTAATTAGGGTGATCAAAGTGAATCAGACTTATGTTTTAGAGCACTGTAAATGTTCCAAAACTCAGGCTGTATCATTAACAGTGCATGAGAACTGTGATATGCTTTTTTTTTTTTTAAATTGTGAATTCTGATACATGGTAAACTGGCAGGAGATTGGACCTATTCTTTGTACTGCAAGCAAACTGAAGTTGAATATATTTTCTTGATCGTTTGAAGTGTTTAGTTTTTGTAAATAAGTTTTAAAATTCACTTTCTGTCTCACAGAAAACATACTGCATCATCTTTCTTACTAAGTGAAGTGTTAAATGCTACTTAGGCAAGTAATTTTTTTTTTGAGAGAGAATACTGCAATATAAAACAAACTCTTTGTGCACAGTGACAGATTTTGAGTGTTAAAACAGGTAATGTATACAGAGTTGTTCAAAAGAATACTTTCAAAAATTTATCACTCAGTAAGTAAGTATGATATGAACATCTGGTATGCACCAAATTGTAGAGCTGCCCTTCATTTTTTCCAGATTTATTACTTCAAAGTTGTATGCATTTCTGCCACCAGGAGGCACCAGTGTTCATCATGGCTGCGCTAGTGTTCAGTTCTTATTGAATCATTCCATATATTAACCGCTGTGCTTTAGCGATTTAGACAGGGGTGCACAGATTTTCATGACATTGAGGCACCAAAGGAGTGGCATGAAGCAAATTCTGTACTGAGGACCCACAAATATTAGGTGCCACTGTACAAAGTTTAGTTGCCAAGGTGACCTGGCACCTGGGATTTGTGCACAGCTGGAGTTAGAGATGAATGTTTTGCAGAGGTTTCCAGAAATGATTAAGATTCTCTTTTGAATTAATGTAAATATGACTTAATATATTTATTTATTTATGGTTTATTCAACAGTGCTGTAATTAAACTTACGTTTTGTCCCCTGTTGTTTGTGTATTTCAAGAAGAAAACTGTTTTTGTCTCCACAACTTTTTACTAACCTTAGATAGTTATTTTGCCAATACTTATAATGCTACATGCTTCAACCATTAAGTGGTTATCTTCAAACCATTCTGTTTTACAGAAATGTGCATTAATCGTACATTTCTGGATACACAATAATATATTGTTAATAAATCAACAATTAAAATATAAACCATTTAAAATATTGGTGCAGCTTCCCAAATGTTTCTTCTGTGGTTATGAAGATACATGTTATAATGAAGAAGGACGTAATTTATTGTTATGAAAGTATTTATAATTAATGGTAAAATACTCTTACTGGGGGGGAATGAAGATGCTTATCTCATCATCTGTTGTTTATATTCTTTTTTCTTGACTGTGAGGGTGGGTTATCATTTTGAGCAGTATGCATTTGGTGCCAGAAAGCTATTGCATCAAAAACTGCTCGTGAAGATTTATTAGTCATTCTGAAGAAGGTTAAATTCAGTAAAATTAATGTGTGTGTTTTCAGGTTTTCTTACTAGCTGGAAGGAAACGCAAGAAGAGTGCTACCAGCAATTACCTCATTTCTACAGACCCAACTGATCTGTCACGTGGAGGAGAATCATATGTGGGGAAACTGCGGTCCAACCTTTTAGGAACTCATTTCACTGTTTATGACAATGGTCTATCTCCACGAAGAGGAGAATCAAGAGAAGACTGGAAGAAAAACAGCGCTAGGCAGGAGTTGGCAGCTATAGTCTATGTAATTACATTATGCTGCTCAAATCAATGGAAAATTATCTGGTTGTTATTGCATTATTGTTGTTAGAATTATGTGTGGAGGTAACTTTGTACCATCTGCTGATACCACCAAGATGAGAGCTACATCTCAGTACATTATGTTTTCATTGCTGCAGAGTTTACCTTATCAATTTGATAGCATAATTTGATGGCATAATGAAGTACAGTGGGATTTCACAGAACTTCTGTTTCATTCAGGATGTAATTGTTCATTATGTGAAGTGTGTGCTTTGTATTTTAGTACCTCACGTGTAATCAACACTCCAGTTTTTCTTGTTAAGTGCTGAACCTCAACAATTTCTTAATCTGGTTCCTGCAAATGACCATGCTTGGGCCCACTGAAACATCTGCAGATGTAGTTCATGTTTGGCATATTTTTCTTTTGTTGCCTTCCCTTTGGATGTATGCTTCAAAAACCCGAAACGTTCGATTATTTGTTTTCATGACATGGTAAATTGGCATTGTTTGAAATTTGGGATTATAAATTTTGTGATCCCATTTGGAATACAGCTCGCACTTGTAGCCCCCTTCCCCTGTTATCTCCCACTTGACCAACAAAATGAATGGCATATAAGATTTCAGGATGTTCTCTACTTTCTGTAGGCTGCACTTGTTACTGTTTTTGTTTTGGCATGACATGAAACACTTCATTGACTTTTAAGCAAATTAAAAGTGACCTCATTTTCTTTGTTTTGGCATGACTTGAAACACTTGATTGAGTTTTAAGCAAATTAAAAGTGACCCCATATTTTTAAGTGGCAGATTTAAGTAATAACCGTGTCTTGCATTTGGGTAAGTATGGTGTTTTGGTGGACAGGTACCTAACATTTTTTAAGAACATGTGCACCCAACTACATGGAATTACATTCCAACCGATCATAACCATAAACATAGTGTGATTACCATTAGAGTAAATATATACCAGCAGTAATTTGTTTTTCTAAGACTGTGTTCCAAATTTGAAACTTGATTACAGGAAACAAATGTTTTGGGATTTAAGGGCCCAAGGAAGATGACAGTAATTTTACCTGGGATGACACAAGACCATAAGCGGGTTCAAATATCACCTCAGGATCAACATGAAAGTTTATTAGGTAAGTAACTTCAGTTTGTAGTTTGCTTTTAATTGCACTGATCCCAGTGATCTCTTTCTTCATGTTTTAGGCTCATACCCTACTCAGTCAAAGATATCCAACACTTGCTTATGTATTTGTTTTAGAATGCTGGCGGAATAAGACAATGGATAACCTGATAGAACTTCATAACAAGACACCAGTGTGGAATGATGATACACAGTCATATGTGCTTAACTTTCATGGCCGAGTAACTCAAGCATCCGTAAAAAACTTTCAGATTGTTCATGATAGTGATGGTAAGTATAACAAATGGTTTATATATTTTTAAGCTCTCACCAAATAAATGCACTAAATGCCAGGTTAATTGGTATATGCAGTCAAACCCTCTTGTGATGTTTCTGGAATAATTAATGAATTTGGTGTGCTAAGCAGGGAAAGTCTTAAAAGGGTAGGCATTTTTAAAATATTGTTATGCAGTAATTTTGTATTTATCTTTACATTCCCTTTACTGTAATATTCTATTTAAATTGTGCATTAAGTGATTAATTTTCACAATCAATTCATGTCTTTTTTAATGATTGTGACACATTCTTCAATATAAGATGAGATTTTTTTTATGCATGTAAAGCAAGAAGAAGAACTGAAACAATACCAATTCTCTCTCTCTCTCTCTCTCCTCCTCCTCATCCTCATCATCATCATTCTTCTCCCCATACTTCTCCTTCTCCTTTTTATTCTCCTCCTCCTCTTCCTCCTCCTCATTTCCTCTTCTCAACTGTTCACATACAGTGTACTGTGTTTTAAGTTGACATAGACTTGTAACGTTCTTAAACATTTTTTTGCATTGACAGTTTTAAGTAGCATGCACTATGTTTATAGTAGTCAGCTTTTCTTGAATTGAAAGCTGCTAACATTTTATACGAGTTTTTGATATGGTAGCCATGCTGATCATGTGTTCTAAAACTAATGGCTTCACTGGACAAAAATTGTGAACACACAACCAGTTTGAAGTGAACACCACAAATGTATAAATATTGAACATACAATACATATAAATATTGAACTTATAGTAAAAGAGTTATGATACAATGCATTTTATTAAATCCATGACTATTTGCATTGTAGATTACGCACATGACATCATGTTGCATCATGCTGTGTTTTCATGCTTTTGTGTGGGAAACATAAAATGAGCAAAGTGCATGTCAGTTATGTTGTAATACAGTTTCAGTATTAACTTACTTGGACTTGCCAATGAAGAAAACATTTTGTGCTTGGGTGTCTTGACTTGGTGTCACTGTAGTTAATGGAATTTTGTAGGAGCTTGCTGATTCAGGGTCCAAGCAGTCCACTAGTGCTAAAGAATGAATCAGAAATGTTAGTAAGCCTTCAACAGTCACTCCACTGTCATTTCCAACAGACTTGAATCTTCCATTGATTATTTGTATCTTGAAGATTTGGGTCTTGCAGGATGTGATGACAAGTAGTTTTGTAGATAGATACCAGTGTTTTGGAGGATCTTTAGGTATCCTCAGTTATCCTGAAGATGGAAGCAAGATGATTAACCAACCATCGCAAGGTGGAAATATTTCCATTTCCCAAAATATTTGTTTTGCAATGTTAATAATCATTAATGTTTCAAGGTTTTTATTATACAAGATTAGTATTCCAGGGTTCTCATGTTTTATCACATCATGATATTAAACAAATTGTGGAAAACTGGCACATATTCTTAGAATTCTGTTTAATATGCTTATATTTAATTGTCAGATTAGTATCTTCATCTGGTCATGCTGGTGGTTACTGATATTTTGGAGGAAGTTGACACCTCTAACTTCATGGTAGAAGCGCTCTTCCAAGTGGAAGACTGTAGTCTAAATTTGTTCCTCAGTGAGAGTGTGAAGCCTCATATATTCATTGCAGAACAGTAAATGACATAAGTGTAAACAGAAATTATGTAGGTTCTGCATTTTTTGTGGTCATGACAATTAATATTGCAGTCTTTTAGGCTATGACATGAAGTTGTAGTCTGGTACCAGTGTTTCAGACATTCATCTTCCATCTTCAGGGTACATGGTATGAGAGATACTCTTGTTAACAGTATTTTTCCTGACACAGTGGACTACATTGTGATGCAGTTTGGCCGTGTAGCTGAAGACGTTTTCACAATGGATTACCGCTATCCAATGTGTGCCGTACAAGCATTTGCCATAGCACTTAGCAGTTTTGACAGCAAACTTGCTTGTGAATGAAGCTGTGGTTATCAGTTGTATTTGCCTGCACAACAGTGATTTAAACAGGATTTCACATCTTGCCACTTATCATCTTTCACGTACAACACAAGTGAGAGTTAACAGCTAGTTTAGATAAGCAAGGCAGCTGAAAAGTGTTCCTTGATTTAACTTTGTCAAGTTTATATCATGTTCTGTACACATTAAAGCAGCAAAGGTGGCAACAGAGAAAGTGTGTTACACAATGCTGGGTGCTCACACAATCATAATATTATTAGTACTAGAATGCCAGTAACATTCTCACATTGTTTTAATGTGGTTACTGCTAGATGGCATTTGGTTTAGTATTTGTACTTCTTACATGCATAGGTATGCATGTAAATCTCATGAATTGAACAAATACTTCTAGTCGTAAGTGAATGTACAGCAACTTATATTTTTTAAATGCCATTTTCACAATATTTATCAGCCTTTAGTTTAGTCCTTGACTTACAAATGAATCTCATATGTACTTTATGACTGAGAAATGCAAATAGATATTAGTTGGAAAACCTGAAGGTAAGAGAGTGCTTGTGAAACCTTGGCGTGGGTGGGAGGATGTTAAAATATATCTTTGAGAATTCTGGTGCAATGATTTGAACTGGATTCATCTGACTCAGAATGCATTGCATTTATGGATTTATGTGAAAACAGTAATGAGCCTTCAGGTTCCATCAAAGACAAAAAATGTCTTGCAATGTCTGAGTGAGTATCAGCTTCTCGGGGGGGGGGGGGGGGGGGAGCACTTGGGGTGGGGGGGGTGGGGGGAAAAAAAAAAAAAAAAGTGTTGAAAAAAGGAGCCTTTTTAATTTGTAAGACTATTT
>Ga0123352_10008131_pt1 | contig 16308 bp, 5 predicted proteins | sample TergutLab28metaG_FD_89700 | JGI IMG/M metagenome (GOLD analysis project Ga0123352, IMG submission 89700) | Labiotermes labralis P1 segment gut microbial communities from Petit-Saut dam, French Guiana - Lab288 P1 | ecosystem: Host-associated > Arthropoda: Insects > Digestive system > Gut ... | reverse complement strand
TGCTCATCATCAGGAGGTCAAAATTGCATTACACACCTATAGGTGTGATGATACCAGAGGCTGTGTAATGAAATTTTGACCTCGACCTCCTGATGATGAGCACATGTGCTGGAAACATGTAGAGGCATGAAATGAACTTATTGTAAAACAAAAATTTTGTGCATCAAGTCGATTAATCACTGAGATAAATAACGTTGATAGTCAGCATATAAAGTATTTAAATAAATATAATAATGTACGGTATATTAAATTATCAATTCTTTAAGATGATTGCAAAAGTAGAAGAAATCAATTTTACAACATTTTGGATCAGTCTATCAAAAATATTGTTTTGTTAAAAAGATATTTTATTATAATATTTCATTGTTCAACAAACAAATTACATTTTATACACCCTTTTGTCAAATATTACCCTTGTTATATATAATAATATTACCTTGGGTTAAACAGTGCACGACTGTTCATTCAAGAGCAAAACCTATTAATTATTTGTCATTACTTTACCTTTCAACGCTAAGGAACTTGGCATATTAGATGGCGTCATTACATAAAATAATAATCAATAGTGAGGTAAACGGTTCGAATCTCATTAGAGTTACCGGCTGCTATGGCTCCGCGTTTTCGTAAATTTTCCACGAACTCTCGAGGTAAATATCAGGAGAACAGGCATACATCGAAGTAGATCACGAAAACAAATTACTTCTAAATCCCTAACTGCTTCGAATTCATAACCTTCACGACTTCTTGGACGCTAAACAGTATCTGACAGCGAGCAATGTATCGCAGGAATGAAAAGACATTATAATTCTTGATCTACCAAATCATTCATGATTCCAAAATACATTTTTCATGCTACATCCGGCTTGTAAGTATACCAACCTGAACAACTCCAATTGCCATCTGTTTGCATAATTTTGGTTTTCTGGCGCGTTTGCAAAATTGCAAGAAGCGACTATTAGCTGTGTCAAGTCTGTCCGTCTGTCCTTCGGTCCGTCCGTCTATCCGTATGGAACAACTCGGCTATCACTGGACAGATTTTCATGAAATTTTATATTTGAGGATTTTTAAAAAATATATCGAAAGAATTAAAGTTGCATTAAATTCGGACAATAACAAAGGGTACTTTACATGAAGACCAATTTGCATTTTTGATCATATCTCGCTCATTTCTTTTTAGAATGAGAAATGTTTCTGATAAAATTTGTAGATAAAATCAAAACACAAATTTTGTGCTCAGTAAATATTTTCGAAAATCGTGCCGTTTATGAGATAATGTGGAGAAATAACTTAGAGCGGAGCAGGTAATATGGCGCACGTGCACTGCATTCTGGGTGTCTAAGACTACAAACACACAAACTCAGGTTGTGTAATACTCATTGCTTTTCCACTGTAACAATGGTTGCACGGACGCGCCTCAATGTTACGTTATAGGTACATTGTCTGTCTTCTTGAAATATCCGAAAGGGTTTAAAAAATAACAGCACCAATATAAAATTTGATGCGCGTCAAAAAAGTCAGAAAATAACACTTAGAAAGCGAAATCTATACGGGTTAAAGACGGAAGGGAACGGATAAGGACAAGATTATGTTGGTTTAGGATTACGGCCAGTAGTGGGTTTTGTGAACAAAGTAACGAACTTTCGGGATGTGAGAATAGGATAAGATTCGATATTCGCCGTGTTTATGCGACATCTCTTGCACTGGCGTAAAGCCAGTAGCCTTGCTCATATTTCAGGCGCACATGACAACGGTAATCAGTAGATACCGGGGGAAAAGGCGGTGTAAGCACTGTAATATTTACAAATTAATATTAATTTTACATTTTTATAAATATCATAATATTTTGGTGGTAAAATATTAATAACGTACCAATCCACAGCATTAAATCCAAGTTATGGAGTGCTTAAAATTTGATACTTAATTTTCTCGCGAATAAAACAGGCGAAATGGATTCATATTTTAGGTTTAAGCCGCATGTTAAAGCCTTTGTGTCACACTTCAGAATTAAGTTTCGAACTAATTACATCAATAATTTGTATCCCCTATGACAAATCTCTGTTACATGTTAGTCGATGAGATTATAACTTCATCATTTCACAGTATTTATATTAGGGAGGTCACGTGTTAGAATGTTGGTAGGAATATCGACTATCCTGACTGCCAGTTTTCTTGGTTTTTCCGAGTCTCTCCTGGCAATTTCCGAGAGAATGCAATTAACTAGATCGCGACCACTCTCGAACCCTTCTTAATTTCATCCTACGTCTCGCCGCATGTCCAAGAATCCCGTATATTAAGAATGTTAATAAAAAACACACAGACAACAAAATATAAATGTTCATGTTTAATTTCCTTATTTTTACTAAGTGGTCTTGTCCAGACCGAGTAAATGCAAGTATCCTCCCCTGCGCTAATGTGGGAATGCAGCTGGTACAATTCTGAAGTGTTATATCAGGTACACATCCTACTGATTACTCGCCTTCAATTACTGCGGGTTATTCTGTCTTACGTGTCCACATTTATGATTCATTCTGGCACTCGAACCTTGTATTCGACGTGTCCCAGGACATATTTAGCAGATGATGGAGCAAAATAAACTTTCTCTAAGCGCAAGACAGGCAAGGCACAATATTTATAGACGTAAAATAATTGTGTAGTGTTACCTGATACTTCTATATTGCCCAGTCTTAATCTGTAAATTTTGATAAAGTTTATTAAAAAGCTTTATTAAACACATCTCATAAATCCTTGAAGTAGCTTCTCATTATCGTAATTGTAATTTTTGCTATTTTAAAATGCATTAATAGATAATTGTAAAAAAGTGTCTTCATAATCGTGACGAAGATTTTCTCTTTAATCCTTATGAAGGATGTGCAATAAAAGTAATTTCGCGCTGCAATAAGGTGCCACAGTCCGCTGTGTAATTGCGCGGGACAGATTAATGTCTCGCGCAGTTACGCTCTGTGTGTAGTTGTATAGCATTCAGCTAAATCTGAGGTTGTTGAAAGACCGGTCTAACAACGTAAATGTCTTTATCGTTGCACCGTGCATTCTGTAGTTTATTTAATTAATACACCAACAAATGAACATATATTCATTTAATGATCTAAAATTCACACTAAAACACTTAAAACGCTCCTACATATTTCGAACATACGATCATGCGAGGTATAGCGTGAGACTCTCACGCTATACCTCGCACAACGCACATCCATACCCAGGCTCATTCCGAACAGTATACGACTCACACACAATCACAAGACATGCTGCCACAGCACCAACTCAACGTAACGATGTAAATCACTGAGTGTTTTTAAACTATAACTTTAGCCAGGAACAATGTATGCTCCCTGATGATGATCGTGTGATCGAAACATGTAGGAGCGTTTTAAGTGTTTTAATGTGAATTTTAGATCATTAAATGAATATATGTGCATTTGTTGGTGTATTAAGGAAATACGTAAATGTTATTAACTTCACCACTGTCTTTATTCACACTGTTTTTATTAAGCTTTAAATTTTTAAGTCTAACAAAATCTGTGATCGTCCAACACATCTCAGATATCAAGAAGTGTCTTTCTGTTGCAACTTGCTTTTAGGCAGATTTACTCGCAGCACGTCTGTAATTACTTAAACAGTCCTGTTGCATTCGTCTCTGATCTCTCTGCACATAACAAATATCCTTAGCTAAAATTCGTTTCCACGAAACAAAATTTAACCTTAGACTGCTAAGGTATTTTAATACTAAAATCTTTTAATATGCACATAAAATAACGGTCTGTTATATAAACTCGCGTTCAATTAACCATTGGGTCATTTTCTGTTTTTTTTCAGTGTATTGTCTTTAAACCTTCTTCGCGCATGTCCGAAGAACAAAAATTGGATTAGCTCATATTATATAATAGATAAATATATCTCCTTCTTTATTTGACCTTGTTATGTAATTTATAAATACATTTGCGCCATACACACATCAGTCTCTTTCAAAGAGTGTGGGAATAAAAAACAATAGATAACATCGGAAGAAGGAATTACTTCAAACTTCCATTTTGATGCTACGATACAACAGTGGCCTCCTGGTGCACACAGAAAGGACAGGAAATTCAATTCACAACGATGCCTTTAAAATCCTTCATTTATCTCGTTCCCAAAATCCCTTTGAATACTGGTCTCCTGCCTTGCACTTGCTCTTTAATTGGGCAACCAAAAGTAGACCTCTTAGCGCAATAACCATATGTGGCCACCACCGTTATCTTGCTAAGCAACCATATAATGCAGCATCAGGCGAGGCAGAAATAATTTAATTATTCCGATACAGTTTACTGCAATAAAGTGATGGCAAGGAATGGACGCTTTCGCTGGTACACATGAATGTACTAAAACAGACAATACAGGGCTTTTCAGATTTATGTACATATGTAGTAATTTGATTCCCTAGGGCGATTATTTAGGTGAATAATTTCATTGATCCGACTTACTCCTGACGAGGTGCTTCTTATCGGTTAGTAAAGAAATATCGGCTAAACATTTTTCGCATTGCGTTCAGAGAAACTCTTCGGCTCAAATATACGCCTTAAATTTATATTGTTATCATATAAATTGTATATACATCTGGTGAAAAATGAAAAAAAAAACGATACTGCGGTTTGTAAAATAAATCTCAGGAGATGGAAAATGAAAATCCTACTTTGCTGGGCGAGATTATAGCTAAATAAGAAACTGTAACCTGGATTATAAATGGTCTATTTATTCACACATTTCCATAATCTCCTCTAATTTAAAAGACAGTAGTTCTTATATAAATAAAAAAGAAAATCTGTTATTTTTCAAGAGTCTCGTTTGCATTGATACGTTTCATTAACAAGTGTATAAATACCATACCCTAAAACTGACACGATTTACCGACTGTTGCATCTCCATATTAGTTACGTGTAAATTCGTGCTGTCAAGGGGGCAACTCATCGTGGGATTCTAACGGGTGAATTATAATACCTGCAAGGACGCTTTCCAACTGAAGAGGTAAAGGATGGGAAGGTGATCACGAACATACATTTCTAAGACTTTGGTTAACATAGTGGGAAATTTCATATTTTGTATTTAGGAGATAATTTTATGGATAAGAGAATTAGTTGTCCAATAACAACATGAAATGAGGTTTACCGCTGTGTTCCCTGATGATATTACTCTCTTCGTATTGACCAAAAACGTCTTCTGCAAAGTTCTTCCAAGTTTAATATCGTGTAGAATTTTACATCCTATCCGACTTCATAAAGCCGTGCATCTGATGTAGTAAAATGCTGATATTACCCAAGATGTAATGCACATTGCAAGCTAACAGATGTGATTCCTGTACTTGGATAATAAGGAGAAAATAAAAAGACAAATCGCGTTTTACTGGAGCTTCTGACTAAAATGAATAATAAAGACGCAGTGAATTACAATAACATTTTACAGACAGAACTGTGGCGATCAGAATACACGTAGACCTCTTTTTCAGGTCTGTGGCACTAATAACTTGTTATATTTACTTTACTTTGTACTGCGTCAATTTTTTGTGGCGTAAGTGTTTCTCACAACGTTGGGTATCATGTTTTTGTATTGACAGCAGTTGTATTACGATTGATCAAGTACTTTGGTTCGGACCTGGAACCTTTTGAACAAGGCGCGAGTATGTTAGCCGTGATATCATCAGGTTCATCCAGTAATGGTTGTTAAAACTTCATTATCTTATCTTAATTGGTGGAAGCCATATGGTAGGCCTATTTTTACTTGTAGTCTTGGACGGTTGATAAACTCTTCTGCTCTGCTCCATTGTGTTCTGATTAACAAATACAGGGTGATTCTGTCGCTAGAGGCCCCAAAATATTGTCTATGTATACAGTTGAACAGCGCGGGTTTCTCGTTCGTAAATACTGGAAAACAGGTTTATTTAAAGCATGCCAGACGGCATTTCGAACGGAATTTGGTGAAAGATGTACACCATCGAAGTGTTACATCCAGAAATTGGTTTAAAAGTTAGAGACAAGGGGAAGCTGATCTAACGTCTACCGTCTTCTTTCTTTGGGACTTATTGAAGGGCAAAGTGTACAAAAATACACCCCGCACAATCGAACAACTCAAAGACGCTATACGCCAAGAGATTGAAGCCGTCAAAGACGACACTTTGGGAAAAGTATTCCAGAATTTGGAGAAACGTATTCAAGTGTGCTTGGATGTGAAAGGAAACCATTTTCAGCACCGATTATGAGCAGTTCCTGTTTTGCATCGTTCCCGGTATGTGTATATAAATTTTCAAGTCATTATCTCAATAACATAATTTTTTATAGACAATAGTTTGGGGCCTCTAGCGACAGAATCACCCTGTACTTACAGCGATCCTCTCTTGTGCTTTTCGAAAGAAAATGACAATTTTGTAGTCCAAAAATTACATAAAATATGAGCATCATTGTTTTGTGTCTAACTTCTTCCGAATACGAAGTTTGTTTTTATTCACTTCTTTCCATTCGACATAACGCAGCCTCTATCTCGATCTGACGGAAGTTTTACCTAAGAAAACTGTTTGGTGCTTAAATCAATTCTCATAAATAAACTATGGGACAAACTACAATATAAGTCGGGTTATAACCGCTTATTTTGAATGCCTACTAAATTCCTTACACAACACGTTCCTCATAATGAACGATATATAAGCTATGCAGTCGAAAAAGTGTCGTAAAAACGAAGAATCAAATGAAGATGTGAATCCTAATGCTGCTCTGTAGACTGGTGATGGCCGGTCGTCAGGCTGGAGACGAGTTTAGTTGACTGGCCAATTACACTGCTCGACACGCAGTTTCAAACAAGTGGAGTTACACAGGCATTATACAGGCCAACAGGGACTGGACATTTTGGAATGTTTGGAAGGCTTTTCAGTTCACTGTCTGCCAAGTTCCGGTGAAATCCTTGCTGTTGCAGACCAGTTTCATGTATCTGTACCGTAAAGCCTATCGATCACATTTATGTCTCCCGATTCCCTCTCCTTACTACAGCTACAAATGACATGCATAAAAAGAAACATGTGGAAATAGTGCGAATGTGGATGTCCTGACGGCTGTGTGGTTGAGGACTTCGTTCCGGGGTAGGAAGTCGCTTCATATCCAAGAAGAAATGAGTCCTCACGTTGGAACTCCGTACTTACGTTAATTCAAGAAGTTATTTGAACTACAGATATGCAGTGTATAACTACAGATATGCAGTGTATAACTACCGATATGCAGTGTATAACTTCCAAATTAGATCACAATTTTTTTGTCAGAAAGAAATACAGAAATAGACAATAAGAATTCGTTTCGCGTTACCACTTTGGTAGTCGCCTAACAGACAAAGACCAATGAAGTGGGGATTAAAGTAAAATATTTTGCAAGTAAAAATTTGTCCAGAAAGCCTACGACAATGGGAACTACAAATCCATGATCTTATAACAAATATACATATGGTTCTGTCAATACAAGGCCACGTCGAATTTGTGGTTTTTCAGATGCCCAAAATGTTACAACAACAAAAAATTTATTTCATTTTTGCAAAACTTCATTAATAAAAGGTGCCAGGATAACTGACTTTTAAAAACAATATAGTCTTGAAAGGGCGTAAGACGTACAGTTTCTTTCACAGACAAACTCCTAGGCAGAAAACCTACCAAGAAGTATAATTCAATTATTACTTCCTTTTCTCTACCAATAATCTGTCACAGACAATCACACAATACGTGTGGCCACGTTTATAGGAAATTTACGAAAACATTCCGGCTTTTACAATTGAAATGATTGTGATATTTTTGTATAGCGCCAAATATAAACTTCGAGGGAAATAAAAAAAATTAAATAATGTGTATGAAAAATCCAAGCTAAGAGACTGTTTTCCACATCTAGGTGTTTAGGGAAGGGCAATACAAGAACAGATCGTGGAGTAAAAAGAGCGTGTGAAGTTCTGGAAATGGGTGAACTGGTGTACGGAAGAGCTGAAGACGGTAATGAGTATTTGGGTTGCGTACAGCCCACGAATGTCTTGTAGGATGAATATCTGTTAAGTTCTCTATAAAGCCCGGGGACTATACAGATAATTAAACATATGGCTCTTTATTTGGCTAGACAGATGTGTGAGTAGAAGAGAGGTTACATGAAACGGGGTGGCTTGGCAGGTAGATGTGTTGACAGGCAGGTAGATACACGGCCGAATGACACATGAATACTCAAATGGACAGTTACTTTAGGAAATATATTCAGTTCCAGTCTCAATTTCCATCACTTTCAGGACTCACAAACTCCGTCAGTAATTTTTTTATGCAGCGAAAGAATGATTTACAACGAAAGAAGAGTCGTGTGTTTGTCACATTCACAAAATTTCTCTTCAGGCATTTTAATTATTTTAGTGTAACATTCAAACCATTTTGCAGCAGCGTGGATCACGCACATTTGAGTGCAAGCGACTTTGTCTCTCTATACGCCACATCAATTCTAGATTTTACAAGGGTGAGAAGAAACCATTGCACTTTCTTTACTCTCTAAGAATATAAATATATAAAAAAAGGTAAATATTTTTAAAATTTCAGCCACCAGAATTTTTCCAAGTGTTTTTGAAACCTTTGGAGGCCTGGCTGCTTTCCTGTAATTCCAAAATATAACCAGCTTTTTTATTTTTTATTATAACCAACCAATGAACAATTAATATCATAAAAGTATATATCACAACAGTACTCTCCACACCAGCACAACAGTAACATCAACAAAGAGATTGTATATGCAGCCACAAACACAAACTGATTACACAAGAGATTGTAACGCCGAAAAGATTTTATTTTATTTCATTTTATTTAATTTTATTGTAAAAAGACAATATTTTAACATTTTAAGAATTTTATAAAATTTTAATTTCAACAGCTACAATCTCAGAACTTATTTGAGCTTGAGGTGAAACATTTGAATTTTATAAATCGTATTTTCAAAAGCTGCAATTTTAATAAAGGTATATAACTTAGCAAGGCATATCTTTTAAACTCCCTGATGATGACATGAAAATGTCGAAACATATAGGAGCACAGATTACACAAAGAGACTGTTGTGATATATACTTTTGTAATATTAATTGTGCATTTGTTGGTTATAGTAAAAATAATCAAAGATGCACGTTACATGTATTAAAATACAGTATAACCAGCTACTCAGCTTCCCTCGTAAAGAAATACAAACACAAACCCGCGTGTGACTGCGCAGTCTCAGGTTCTCCGCAACTTCTGACCATGCCGACATAGTCATTAAACATTACACAGATTTGAGGGTTGTTTGACCGTGCATCTTCCTCATGAAATAAACTGAAATGCCGACTTGATGCATCTGGGTAATTTTATTGATGTATTGTAAGCTCGACATGTTTCGGGTACATACGCCCATCGTCAGGAGCATTAGATGTTGAGTTGCAGCATATGGTTTTCTGCACCAATTTTGTGGATGGGTGGTGGTCATGAGAGCCGCTGCGTAGGTCGTGTTTACGGTGCGGATAGTGCCGTGCGTCGCACGGCACCATTCTTTTCCGATTCCTTTTGCACAACATTTCTGTCTGTGGGTATTGCCACATCTAATAGTGTGCATGTTTTCTCTTTTTTGTTTTTAATTTTTTAATTATTACATCTGGCCTATTTGCTGTAACTTCTCTGTCTGTATGTACTGCTTGATTCCACAACACTGTAACATCTCCCTCTTCACACACTGGCTTGGGCATGTGTGTGTAACATTTGTCTGTGGTTTCAGTGCCTATGGCTTTGCATATTGAGTAGTGCAAATGTGTACAAATTTTATCTTGTCTCATTAAATGTTCGTTCTTCGCCAAAATGGGGCATCCCAAGGTTAAGTTGTCAATATTTTTCTTCATGTTGCTTACATAACCGGCATTTACTCTCAGTTTCTTCCTTCAAAATTTTGTTCTTAAAATAGTTTATACTAATTGCTTGATCTTGAGTTGCCAATATTGTACTTTCTGTTTCTCCCTTGATGTCACCAGATTTTAGCCAGTGATATGACTGTTCTATGTCCACCAGTTTTTCATCTAAGTTACGTGGCAATTGTACATGCATCCTCTTCCCTTGTCATCTTTCTTTTGTTTTCTCCGCTATGCTCTCCTTCATTTTTCTTGTTTCTTTCTGTACTTCTTTCTTTAGGCATCTAGCTGCTTTAACACTGCTGAGTTGGTGTTGTGTTCCTGTGTCCTGACAAATTTATTAACAATTCGCTGTATGCCAACGCGAGTTTCAACCAAATACCCCGCAGAGTATGACAATCCAGAACATTAATAGTGACATATGTACATCCCTCAGGTGGGGTTTCCCTTCTACAAAACCGTCCAGACCGGCGCTGGAGCGCACTTAGCCCCTTATTCAATGGGTACCGCGTCTCCCTCCCGGGAGTAAAACGGTCTGGGCGTGATGCAGCCCACTCACCACCAAACATCGCCGAGCAAAGAATAGGTAGAGTTAAGCTTCTGCTCCCCACTTACGCCTTCCCAGCTTAGACAGGGACTTTACCTTTCGCCTTTTACTATCCACCAGATGGAAAGCTCTATACCATCAGTATGAACTGGAAAATTTATCTGCACACAGAAGATCGGACAATCAATAGGGAATAGAGACCGATTGGGTTGGTGTCATAGCAACGCTGTAACTGTTGCTGGAAAGTCTCCAATTTCGAATGGAAATCTGACCACAGGCTAAGCTAACTAAGACATACCGTGGTTTTACCCACTCCCTCCAGGCATATTCCAGCCTAGTACGACTACTAGACAACTAAAGTTTCCTTCCTAGTCCCTTTCAATTCATCTTTCAATACCCACGCTCCCATTCAACGCTATATACACGTATTCTCGGATACTACCATCGTCGTACGTGACAAAAATCACAAAACGCAGAGCACAAAGCTTATACGCAGTTTTTTTTTAAATGTAAACTCAGATCGTAGTGATATTAGTCATAACACTGTATATCGCGTTGTGAATGAAATATCCAATAGTATGTGGAAGATTCCGTTTTTAAATTCCAGACCGGAGACATACATCTGTTTGTTGTGTCACAATAATTTACTACCAAGGGCTGCAAACTCGAACAAGTATTTGCAGTACCAACCTTTACAATAAAGATTGTTACCTGCGTTACTGACAGTACGACACATAATCTGTCATTTCCTATTATTACATTCTTTCTCTTTCGCAACTCTCTTTGCCATTTTCTTCGTTCAGTTGTGCACTTATATTGTACCGAACATAAAAATTTGCCTTGGTTTCTCAATTCTATTTTCTTCGTACCATTAAGTAATTCCTTACATATTATCCCCTTACTCGTTGAACCACTTAAAATTCGAAATTGTTTCCCTTCATCGCATTTCCCTGAATTTTAAGACTACATGCATATCATTCTTTTCCTCTATATGTAAGGGATATCTACACTTTGCTCCTTCTCTTCACGATTCACCAAATTCTAAATTTTCAAATTACCAATCTAAATCATACTATTTCACTTCTTTCACACATGGTGCAGCAGAATATGTGTTCTTATCCCCTGCCAAATTTTTTTCTTCGTGTCCCAAGATGAAACAAAGAGACCTCGTTTCCGTCGTTTTCAGTAAATTCTTCTGCTTTTAAATGTTGTAGTCTTAGGATCTTCATGTTTGTACCGTGCATCAATGACGATTAAAACACTTTGTTATCCAACAGATGCACAAATATATAATTCGTAGATATAAATAGAATTATTATAAAATATTTAAAAGTATTTAAAATTGCTCCAACATGTTTCGGATCACAAGGGATCCATCATCAGGGAGCTCTCTATACAGTGCTTGGCTAAAATTACAGTAATGGTTCTATCGTGTCCGTTGACATGGACGTAGTCTGTGTTATGGCGGCACATGCTGCTACGTCCATGTCAACGGACACGATAGAACAATTACTGTAATTTTAGCCAAACACTGTGTAAAGCTCCCTGATGATGGATCCCTTGTGATCCGAAACGTGTTGGAGCAATTTAAAATACTTTTTAAATATTTTATAATAATTCTAATTGTATCTACGAATTATATATTTGTGCATCTGTTGGATGATAAAGTGTTTTAGTTGTTGTCTTAATCATGTCATATACTGTCTTTGAATTCTTCTCCTGCCTATCTACCATATATTTCCCAAATAAATTTTGTGTAATTCTTCCTTTAAATGCACTGTCCAACTTCCCAAATCCAAATTTTCTACCTTCCACTCGTACCGGCCCCTTACAAGTTCTTCTTGTCCCATCTGCATCATCTCAAAGAATACTTTACTGCTAGGTGTAACAAAATACCTCTCCTAACTTCTCTACTAATTTCATATTTTGCCGTACCATTAGCCGCACTTGTGTGTGAAACTTGGTCGCTGACATTGAGGGAGGAAAGGAAGCTGAGGGTGTTTGAGAACATGGTGTTGAGGAGAATATTTGGACCTAAGAGGGACGAGGTAACGGGGGAATAGAGGAGATTGAATAACGAGGAGCTAAATGATCTGTACTCCTCATTCAATATTGTGCGGGTGATAAAATCGAGAAGAAAGAGATGGGCAGGGCATGTGGCGCGTATGGGGGAGGAGAGGGGGTGCATAGGGTCTTGGTGGGGAAACCGGAGGGAAAGAGACCACTGGGGTGACCTAGGCATAGATGGGTAGATAATATAAGGATGGATCTCCAGGAGGTGGGATGTGGGTATATGGACTGGATTGGGTTGGCCCACGATATGGACAGGTGGCGGAAGCTTGTGAGTGCGGTGATGAACATTCGGGTTCCGTGAAATGCGGGGAATTTCTTGACTAGCTGCAAACTAGTTAGCTTCTGAAGAAAGACTCTGCACCGTGGAGTAAGTAAGTAAGTACGTATTAGCCGCATTTGTGGAAAACCGTAACATTTTCTTACAAAAATCTTCCCTCAATTATATAAATACAGACACGTCACACTTCTATAAAAAACAGTTTCAAATATAAGTTTTATGCTGTGTTAGGCTTCCTTTGTACGGCTGGTACCAATTTTATTTTACGACAACCCATTTCTGAGAACTTTTTTTTTTTACTTAAACTGCAACAATTTAATGAAACGAAGCAAATTAATTTTCTTGAAGAAATTTATGGCCGAATCCTACATCAATTTTAACTGAAATCCCCTGCGAATTTCTGCACAAGCAAGACATAAGAACGAGCAGGCGCCCTCTCACTTTGCATTAAGGTTATGTCCTCACGCAAATAATTCACGTTACAACGGCTATAAAGCGTTACCAAAACACGAATTGGAATCTTTTGTTCTAGGCTGTCAAAAACAAATTGCTTCTTCTTACGCAAGAAAAGACTTATATAACAATCCAATATTCAACAGTCTGTATAAGATGAGACACAAAACATAGTTCATGTGATACGCTTGTGCAAAGGCAACTTGTGTATCTCTAGTTCAGTTAGCGCTCCCGCCAAAATCAATAGGGAAGTAGGAATAACCCCCACATGATCCCAAAGAAGTTAAAACAAGAAAGAGATTGCACTCAATCTCTGTGTTGCTTTGAAAATATACCAAGGCAATTAAGTTGTGCTTAGAATAGGAATAAGGTGTAAACTAGGCGCAGGTCGGTAAGTAATGTTAGTAATTTACTGAAACACGATCTTACAGTAATCTTTAATGTCAATGCTTTAAATTATGGAGAAAGGCACTTTGTAATTCAAGGATTAACTTCACTGTTAAGTCCACAAACAACATGTGTAAGGCAAAGGTAATATTTCTTCCTTTATTTAACTCGTTGAAGAATGGCTTCCATGTAAGTCACACGTAAGACGGCAATCCTACATCATAGACAACACAGTCCGTTTCCCTTTTAAGAACCAATCAGCCGGTACTCAGACGGAAATAACATGACGCATAGGAACACTGTGGGGCTGAAGTAGGAATTCCTTGTTCTTACGACATAGGTACATGCATTCACTTTAAGCTCCAAGGCCTAGTGACACTTTTCATCTACACTGACATGTAACAGAGAAATATCTGATGTGTGAATAGCGAATTGTAAACCGCATTAAGCGTGTTAAGTACGGCCCATTTAATTGCAATTCTACCCGAGAACATTTACCATTAATATCAGGACGTGAAGTGAGTATGTGTGACCCTTCAGAATATATACACCCGTTTCGGATTGTACTGAGTGAAAAGTGATATATAATGCATCCTGCAAAAGGGCTTATCGGATCCGAATCCTTTTCCGCCTTTTGCAATATATCAGACCCAGTCTTCTAACGCTGCGGTACGAGGAACCACAGATGAAATGTACTGTTCAAAATACTAGTCAGGGTTTCTGTATTTGATATTCTGTACTCGAAATTTAAGAAAGCCTACGGTTGCACATTTTCTGTTTTCTGCTCCTCCTCCTTATATTTTTACAGCGTACAGGCCTAAACTCAGTACAGACCATAAGTCAAGAGTAAAGTCACAATATAGTTGGTGCTCTCATAATATCTGAATCAGTGGCCACTCAGTGTCAGCTATTTCTAGAGATAATCACGCTGTAAAATTGTGAGTGTAATATGTACAGATTATATCATAAATATTTACGGGGCTTAACCAAACGTATCAACAGGACAACATTAAATTTCAACGCTACAGTATGTCCCATCTTCACACGGGTTCAGAGAAACTGAAATTATGCTTTTCTGTTATTCAAATACATTTTCAGGTGTAATAAAACGTGAAATGGAAAGCGACGAGGAAATTATAGTGAATTATCCCACACATTCGGAATAGTACAGATGTTTTAAGTTTTTGACAGTCAATAAGCTACATGCAGAAAAATAACAGTCGATTATTTGATAAACTGTCAACGTCGATTCAATGTATCTTAATTAAACTGGTAATTATCAAATGCCTAGATATTACCCACTGTCGCAATATGTTATTGTGCATAAACGATATTGGAGAAATTGGTTCGGTTCCAGCATTCAGGTGACAGATTATCTGCAAACTAAAGCTTATATTTATTAAGCTACTTTAGGAATTAATGATAACAGGAGTGACAGAATCCAGTAAATATTCAATATCGAAAATCAAGACCCCAAATTTTCAGGATAAAGAAAAGTGGCAATTTCTTCTCCGACTACATTGACCAACTGTGTCAGTTCGAATCAGAATTCTAACGTTTCGGAGAACAGCCGATCTTCTTTTTCGTGGAAATAAAGTGAGGGATAACAACGTATTATTCCGCGGAAGCTGAAATTTATGTGTTCTGTGTATCCAGTGTTCGGGTGTTTTGTAGGGCAGGTGTATTTTTAAACAGCAGACAGCGAGCTTGCACGTGCGAGATTTGTGCACTTCGGTTGGGTCTCATTTTTCCGCTTCACTGAACAGAATAAAAGTAACAAAATTGCGTTCGCTCGGTATTTACATTCATGTTGCGTCGTTGTTCAGAAACTAAATAACATGGAGATCACAGTTTCGTCTGTAGTAATGTGATCCTTCTTATTTTAGTTTCTACACTTCTTTTCTTTTTTATGATTGGAGAGCTTTGAAGACTACTATAGGTGCCATATTGACTCTAAGGTGATTTTGAGTAGAATTCATGATCTCTTAAACCCTTAGCCAAATTAGCACATCAGTGTAAGCCTAATGTCACAGTTTGCACGTACAGAAGGTACACACCATATCATCTAGCGTTATAAATCACAGAGAAGAGAGAGTGGTGATGTCACAGAGTCACCTGTAATGAAATAAAGAATCTAACCTTCCGTACTATAGTTACGGTCCACATCATTTGGAATGTGAAGGTGAAAATGGGTGTTGAGATGGCAGCTTGTTCAGATAAAGTTATAAAAGTTTAGCAAATGTCGACCGTGTATATTATCAATTATTTATCACAACAAAAGCAATATAGTACATAGTAAGACATCATTAAACTTTGTTATTCCAAACTTAGGCCAATCCTGACCATCCTCATGCGGAATATGTAGGAACAAATTTTAATACTGTTGTATCGTATTTTATGTGATATTGTGTACGATGTTGGTTTCACTGTAATAAAGTTCCACCACTCCTTTACCTAACCTCTCCACTAAGACTAAAACATTAAACACCTACAGGTTCTGTCCAGATTGGCTTTACAACATACATTTTAAGGCATCTATCGCGACCTGACACAGAAATATTCGAAAAACATGTATGTACCAGGTAAAGTCACATGTATGTACCAGGTAAAGTCACACGTGTGTACCAGGTAAAGTCACATGTATGTACCAGGTAAAGTCACATGT
>Ga0123352_10008129_pt1 | contig 16309 bp, 6 predicted proteins | sample TergutLab28metaG_FD_89700 | JGI IMG/M metagenome (GOLD analysis project Ga0123352, IMG submission 89700) | Labiotermes labralis P1 segment gut microbial communities from Petit-Saut dam, French Guiana - Lab288 P1 | ecosystem: Host-associated > Arthropoda: Insects > Digestive system > Gut ... | reverse complement strand
TGTGTGTATTGTGTGTACTGTGTGTATTGTGTGTACTGTGTGTATTGTGTGTACTGTGTGTATTGTGTGTACTGTGTGTATTGTGTGTACTGTGTGTATTGTGTGTACTGTGTGTATTGTGTCTATTGTGTGTACTGTGTGTATTGTGTGTACTGTGTGTATTGTGTGTATTGTGTTGACTGTGTGTATTGTGTGTACTGTGTGTATTGTGTGTACTGTGTGTATTGTGTGTACTGTGTGTATTGTGTGTACTGTGTGTATTGTGTGTATTTACATTACAAATAAAATCTTCCACCATTTTTGAAACAGGTATTACCTTACAATGACCTCTTAAGGTAAAAACATATTTAGTTCTTATGTAAATGTTTATGATACAGTACAGATTGTTGTGCCAACGGAAGAAACCCCACTAGTATCAATGATTATTCATCTGGGGATGTAAACACACATTTTATGCTCAAACAACCCTGACCAGCTTAATCCTTGTGGAAAATCCAACATGCTAAAAGCAGACAATATTTGAAAAAAAAAAAGGCCCATGGTACCATCAGCACACAACATGTCACGCCTACCGTATATAAACATAAAAGTGAGAAGTTTCATTTGTGCATACAGCAGTGACAATCAGAACACATAATATCTGACATTGTCATAACCGTAGCTTATGACGGCATGCAATACTCTAAACTGCCAGCTATTGTTCTATACACTCAACTGTTTAAATCTGGAAACCAGTGATGATACAGTACATACCCTAACTGCAATGCAAGCAAAATTAAAAGCACTGTACTCAGCAGATCAATAAAAACACTGTTTACAGTAATGTCAACAAACAGATTTATTTCACAGATGTTCTTATATCTGTATTGTTCCTTCAATTTTTATCATCCGATGAGACCTTATGCTAGTCTCTGTGTGTTGGTTTGGTAGTAATTTAAATGTTCATGCTAAGCCAGAAAACCTCAGACTGTTATGAGATATAACTGGCAATTATATCCTTCTCCTAAACGTTAGTTACTTCCAGCATCCACACTGCTGTTGAGAAGCATGTGGGAACAAAACTTACATCAGACATGAAACAGGATGGTAAGAGAGACTGTCACAACCTTGTCTCAACACGTCTTCGATGTAACAGGTTTTGGTTATTATTTTCTTATGCTACGCTGCATGTCCATCCTTTTCACACAGTGTTTCTCCTGTGCTTCCCACACTACCTTGTTACAGTCCCATCCATAATGCAAAGCATGTGAAACTTACCTGACAATGCAACACAGAATATGATGGCTGTCACACCTTCAAAACAGTGAATCCATTTCTTCCTTTCTGACCTCTGACCTCCAACATCAAACATCCTGTTACAAAAAAATTTACAGACTGCATTTTCACTAAACGCTGCCATTACTCTAGACACTATATGTCATCTGAGGGTCTCCCAAACCCACTGTTTCATAAATTCAATCTGCTTCTGTCGCCAGACAAAAACTTCCTGATCTGCCCCACAGAAAGAGCAAGTTTCAATCATGGCAATGAATGAAATTTTAACCAAAGTACATATTTTACAAAAAATATGTGAAATTGGTGATTTTATAAAATAACTAAACTGAATGGCAAGAATGACAACTGTAACACGTATATTACTTCCACGATTAACTTCATAAACTCCCCAAAAGCCAGTGGTGACATTCACTTATCCCTGATCATACAAATGAAATATATATTCTCGAGAAACACACAATTCCTGTTCAGCTAGTGGTGAAAGTAATGAATCACCAGTTATAAAGATGACAAATTTATTATTCAGAGCCACAGACTTTCCCCTTGTTTTTCATTTGTACTTACTTGACATACATGTGCTTTCTCAGCTTCAATAATGAACCGGTGTTGGGTGCATAAAAACTGACAGGCATGCGCCACACTTGTAAGATCTTTCAAAATGTGACAAAATCACTAGTTGTGGGTTTGGAGGTTTCCACAGTGGCATAACTACAGACTCCAGTCTGCTGCAATATGATGCTGTTCCACTGTGCATGCGGTTCACGGCAATTTGAAGGAGTATGTTGCCTTCACCCTCAAGGATCAAGTGGTCATGTTCCTCCGAAACACTGGAAACCACTACGCCAGTGACACAGTATCACATCCCAGTGACTTTGAATTAAATTACTTGTCCCTTGAGGATGAAGGCAATTTGTTCCATTCCAACGCCTGGAACCACTCACATGTCAACACAGCAACACCACCCAAAAAATCAGAATCCTCAAATGACGTGAGAGACTGGCATGAATTACACAGTCTTCAGTCACTGTTACACTTGCTCTAATGTGATTTATATTTGCCTTTACAGATACACCTGACAGTCCTAACGTGTGTCAAAAACAACTTCCTGGCACATTCCCACAAAGGCATCATGCTGAATAGTACTTCCTCAGCTACAGCCATTCTTGCAGTGCAAATAATGAACTGGTTTAAGTTAAAACATCATGCCAGGGTTCATGTTTGTGTTTAGAGGCTCTCATACTGAATATCTTTTGACACCAAGAACAGTAGCTAAGATGTCCAGTGTTGCACATCACCTGGAGTCTACATCCAAAACTCAAAAGTATGACCAGTACCCAGATCTTCAAACATGCCATTTTTTCCTCAAACATTACTTTTCGTTTGTTCAACTTGCTTCCACCACTTGAACTACACTGTCTACCCCCATCTAGTACAGTTATACTACATCAGTATGGGTGAAATAGGTCACTGCCTCATACACTGAGAAGCACGCCAACACAAAAAACAACCTACACTCCAGCTACATCCCTACTGGGATGCCATATGGCAGCAAATGGAATAACTGCAAATGCCTGAGCATTAGATACTTTTCTTTTGGGTAAAATTCATCCTGTTGTGACATATACTAAAAACTGACATAAACACTGCCCCAATCACAACAAATTTTATTAGTCCGGTCAACACGTGCTACATGTTTCCACCACACTGGCCACCTTCAGGCATTAAATACGTCATATTTAAAACTCAAAATAAAATACATACATATACATATATTGATTTTGAGAGATCTCACACACTGGCAACTGTAAATACTTTTTAAAAACAGTAAAGGGTTGTTGTGCCTTCTTCTCTATTGGGTTCAATGCCTACTCTTTAAGCGTTTGCATTTGTAGGCGAAGTTAATCCGCACTATTTACATTGGGTTTTCTTGGTATATACTATTTTCATTATTATCATTGTAAAATCAGTTTACAAATTGCTCCTGTTGTCCTGTATGGTGCTGTCCATGCGTCTGGCAGCAACATACTGCCAGACATTTCAGTTTTAAATACCACTTATTTAATGCCTGAAGATGGCCTGTACAACCAAAACACACAGCACATGTTGACAGGACTAAAATAATTTGTTGTGGCTGACAGCAATGCAGACGTCAATTTTTAACAAAACATTGCTGCTACTACTGCCATTAATACCACTTTAGTATGGTTATGGAATTAATTGCTTATAACAGCTCTATACATCACTAGTGACTTTTTAAAAAACACCAAGGAGAGTCACTGATGCCAAATATGTTTATTACATTCACTTATCTGTGTGGTGATATTAGAGAATCACTTGTGATGATGTAATAGCACCATATTCCCTACTTTTAACAAAAGACGGAACCATACAGCAATATCAGAACTTATCACTACACATGTAAAGAAGCTGCAGCTGCAGTTATCTAGACAAAGATCAATGCATTTCATAACACAATTCAATTAAGTGATACTGCAATTCAAATTAATATGACTTACTTGAAGCGTAAGCCCTTAAAGGAGAAATGTGTTTCAACAATGCCTGTGGTTTTCACCCTCGTCCTGAGGACATCCTGCTGTGTAGGAATATAATTTGGTTGTGATATTCTGTCCAGTGCATTCAGATAATATGCAGCCGAATCGTTCAGCTGATACTCTCTAGAACGAATGAAGCACAGCTGAACTCCAGAATCTTGCCACAGTCGTTTCATTAACATCACCAGTTCTGTAGTCAGTTCTCCTTCTTCGGCTGCACTTGCTAATGTGAAGAACTGACGGGCGTGGTCCTACACACAGATTGAAGAACAGACATACCAAGCAATTCAGAATTCCAGTCTTCTGGGCTATGATAATGTCTTGTTGGGTCAAAGGTAACTGTGTGATGAAGACACCGACTGATTACGCTTGAGATGTAGACATTATAATCCTTCAATACAAGAGGAACCTATTGCCACTGATATGGCGTCACATCCCAGAAGAAATGAATCCTCAGCTACACTGTTGTGAGAACCCCAAATCTTAGAATCAGGGTGTTACTTTATTGCATGCAAGCTCATTCCTCTACTTACAAATATCCAAGTCACAAACAACCCACACATATGAACTGCCATCCATTAAAAATGTTATTATTTAGTTCTCACTTGACTCTTATTCTGAAATTAATAAATGTATTTATTCTTTTCATAAAAAACACTGGATATACACAATTACCGTGCCATTCTGTCTGACAATGAGGTTTATCTCCCACAAAATGCTGGGAATGTGGTTTATCACCCACAAACTGCCATTTTTATTCTAACTGAAGATACAAACAATTTGCATATCCACATGTTGGTCTTCATCAGCACAGTGATGGTATCAACAGCAATAATCTGTTTGACCAAGTCTTTGCTATGTTAAGTGGCTTACATATAACTTACACTGCCTCTAGCAGTGTAAAGCCTAATTCATACTTCTCCCCTTTGGCTGTTGGCATTAATTTGCCACCTGCCGCAAGTCTGTACTTAAAAATTATTGGTATTCCTACCAAAAAATTGCCTCAATGATAGAAAAATCATAGTCTTTCTACTTATGACTGGTCTGGAGCACTTCTTAGCTGGATAACATCTACCAATAATTAACTCAGAACCAACAAAGTATTAGAAAATCTTTCTCTTCATTTTGGGTGGGGAGGTGTACCTCTATCCAGCTTAAGACTGTTACTTATTTACCTCAACCTTGCAAGCTGTGCTACCTGGTTACTGTAGAGGTGTCAGACTGCTCTGATCTGCCATCAATGCACTACTACACACTTAACATGTATTTTAGAGAACCTGTGAAATAAATAAAGCCGTAACCTAAAACTGAGTGCAGCAAAGACAAATAAAATGGTAAATAACTTACCGCCCTCCCAGGGTCAGCAAAATCAATCCTCAACTGTCCCATTGCTCTTATAATTGCCATCAGGCTCTGAATTGTGTTACTATAGACTACAGGGCGGTACTGCTCGCATTCTTCTTTGGAGTAACCAGTCTCATGAATGATTTTCATCTGTTTGACTATTGTGCTCTTTCCAGACTCTCCAGCACCTTTTTAGAATAAAATATAACAGTTAACAAACACAAACAGGAAAAGTGACAGTTTTACACTGTTAATTGTTCTTTGGATCACTTATTCTTAATACTGCCTGCCATCTGCCAGGCACACTGGTTTTTAGTTCTTTTCTTAATAAATTGAATGGAATCTCATCTGATTTTCCACAAATCCCAGTTCACAAACTTCTCACATTGCATAAAATAAAATGTGAAAGCTTCAAACCTCAAAACATAATATTAAATGTCTGTGGTTTTATAATGTATCTTTTATACTGTCACCTGACTCTGTGACAGTTCTGTGTTGGTAACCCTGATGTACGTGGTGCAACATGGTGTCAAAGGTATGTGACAAGAAGTTCTTAAGTCTGTGGGGAACATATGTATCATATGCACACAGCATTTCCATAAAATTATACTGCTGCCTGGGATAAGTAGTCATATTTGGAGATGTCAGCAAAGAATGGATTGCAAATGGTTGTGTGTGGAAGAAAAACAACTTGATATTATACATTTCTGTGCAATGGATACACAAGATTATATCTATTACCAACCAATTAGTATAATGCTTCTCAACCCCTGCCTAGAATGCAGAGTTACTGACACAGAAGCAGTCACATTATACCACAAAACATGCCAGTAGGTACAAGGAGGAAATTACTAAATGTACGCAGACAGAGAACAACTCTATTACAGCACACTTTTGCAGAGACATTACTTTGCCAAAAACCGTGACTGATTTAATCTCGAGGAGACTTAACGATCCTGTAACAACTGCAGAGCTTCTACTGCACCTACAGGTGTGCTGCAAATATTTGGAAGTCTTGCCACTGTCACTACTAGACATGTCACTCTTGAAAAGGCACTTATGTGCAAAACGCTGAACACATCTGCTTAAATTCATATACTTCAAGTGTCCTTACGTAACAATGAAGGTATATGTCGCATGACATCCTTACTGCCATGACATGTACCTTACCTAGCAATAAAAGTTTAACTTCTCTGGCAGCTCTTTCTCCATCCGCTCGCAGATCTTTGTCTATTTTCTTAGATCTTTCTGCTGCTTCCTTCTCTATCGTTGTGCTAACAGCACACCCCATTCTGAAGTTCGGCACTTGTTGCTTTAGTAAGGCTCCACCCGGTTGCTAAGCAAGAATAAACACAACTGTGTGCAGTGAATTCAGGTTACTTTAATAAAAGTACTTGCTTGTTCAACTCGCAGCGTGTACAGACAGAGTTTCAAAACAATCCGTAATGGATACTACACTATCTATATTGCACTACGGAAGTTCTTTCGCTATCTTCTGTCATGTACAAACAATTTATTTTTAATCAGTAAAGACAACAGACGCACATTCAACCCAAGTTTCGTCACAACATGATTACCAACTACGAAACGGTATACAAATCAACCATTCGTACGTTCCAGTTTATACCCTGTCAAATACGGGCACTGGTAAAGATTTACATTACCAGCCACTAAATGAAGACATGCTGACTACTATAATAACATACACGGAAACGTGATAATTTAAAATTTTATACAAAGCGTCTATTAACGACAGCGTAACTGCTACACATATTGCCTACACTTGATCCGACGTACCAACACTACTGAACTTCAATTCCCACACACGGCATGCCTTTTAATACTTTGAATCCATTAACAAGATACGGAATCACGAATATGTAATAATTAGCCCCTCATGTAGTCAATAAATTCAATATTGGTAGTAGTTTAGACTTTTTTCTTCCTTTTATGAACCTCCGATTCATTAGGACGGTTTAGGTGTTCTAGTTATTATTTTTCTAGCAATTAGACGTTACGTTTCAGAAATCATCATTCAGTAACACCTCGACTTTTCTGTACTGAAAGCAGTATATTTTACTGACACATGATAATGTCGGCAAAACATATTATTGCGTGCTTTCTTTTCATACTTTCAGTAGATGATGTGTTCAGAACTGCACGTTTCACCATAGTTGCCAACACAACTGTCAAACACCATCAAAACACGTTACACTCCTCATCTCCCCGCACAAAAAATGATTTGACTACGCTGTTCTCAATTTGCGGTTTACAAACTCTTCCAGCATGGCGGCCTCCACGTTCATTACAAATAAAATTAGGCTGTATGATATTCTGTGAACAGAAATTTAAGTAAAAAGTAATACTTATTTTTTGTTCTACCACAGTTAGGTTCTCAGATTTCATTTTACCGACAGCCACCAACACACCTAGAAATAGTTTAATCGATCGAGCATAAGGATGGTTATTTCATTTTTGTGTCATAAACTTCAATTACGTAAGATAAATCATACCAAAAGCATTTCCTCTTATCACTGTAATGCTGCATAATATCTGAGAATTGGGCAGATCTCAAGTATAATGATTACAGAAATTTCCTGGTAATACCTCTTTCTGGAATAGATTTTTATTGTATTAAGGTCTTGCAACATAACATAGAATTTCACTTCAGTAAATTTTCACAGTTTGAGGTAAGTGTTGGCAGTTTGATCTAAACTGTCGGTGAATTTCTCATAAATGGTACTCCAGTATGCTTAGAATGTACAGCATGTCATTATCTTTCAGTACTCTCCACAGCAACTGACTTATTGTATGGATGAACAAAACCAGAAATTTAAATAAATTCCCCACTTCTCATACTAAAAGATGAATATTTAGCTCTTGGATTTATTGACTTATGCTATATCATGACTGCAAATTGACCAACCTCAAGAGCTGTCTTATATTGAATGGGGCCAAATTTTACTTTCAAGCAATGCCATGATTTCTGATTAAACACTAGTCATGTAATGAACTTTACCTTGTTATTTTAAAACTATAAGACATTAAACATCAATAAAACCTTGCTTCTCGTTCATGTCATAAGCAAGACTGGAAATTTGTGTTCAACCAGATTTAATGTTTCAGAACCTCCTTCACACAGAATTAATGAACTTTTTATTCAGACCATAAAATATTTCAGGTTGCAGTGTCAAAAAATGCAATAAACCTTTTAAAGCCTACTACCAGTAGGCTTTAAAAGGTTTATTGCACCGTGATGCACCAAAAAGTTTTAACATTCATGAATTGTATGCTCTGCCCACACTGTATTTATGTGTGTTGTATTTATCTGAGAGCAAACAGCAACTTGTGCCACTTACAGCATAAACTGATTGGTTTTTATTACCAAGATGAAAAGTGTTTACTGTGCGGTGTGAACTGGGTCTTTAAATAAAGCGGCCTGCGCTTCATCTGTAAAGGGTTAAAATGCTTCCAATAAATTATACAATAATTTTGTTAAATACAAATTTTACCGGTCAGGATGAAATACCAGTACAGTGTGCAAAAGTAAAACCATGTGAAAACAATTATACAACTACAGTTCATGTTTCATATCGTAATTGAAAGTTTATTTAAATAATTTACAACTGATAATGCATAAATAACAATTTTCTTTCTCATGAGTAAATTATGGAAGAGTGATAATCACACTATAATTCCTCACAATGTTAGCATGCAGGGAACTAAATGCTATTACTGTCCACACTTTATGAATATGGCATCTTCAAAACAGTACACAAGTGCAACAAGATTTCACATTTATCCTGAAATAGCCAATTATTCACTAAACCCTCAATGCAAACAAACTTTATACTTGAAATAACAAAAGTATAATATTAACCCTGCAGAATAGAAGAGCTATTGTGTTGTGGAATAAAATAATTCTCCATGTTGAGCCTGTCTCTTCCCAGGATCTCCACCCCCAAATAATTACGAGCAAGCAATTAAAAAAAACCCGATGAATTAGCATTATTTGATATTCTTGTCACTCATCAAGTCAGTATTTTACTTAAAACAAATCTCACAAGAAGAGTGGGCAATGCACGTTACAGCCGTGAGTCTTGAGGATTTCACACTGGTTAGTTGATGGTTCTGGACTTCTGGTATGATGCTTTGTCACCGACTTATTGGCTCCTGATATTTCAATGGAATGTAAGTGCCTTAGTCGTCAAACGTCAAGGGATTCTTGACTCCCTCAAGTAAATGTAGTGCCTTCACCTTAAAGCATCAAGGACCCCTCCATCCTTGAAGATGTTGGCATTATGTTTGTCTGCAAAGTCAGCAACCACTAACCCAGTGACACTGCATTATGTCCCATAACATCCAAATCCTCACATTATAATTAATAACAGTAGGCTTTATTGTTCTCAAAAATAAAAAACCTGTAATTCTGCAGGGTAAATAAATTTATCTGCCTGCACGCAATGTGAGATCTTGGGTTCTCACAGTGGTGATTATAAAGATTCAAATCTTGTGGGATAGGGGGCCATGTTGATTAACAGAGTTACTCAACAATTCTTGAATTTCTAGGAATGTAATGTTTGAAGCAGCAAGCTTCTCTGGAACTTCCGTTAACTATTTACTACTAGGCACACCATCATATCCCAGAAGACGTGTATTACAATATTCAATATTGTTTGTTTACATATTACTGAAGCAGCCATTTCAAGCAGACCAACATTTTGCTCCCAGTTGCTATGTTTACCTCGATTATATTCACACATACTGCATATGAGTATTGTCCTACTACATGAAGATGCAACAGACTGTGTGTATGTAATCCATATTGACCATAGATAAACCTTCACATTACATGTGCGTGGCTTATCAAAACTTTCAAATAACTAAAGTAAACTCTTGGAAACATGTTCTTATAAATTATGTCATTGTAACCTAACAGATCACTGTACATTGAATGAAATGACTCATTACACAATCACAGCAACAAATCAAGAAGGAACTAGTATAGAGGAAACAGGTAGAGTCCAACTTAACCAATTTCAGAACTTATATTCTACAACAAGCAACAAAATTTCTTTCCAACATTTTCATAAATTAGCTTCTTCAAAATGGAGGTAAGTGTTGAAATATATCAACACTCCCACATAAGGCTGTGCAATCTCAAAATTGATACGATTACAGGCACAGATCTTCTAGAACGGGAGTTAAATGGCCCTGCGGAACAGTGACATTACGTGACAATGTCAAGCCGCCAACATTTTCTTAACAAACTTACATCACCTTTGTTCAACAGCAGCTCACTCATGTGCAGGAAGAAACCACATGGCAATGCACTGTTACCTTCTCCTCCTCGGGACAAGTCAACCAGGTGGCACTGCTCTTTTCCTTTCTCTTGCCAGCCACAACAGTAAACATGGCTGCCATGCAGTACATAAATATCCAAACATAATTAAGCCATACGAACTACAGAAGACAGGACAATGGAACACAAAACAGGCAAACACCTAGTGGTGCTCTTTGTACTACTAACTTATTGAGAATAATTGTATTTGAACTCACATGTACTACACATATATGTACACTGGTCAAAATACCTATTAACTGGCTTGACTTGGATGTAACAGTTGGCAATAAAGTCACAACTGAAGAGCATAAGTATTGCAACAGTTCATCCAAGACCAACTGCTGTTTCTATACTTACAGATTTATGATGATGACCTAATTATATCATGAGGAGAGAGGATGAAATTCATGAAACATGTAAGGTTCATTGAATAAATGTGTCGAACATTTTAGCCTGAAGAAAGGAAAGGAGGACAAGAACCAACTAGGGAACACAGGCATGGACAGGGGGATATTAGACTTCGTACAAGAAGTCCTGAATAGAATATTACAAGATCCAAGGTTCTTATAGTGATGTTGCTGAGGTTCAGGTCTTCTGGGATGCGAAACTGTCATCACCTGACAGCGACACATCTTGGAAGACCAGAATCCTCAGAAGTAGTACTATGCTGTCCAGATCACTTCAAGCACAAAGTAGCTAGTGAAACATCAGCACTTTTTGACCCTAATCACATGCAAAGTCTCATGACCTTTTGTCACATAAGAATTTGTTTGTGTATCATGCTACTGTAATACGAATGTATCTTGATCTGATGACGAAGTTGTTGCACTCTCATTACAGACTACTTCAGAATGTTACGATGGTATGGCCCTCACATGTATAATAACTGTCACAGTCAGTACATGGCTTAATGCTGGGTGCCTTTAAACTCAGTCCCAAATGTTAACTGGGTGAAATCTGATACAAAGAATACTACATCTCATTTAACAAGCAATGCAAGCACTCGTTTGAACAGTATATTCAAAGTTCTAAAGTGCAAACCTAGTTTAGAAGATGGACAGACATGTGCTACCAGTTAATCACTACTGTAAAGGTAAAGCAATCCCATTACAGGCCTGGACAGGCCCAGAGGGTTCCAGGAAGTTACGGCTCCCAGATTTCGTGACAATGGCACAGGATGGTGGTAGATTGTCAGCGTTACACACCGGCCACCTTTACCCCCAGGAAATACTCCTGGTACTCATTTCTGTTAGAGGCTGAGTCAACCCCAGGGCCACAGTGCGATTGGAAGGATGTTACGTCAATGAAAAATCCACTGACACCAGCTAGGATCGAACCAGTGACCTTCTGATTTGTAGCACAGCACCTTAACCACTGTGCTAGTGTGGTCCCCTAATCACTACTGTACAACATTAAAATAACTGATGGATATACAGCAGAATTTCTTCAATTCATCACAGCTGAGGAATTGATGTTTTAGAAGACAAAGAGTCTGAAGATACTAAATCGGGGGATGTAGAGATGCTCTTTATATCCCTTGTGAACATTTGGGACTACTTTCTCAACTGCCAAGGAAATAAAACTTCCACAGCATCAGCTTCTGGATTCAAGGAATTCTACTTCTATTTCTGTAGAACCTCAAAAGTAATTTCCCATCAAACAACATATGATGGAACACAGTAAAGCAGAGTTCAGACTACAGAAATGTCACACAATTATGACATGGCTCACCACAGGAAACATTAACCCTACAGCTGCAAGATTCAAGTTTGTCACAGGAGGGTTGCTGAAGAATAAAGTCTTCTCAGATGCGACACTAAGTTTTTGGGTCAGTTTTCCATGCATTCCTTCTTGGTCTGCTTGACTCTCAAGGATTAAGAGAGCAAATCCTGCGAAACATCAGAGACTACCCGCCCAACAACAAACAGACACATCCCAGAAGATATAAAAATGCACTAACCATGCATCTGTTTCTGAGTTGGTATCTTGCATGCTAATTCCATGTTTTTGTGGTTTGGACAAGGCATCTATATTATGGTTAAGGATCTACAACATTTATGTTGAACTATGCTGTCGAGGGAAATCACGAAATGAACAGAAAACTTTGTGCCAAACTGGTAATTCAACTCTTGTCACATTCTATAAGAAAAGAAAGAATTTCCCATATCACATGTACTGATGTTCAGTATTGTTCGTAGAGTTACAAATTTACTGAGAATTATGACCGTGATCTGCTGGAAGAGTCAAGACTGCTGTTACATTATCTTTGTGAACTCCACTTTCATCCAGCATACTTTATTCCAATGAACCCTCCAATTTCAATTACTTTTATTGACACTTTCAATTTAAAGTTTATCCCACCAGCTACTGCTCAGGTGGGATAAACTTTAAATTGAAAGTGCCTTCAAAAGCATTCACAACTGTACAGTGCACCACAGCTGGCAGTAGGCTTACAGGAGGAATTAGGCCTGTACAGTGCACAGAGGACACCAGTTAAACAGTTTTGTGATCATGCGAATGAGGTGTTAACTTGATCAGAATTTATAGAAGTTGATACACACCAACATCCAGGATTTCTTAACCCTTTAAATGCTGAGTTAAATTCAATTTGCCATTTGCTGGTATTACTAGGAGCTCACCTTATTGTCCACATTAGCAGGATAAGGGTTAAAACAATAATTTTCCTTCTACAAAAGTTCTATGTTCAAGTACATTCGGCTTAAGATCATATTCAAGCATCCTGTTGCTTCATGCATTGTCATTACTCTCCTCCTTCAGGCTATTTTTGGGATCCTTCTTTCTAACAACAAATAGCGTGTCACATAATTTATAGCTTTCTCATTTAATGAAAATATATCAGATTTTAATTCAGGAAAATATATTTTTTTCATGTCTTTATTATCCAAGTCTTATTGTAATGAACCAACAGACTTCACTCCAACAGGTCCCTGATCTTCTTCAAACATTGTTACACAAAGTAATTCACAATTTACCTTTAAAATTTAGACCAACAGAATCTTCCTCTGAAATACTGGTAATCATCTACCAGACTTATGATGTTGTAACCGAAACAAACACAAGTTAATGACTTCTGTTTCACTATTACAGTATGTACCTGCTGTGAAATTTTCACCTGTCATAATAAAAGTAATTATGTATTTGTGAGGAAAATTATGCGAAAATGATATGGAAGCATGGGAACACAGGTCGTGTGACCATAGGATGTTTTAGGTAGAACTAAAACCAAGAGTTTGGCAAGTTGGTAAAGAAAATATTGGAAAAATGTGGCAGAACTTGGAAGTAACAAGGAATGTGTACAATTGAAGCTTTCGCGACACAGAATTCAGTGAAATGTTCTCGAGCAGACAGCCACACCCCCGGGACGGAGTCTGTACCCCGAAATGTCAGAAAACCTTCACGTCTTGACACAGCTGTCTGCCCGAGAATATTTCATTGCACACTAATGCAGACATTCACTGTAGAGTTCACTTAATGCACCTACAGCAAACCACAACAACTTAGTGCCCTACTCAAAAAAGGTACTTGTAAGGGAAAGTGCTAGTGAAACCACATGGTATAAACCTTATAGATAGGTGTTCCGATTTAAATCACCTTTTCAAAGAATATGAGGATCATTTGGCACATGTTTGCGATAAGCTTCGTTGCAAAAGAAATTATACAGACAGGTTTTTTTAAACATAGGACTAGGCAGGACTGGGCACTGGAGAATGGGCAGTGAATTTAAACATAGGACTAAGCAGGACTGGGCACTGGAGAATGGGCAATGAATTTGACTGCTATGCAGGAACAGTGTCATCTGCTGTGTGACAAACAGCACCCTGCATTATAGACATTCTTATTGTACACTTTATGGGCAGGTTTGTGGAGAACTGGTGCTACTTTAAGCAGGACATTCTATATATGTCAAGCACAAAGTCTGTCTAAAGTAAGGTTATCTAGAAGAACTTAATATCATTTCAAAATAGACATCAGATCATTAAAATGAGATATGCGCAACACACGGTTACGATTCACATTCATAGCAGCCATGAAGCAACTGAATGTCTACAACCAGCAGCATGTGAACAGCACTCACAAAATAACTGAGACATCACAGCGATTAACACACTGAGCAAACATCTGCCACAGCATGCTATACCTACACAGATGTAACCTTATTTTGGCACAGAGAAACAAAATGTATGTAGCAATTACATTAAATATGGGCCTCCATTTCACATGTCAAGTCAATAAATAAATATGAAACATCAGTTCCTCATAAAGAATTCTGGAACTCACAAGGTTGAAAGGAATATAATTCTGAAGCAATGAAACTGGAATGTGTGAAGTCTATCACTTACTGCAGGTCATATCATATAACTGCTACCATTTACCCAGTCCATTTTAAGCATGATGGCACAATGACATAAATCAGCAAACCTTACAGACATACCCAGAACATATCTACACCCAGACACATCACTTCTCCACCAAGTATTTGTAGAACATTTGAACAGAAGTATGACATGGATACTACAAATACTTTGTCACACAGTAAATTTACTGCCGTGTGTCGAGTACAAGTGATTGACACAATCACATCACCATAGGCGTAACTTGGCTAATAACTATGGGCAGGCAAAATCGACCATGGGTAGTAGGAACTCGCAGGCCTCAGTGTGTGTCCAATAAAACAAAGGATTTTAGTTTTTTCCATCCTTACACCACCCAAATAATCATTTTGAAAATATTTCTATTTTTTATTTGTCCCCCTTCAACGCAGTAGCCGAAGGTAGAAAAAAGTATTGGAGGGGTAATTCCCCCCCCACACCCCCAAAGTTACGCCTATGCACATCACAGCATACTGCTGTCAGAGTCACAGCTTATATATATATATGTAACACAATAAATTATTATTATTGATAACAAAATAAAATAAAACACATTAAATTTTTATGTCTGAAGACAGCAAACTTAGGAACATTCAAGAATTCAAGACATTCCACACATAAGAAATAAAGGGACAGTAATGGAGCATATCCAGCATGTACAGTTTGCTAACCAATTCTGACACATGATAATTTTGAAGCATAAAATAGTAGCTGTAGTGCTAGAGACCATAAAACATCTACTTTGTCAACAAGTAATTACTTTAAGCAAAGCAATCAAAAACTGCCTGTGATACATACGTTTAAACAGTAGAAATACAGAGCCATGCATTTTAATACTGATAGAAATCACACTACTTTGGCACAATTAAGGAACATGATGCTGTCCAGTGCATTCAAATCCATCTGGTAATCTGAAATATCTTTGGTTTTCAAAGAAGTTTGTTCACAACAGAAAAAATAAGTTTTCAAGCAAGCAAGACATGTCTACACATAACACATTTTACACAAGTGTTCTAATTAACAATAAATTATGTACATATAAAACTTGGCACGATAAGAACATGCTTAAAATGCAAATTTTCCTAAGGAACAATTTATGCTGCTCATAATAATTACAAAATTCCTGTTCCCTACAACAGGTCAACACTATATACCTACAAAATGCTAAAATACAAAATAATTTTTGACAGATGGTAAACACACATTGATCATAAAAACATATTTTTACAGTAAAGATGAAACTATAAACAATCATATAAATCAGTCCTGCCTATTTGGGCGGGGGGGGGGGGGAAGTAAAAAAACCGGTGGAATGTCATTCAACATTTTTATTCAAATTCCATTTCTTTACTAAAACAGAAATAAAGTCCTCACATGTTTAAAAATTTTCCCACCTCCCAATT
>Ga0123352_10008126_pt1 | contig 16310 bp, 7 predicted proteins | sample TergutLab28metaG_FD_89700 | JGI IMG/M metagenome (GOLD analysis project Ga0123352, IMG submission 89700) | Labiotermes labralis P1 segment gut microbial communities from Petit-Saut dam, French Guiana - Lab288 P1 | ecosystem: Host-associated > Arthropoda: Insects > Digestive system > Gut ... | reverse complement strand
GGACAGAGGAACTGTCCGAAACATGTAGAGTTTTATTCCAAAAATAAATTTGAGAAATTAGTGCATCTAGTTGGTTTTATTATAAGAATTTATCACGATGCACGGTCACCTGAACGTCAAATTGTTAGCGGAACGTAGAGTTTCTGAATATTAAAGTTGGTGGTACATATAGTAACCACCGGAATTTAAAGGGTTGACGACGCTTATTATTTGCATTTGCCGCGAATGACAGAATGACAGCTTCGCAGCAGTGAAGTCAGTGGGGTGTGGAAGAACGTGGTGAGGGTCTAAATTTGAAATAATAGCCTCCATTTGTCTAGAGAAAGTGAGTGAGACCGCTAAAGGTCCTCACTGAGGACAGCGTACTGGTGTTTGATGTGTTCGTAAAATTCTGTGACTTCCACGGCTCTCGAAGTTTCGCAAGAGTCCATTACTGGTCCCAGCTCCGATACGGAACACGACAACCCTGACACACGTCACCCGAATCTCATCCCACCGGCCGTTAAGACAGTCAGAACCTCAAGGCAGTAAGGACGAATGGCCTGACGCACTTCCTCAGAGTCTGCACCCTGCACACAGTGACAACGTCAGTTGATAAATAACATTTATCACAACGATCTGTATTTTAAACCCCTGTATGATTTACAACGTGTTCCATAGGTTGTAAACCATCTCTCAGTGAACAAGTGTCTACCCCTCTGTCCTATCCTATCCTATCCTATCCTATCTCTTCATCTTTCCCCTTCTCCAAATTCTTTTTATTTCCCTTTTTTTAATTTATCTTTATTATCTGAGTGAAAAATTCCTTTCCTTTCCCATGAAGCAGACGGTGTGTTTTGTGTTAGGGCAGGTACGTCTGATGGCTGCCACGGTGGCCGGGACACAGCTCTGCGGTGCGTTTTTGTCAATTACAGTTCCACAAAGGTGACATAAGTTGATAAATTACAATGCTCATTCCCCCTGAGACAAGAATTCAACTATATAACAATTTTAACATGCTATGTCTCGTCGTGCTCAACTTGAGACCCTGTCGTATTTTACATATCATTTATCTTCACACGTCCTGTCCTGTCCTGTCCTGTCCGATTTGCACCACGCTGCACGATGTAACGTCGTGGAAGACAGCAGTCCTCTTTTGTTTCCTTCTCAGCTCATACTCTACAGTTTCTGCGCTCATTCCCACGTGACTTTAGAACGTAACATGTGAAAACATTTTATGCGTTTCGAATTGTAATTACAACTTCAGGGTCGTAAATTTTTTTTAAAAATCTACGCGTCATTTCAAACATTTTATGCACCAGAATGGTGACGTAATGCAAATTCCAAACTGAGGACCCACAAATAAGACGCTGCCTTAAACACTCATGTCGCCCGGGCGAGCTGGAGCTCGAGATTTGTGCACCCCTGTTGTTGCACATTTGTTTATTTTACTTATGTATGGTTTAATTAACGTACTTATCACTGTCTCAGATTATATAGCTTAGAATTCTAGGATGATTAATTAATAATCAATTGGATAAGACGAGTAAGGAAGTACTCATATTAATCTAAGGCAGTGATCTACAAAGTGTTGTCATCTGTGGGACCTTTGTGACGAAATCTGAAATTTCGCGGATCCTCCCCTCCCCTCCCCAATCATATTATACTTTTGGGCGCAAAAATGAAATGAAACTTCTTTAAACCTAAATTTTAATTTAAATAAACAGAATATTGACGTTTGCTTGCAAAAAAAAAAGTTATTGTTGCCGACTGACACTGTAAACAAACCCAGAGATGACTGTGCACAAAAATGGGAGAAAAATCAAATAATGCAGGCAATGTAGGCACGATTGTGCAATGTTGTGATTGATGTGGTGGAAAAGCAGTATTACCTATCCCGTGTGTGTGTGTGTGTGTGTCTGTAGCCGAATTTATCCAGCATGCAATGTGCATATCCCGTATTGTATTGTCATCTGTGGTCTGTCTGGCTGTACCACACTTTTCCACATCATCTCATAAACGGCACTATTTCAGAAAGTATTATTGAACATAAAATGTGTGCTTCGATTTTATCTACAACTTTGTATGAAATATTTCTTATTCTAATAAGAATTCAGCAAGATGTTATCGTGCATGTACATAGGTCTTTGTGTGCAGTACACACTGTTCTTGTCACATTTTAAAGGAACTTGAATTTTCTCGACAGATTTTTCGAAAAATTCTAAAAAAAAAAAAAAAATCTAATCTAATGAAGAACCTTCCAGTGGGTGCCAAGTTGTTCCGTGTTGACCGAGAAACACTCAGGCATGACGAAGCTAACAGCTTCTATTCGCAAGCCTAAAAATTAAGTTTAAATTATTGCTATTATCTGTATCAATTTGGTTGCTTACAAAAATTTGGCTTCTGGAACTGCTGAAAGTCGTCCACGGAGCCCCAGCGCTCGACGGAACACAGTCTGCAAACCACTGTTCCAAGGCCTTAACCCGGCGTTTGCCGGGAGAGACTGAAGGAAATCACGAGCAGGTTCAGTGAAAACAGCGGCTTTCTGTCTCGCTATTTGAACTTACGAACCTCAGAACAGTAAGCAGGATTGCTGCCATCTGTGGGTCGACTTTTCGTAGAATGGCTCCAAAAGGTTTCTGTAACAGACGTACTTAAATGTGATTTATATGTGTGGCTCTCGGCTTATTCTTATATGTTGGTACCGTTACGGTTTGGTAGCATTTGAAGGAAAATAGCTTATTTTTTTAACGTAGTTTTAAATTTCTTCACATTACTTTACTTTTATCTCCAAAATAGGCCACGGCCCTTCATTTGTATGTCCGCAATCATCTCAACCCACGGCCACATCAAATCCACATTTACATTGTGCCATTTCCTGTGGCACCGAACTGCCAGCTGTGCACCGTGAGGCTACGTTCTGTCATCTGTATGCTGACGTGACGGGCGGTGAAGTAACGTCGCTTAATTAAACAACGTGCCATGAAGTTATGTGGGTGAATGGAGGTATAGCTCCTTGCATTCTTCATCTCGAAACTAGATGGAGGTAACCCACCGACTTTACACCCCGATCGCTTTAAAAAGGGGGTGGAATAAAAGCATAATCAAGTCTGCAAAGCCAAGTGCACACAGCGTTAACCCTATAAAGACGAAGCGCAGACCGCTTTATTTAAAGACCCAGTCCGTACCGCGCTGTAAACACTTTTCATCTCGGTTATAAAAACCAATCAGTTTATGCTGTAAGTGGCACAGTTAGCTGTTTGTTCTCAGATAAATACAAAACACATAAATGCAGTGTGGGCAGAGCGTACAGTTGTTGAATGTTAAACTGTTGGTGCATCACGTGACCGGTAGGCTTTGAGAGGTTATCGCAAGTACTGTCATGCCTAACTTTTGTGGCAGGTTTTAATACTCTGTCGGTATGCCTGACTTTAGAACGCCGGTGGTGAACTATGAGTTGCAAAATGTTCGGAAGGAAAAGATCATGGCCTGACTGAGGTAGGTCTAGAACAGGGACTCACAGAATCCCAGGCACTAAATTTTGTGCGACAGTGCCTAATATTTGTGGGTCCTCAGTGTGAAACCTGCTTCGTGTCACATATCTGGCGCCTGGAACTTTGAGGTGGCTCCTAGACTTTTCGGAAAATTTGTGCTTCCCTGGTCTAGTATACCTAGATTTGCCTAGAGAGTCTGAGGAAAATAAGTAATAACATCATAATGACCAGTACACCGGTTTAGATTTTAACGGGCACCTCTAGAAAAAGGTTCGAGGGCGTGACAGGTTCACCAATGTGCTCAGAGTATATAACTGGCTATTTCTATCAAAGCCGTATGTTCGATATAATTACCGCCCTTCGCATTATTACAGGGCAGTACGTTTAATAGTCTTTTCGTGGTTGTCATGGTCATTATTGGTTGCGATGGTGACGGCACATCTGCATTGACTGCGTGTCAAGTTGTCATTATCTGCGGTAGGAAACTGAGAACAGAAAGGACGAATCTTTTGTAACCTCGAATGGCATAACGGAAATACCTAATTTCAGCAAAATCGGGCCGGCGGTTATTTAGTTGAATCGTGTAGACCGACGGACGGAGACGGATAACGAACATTGCTAAAGGTAAAGGTATTTCTGTCCTTGTGCAGGCCACGAAGGAGTATGAGGAGTGGTTGTATAGCTCCACTCATTCTTAACATCGACACTAGATTGCGAGTGTACACCTTCACGACCTGGCCGCTTTAACCCAAGGGAAAGAAAGCCCCAGTACCCGTTGAATATGGATCAAAACCAAAGAATTATTTTCTTGCAAGCTGTGCACAAAATGCCAAATGCCACATCCAGAAGGCTTCGTGTGCACCAAATGCAGTCTCTGAAGTTATCGTCAGCTGGATTATATAAATACACGACAGACGCAGAGAGAAATACAACAGAAGGAAATGAAACGTTATAAAAAAATGACGAAAATGTCATTCTCATCTGCTGACTATTTCTTTTGTAAGTTTACGTTCCATTCTTACTGTCGCATCCAGTCCGGGTCTGTCCTGACATCTTGACTCTGAACAGTTCGAATGACCTCTGTCCTGTACGGTGAACATATTCGTAGCTGAGTCCCACAGGTAAATGGAAGAAAAAAGATGATGATGGTGATGATGATGATGAAGGGATGGAGATAAATTTGAGAAGAAGACTGGAGCAACAGAAGTGCAACAGTGAATCCATTAATACGGCAGTTAATTCATTAGCGACTGGCCTCTCGTACCGTCTACTGTTGTTCAGATATACAGCCGGACAACTACACTGATTTATCACGACATTCCAGTCATCCGGAAGCAGAAATTAATCACTAAATTTAAAACTGCACTGGCAGTTCGGTTGACAGCCACTCAAAAGTGTTCCCCCCGCCTGTCGCTGAGCGTCAACCAATAAACTCAATAATAAAGTCAGCTTCAATGTTTCGTCCTTAAAGCACTGAAGGAAATTCGACTTGTTTCCACGACGGTGAGTGTTCGGATTGCGGTATTCTGTGTTGTGACGCCGTGTAGTTTCTTATGTGGATTCCGGAATTTCGGGCCGTAGTTCTTATCTCCATATTGAGGGCAGAACCGAAAAGACCTCGATCTGATAACAATAAAACTTCATAAGTGAATGTAACGCAACCTCCACACCACTGTTCATTCATGATTTTCACAACCAGAATGTTTCCTTACAGCACTGGGACTATAATATTTGTGTGTGACACCTTTTAAAGGAGGGATAGTACTCAAATTAAGAAATTAATATTTATTTGTTTAATTAAAACGTGTAGGATATTAAAATTAGAACAATCAAAGACCGTTTTAAGAGCCGTGAATAAAGTACGTATTGCTAAAAGTGGACAGTAATAAACTTGATGTCTTTGTGTGTTTTCTGCAAAGTCGCGGCGTGAAACAGGACAGAAAGACACCGGTTACAAATTTATGTTTTTTTATTAGACAATGAACTGGACTCAGCAATTGTTCGTCCCATGTTTTCTTTTGCATACGGGAACTGTCCATCGTATAGATGGATAGGAGCAGCAGCAAACTTGGTCTGTAGAGATGCAGACACAGTTACAGAACCAACCACTCGGTGCAAACGGATTTCATATAACTGAAGAATAAAAAACCAACTAGATGCCACTTGTTATTTTATTGTACTTCTTATAGGCTCAACATGTTTCGAGCATTAATAAGCCCATCATCAGGAGCTCGCGACTCACGCTTGAGCCTGCAACCCGGACACTACTCCAGCCTAACTGAACCTTACCTCCAACATACAGCAAGCTAAGAACGATACGACCAATGTGGTAATCAACAACATAGTCGCGAGCTCCTGATGATGGGCATTGTAATGCCCGAAACATGTTGAGCCTATCAGAAGTACTATAAAATAACAAGTGCCATCTAGTTGGGTTTTTTATTCTTCAGTTATCACAATGATGCACGGTCCAGCAAACATCGGATTTCATATAACTTGAGTATCTTAGGTCACAAATCGCGCATTTGTCTTTGTATTACAATTTTATTGTAACCTGATAACAGTCAATAGGGTGTTGAGTCAGAACTCACGCCCTTTCTGTCTTGTTCTTGTTTTGTTTGTACCGTTGTGTTGTACGTTAAAAAACTGAATCAAATTGAACAACTGTCCTCTGGATTGTGACAACGTACATTGCGGTCGATGTGGGCCCGATAGCTCAGTCGGTATAGCGACTGAGCTACCGGGCTGGACGGTCCGGGATCGAATCCCAGTGGGGCGAGATTTTCCGCCCGTCCAGACCGGTCCTGGGTCCCACCCAGCCTCCTGTAAAATGGGTACCGGGTCTTTTCCGGGGGTAAAGTGCGGCCAGGGCGTGCTGCTGACCACTCACCCCCTTATAGTGCCGTCGTCAAGAAAGAGTAGAGCTATACCTCTACCCACCCTCTGGGCCACACCGAGCCTGTAACGGGATCACTTTACCCTTACCTTTTATATTCCGGTAGATGAGTACCGACGCTTCGGAGGAACGTATCTGGTCCTTCTTCCAGGGTGCCCTGACGTCTGGTCCATGACCTAATGCCGAAAGTCCTAAAAGTAAGTATGCGTTTACTTTGTGCTTGCAAAAGCAAATAGGGCCTATTTATATGCACTGTGCACACTTTCACGCTGTGTAGAAAAGGAATGTGGACTTGAGACTTTGAATGAAACTGCACGGAAAGGGAGGGGGGCTGGGGACAGCGAATAAATTATCCTCGGCTACAGTACGGCCACAACATCATGTTTATGCGGTGCTACACCAGGCTTGAAAATGAAACATATCTGTCTTCCGTCCCCTCCACCAACCTGTTTCCGCCATCACTTATTTCAGAGTTACTGGTTTTATTAGTGCAGTCTTTGCAGTGTATATAACACTTCATTAGAGCAACAATGAAGTAAGAGACAAGGAAGTACGTTTTACGTCCTACCCGTTTTTCGCCCGAGATGTCTTTAGTCTCCGTGACAATATTGAAATGCAGAGCAGCTTAAAATATTAAGAAAGAATAAGAGTCAAATGAGTAGATTGGACACACGGATGTAATTAAAAGTTTCGGGAATAAGAATTCGAATATCAACCACAAATTTTACAGCAATGAATCTTATGTTTATTGGACCGTGCATCATCTTGATAGTTGAATAAAGAGAGGCCAACTTGATGTCACTTGCTTTTTTTTATTTCATTATTTAATGCTCAACATGTTTCGGATGTTAATACATCCATCCTCAGGAGCTTGCGGCTTATTGGTTTAGTTATTTCATGGGTTGTATTGCTCTGGTTCAATGCGTGTTGGTGTTACGGTGTGGTTCGGCTGGGGTGGTGTGGTATCTCTCAAACAGCCACGGTTACCACAAATATGGGCTAGAGTGCAGGCTAAGTTGTAAAATATCTTTGTGCTTTGTGTGTTGGCTGTCGGTTCTGTGGTAGGATAAGGAAGCAGAATGAATTATTACTTCCGTCTATGCTTCATGTCAGGTATTTCTTGCAACAGTCTACTGGTCACTTTTGGCAGATATTAAGCCTTTTCAGTTAGTGATAGGCAATTCAGATTCAAATTGAATAAGTCCTAACTTTTGGGTAAGTGTGATAAAAACTGCATTTCCACCCGACATGTCAAGTGCTGACTATGGAAGTCCTACCTTCACTCCCTTGAGGCTCCACATTCTTCGCATTCAGTAACGCTGTATTTACCCCGGACTTTATTAAGCAGAGCAGTAAGATTTCTTGTTTGAGGTGCCCTAACAATACAAGAACATTTCCGAAGTTGGTTTAACACCGAACCTGTTTTTTATGCTTAATGTCTCAGTAAGATACACGACCCCTGCAATGTGTGCAACCAAACGTTGAGTTTAGGGCATGCATAAATATTGGAAACAAACAAGAAGTTGATTCCAGGTTGAGAACTCGGGTCTTCTGGAATGTAACGCTGTGTTGCTGGGTAACTTTTTCCCGACGTTTCGACGGAAAATATTGCCTTCGTCTTCAAGATTTGAGGGGTTGCATGCTTCTTGGACCTCTCAACCGACGTTTCAATGGCAGCCGTACAGTACAAACTTCGGTAGACACTCGCCCAGCGACACCACGTCACATCCAACGAGACTCTATTGTTCAACAAAACCGCTGTGCAAACCGCAAGTTTTGCAGATTTCAGCTTGTTACGATGACCCTAACGGTGATCAATATGGCTGAGTGATATCGCCCAGGGTGTATTTCTCAATAAGATGCTAATTATCCGACCAAACACAACATATAGAGCTAGTAAAAGGTAACTCAGTTCCATTACAGGCCTGGATAGGTCCACAGGGTTCCAAGAAGTTAAGGTTCCCAGATTTCGTGACAACGGCACAGGATGATGGTAGGTTGTCAGCCTTACGTACCGGCCGTCTTTAAACCCAAGAAATACGCCTGCTACACATTTCTGTCAGAGGCTGAGTCGACCCCAGGGCCATAGTGCGATCGGAAGGATTTTATGTCAATGAAAATTTCCAACGACACCATCTGGGATCGAACCAACGACCTTCAGATTTGTAACACAGCACCTTGACCACTGTGCTACCGCGGTCCCACATATCTAGCATTAGTCTTTTGTTATATACTACTGTATGTTTCGGCTGTCCAGATCAGCCTTCATTAGGTAGATGTCGAATACCTCAAACTTCTTTGTTGTTCTTCCGACATCTACCTGATGATGGCTGATCTGGGCAACCGAAACATGTTGTAGTGTGCAATAATAGACTAATATACTAGATCTATGTTGTGTTTGGTCGGACAATTAGCACCCTATTGAGAAATATTGTCTTCTGGTGTGTGAAGCTGTGCAGTTTGGTAAACATGTACCAAATGTTCAGAATAACGCGCTGCATAAATCTTTAGGTTAAGAGAGAGAAAGAACCTCTTCAATCCTATATGTAGTTAATTAAGTTTCTCCGAAACGTAATTACTTATCTACCAAACTACACGGCGTCACTTGCCAGAATACAACAGGCCCAATCTTAAATTATACGGTAAAATTATTCTGAAGAGGCGCCTTAGCACCGTCTTCTCCTAGCTTATGACAGTGTGTTTTGTTTTGCTCTGAGCGAGCCACACTAGATGTACTGCAGTCAAGTTGAAAGTTTGGCAGCCTGACAGCTGTGACGTATGACAGGGGAATACAATTGGAAGACCAAGAAATAAACGCGAACAAGTTTGAAGTTAAGGACGAGATGCTCATGGGATTTGATTCTCAGCAGGAGAATGAAGTAGGAAGGAGCAGGTACAGTACATAGTATTTGGTTCAGTGTTATGGTTGCGGATGTCGTTCAGTGAAGATGTGGCCATCAGTGCACGGCGCTTGTCTCATTTATTTAACAACGTTGTCAGTACTGTGATTATTACAGTAACTGACGGTAGCACCTGCGCAAAACTGCCGCGGTTACTAACTGCATGTGTACACCTCAGCGTTCTCTGGTCCAAAGCCTGTCAGAGGATTAGCAATTAACAGTCGTCATGGACGTAAATTTTGCTCCTGTAGACTGTACATTAATCGTGTAAAGCTCAGTAGTTACTTTATGTATATCGTCAAGTTTAACATTCAGAAATTCTACGTGCTGCCCGCAGCCTGCATTTATGTCTTTTATATCGATCTCACAACACTCACCGGTCATTTCGCTGTGAATTTTGTTTGGTTTTTATAACTGAGAAGGAGAGTTCTTACTGGAGGTACAAAATTATTCTTTAAAAATATAACGTCCGTTGGGTTTTTCTTAATCCTGAAAGGCTTAAGTCTGGCAGCAGTCGTCATCATTAAAGTGAATGGACATTTCTCGAATTCCATCACATTAGGCAACTATTTGTAGAGGTAGCAAAGGAGGATTTTGAGTGCAGATATGAAAACGACGACCAACAGATATAATAGACAAGAATTATATTGGATGAAAATTAATGACATTTTGATTAAATTTGCCCGTTTCCTTCACATATGTGTATTTAATACATTATTTCTCATATGTGTAATGTAAGTGTCCGTTTATTACGGAAGTTTAAAGCATGATTGATTGATTAACCATTTGAAAGTCTAATTACATGACCAGTAACAACGAATAAGAGTAACTGCCCGATTTATGCTTATCAAATATACAAAGGTATCCAGGAGTAGCCAAAGTAAAATTGTTTAAATATGGCGAGTGTGTTTTATGTTTGCACAGGGACGCTCACTTCCTGAAGACGACGACGTTGTTCGAAGCATGTTGAGGTTATAGAAAAGGCCGTTGTTTTAAAAAGCCTTGGAATTTTGCGCATAATTAATTTCCCTTAATAACAAATATTATCAGACACAATACAGCTGTGCTGATGTTTTTCCTTGGCGACAGACAAACAGACAGACAGACAGGCAGACAGCGAAGGTAGTAGACACTGCATTTTATATTTTAACTTTCCGCTGGGAACGCACCAAAGAAAGAAATTCACCTAGTTTACTTCACCAGGCGTTTTCCAGAAACATATCGATATAATTGCAAATAAACAGTCATTCCATGAAGCTTTTGTTTGGAAACTTTGCCTACTTGTGCAGTCTGAACCTGTAGAATCTATAAAGACGCGAGGCACAAAAACCTCCTCGTTTTAAATACTCTCATTTAATCGCTCCCTGTTAAACGCAATCAACATTTTTACTCAAGTATGATGTGTGTTTTTTTATTGTGTGGCGGGGCGAAACCAAGACTGCACCACATTCCGTCGTGTTTCTTCCTTTTACTGTAGCTAAGCCTTCTGGTCACTGCAGGTGCTCATGAATGCCTATAAATACAAGAATTAGATAAATAAATTAATAAGAAAAACAATAACAAAAACATACATTAGAAAGAGGGAAAGAAGAGTTGACTGGATGTAAGAAAGGGACAAAGAAACGAGCTGAATGGCACAGGAGGCAATGTTGTATGCTGTTCATGGCAGCAAATGTCACATTCCTGTCGTCTGGACTTCGGATTTCAATTCCAAATGTTAATAGCTATGTGTTTTTGTCCCTCCGCAACAAAGAACCTTCACTGTAAGTGTTGCCCTTATGCGCAGTTCATGAAAATGTCTTAACATCCCATTGATGTAGGAGATGGCAGCACTGTTACTTTGTTTTCGGATATCCTGATGATTTCTGTATTCGTATTTTTTTTATCAGGCCCTTTAGTTATATGCCAATATGACACTTTAAATCAACATTCTTCACAATTTCGTCCCTTCTGCATCCTCATTTTGTTTCTTTTAATGTCAGTTAGCATATTACATAAAGATTAGTGCTCCTTTTTCATATGCTGACAGTCCCAGGCTATGGCTGTTCTGAAGTTTCCACTGTTTTACTCAGTTTTTCTAAGCGAATGCTTAATGCATGTAACATGACCGCTTCCTTCTGCCTTCTGAAGTCATCATTTGTAATATTCCTGTAATCTATAAGTATGATATATTAAGATGTGACTCCATGTAATCTGGTAGATACGTAGCATCATTGGTACCAATATGTGGATTAATATGCCCTTCCAAAGTAGAACTAGTCCCATCATCAGACACTATCTAACCTGTAGTTGATGAGGGATGTAAATTAACCACGAAATAAAAGTAATCGCATTTCGCCTAAAGTGTGTACGGGGTTGCGGATAAGTGACTTTTACTATAGGAGGAGGTAAGAGCCTAAAACGATTATTTTAATTAACTGCCATGTCACATTTCTCTTCAATGAGAAGAAATCACGGTATTTTGTATATTTGACATTGATATAGAGAACACTGTTTATTAACATACAGTTTAAGAATCTGTAACTAAAATCCAGAGTTTCGAAAGATGAATAAATTCTCATACGAATTCACCCGCCCCCTTTCTGGAAGAGTTGGGAAATGTATGCATAGCACACCATTACAGTGCACTCTCACCTTCAAGTATTCACACTCAAAATGTGTAGAGAAATGAATATTTTTCAAATAAATACGTGTCTTAACGTTTGTTGTGGTCAAATGGGTCATTCGAGTTAACTATGTTACCGACTGGTACATTGAAGGTACGCCGTATAGTTTCTCAAACTCTCCACAGGTTACCTTGAATAGTTTATTTTATCACTGTCAATAGATGGCAGTGACTTTTGGCTATAACGTCATGTAACATCTCACATTTACTCGGATTATCACTGAATTGCGAGTTTGGGTTTTTCACAGTGGTTTTGTGTACTATTCAAGTTCAAGGAGGGTACACCGTGTTGATCGCTAAACAATTCTTGTCAAATGGGGCGTGACGCCTTATATCCTAGTAAATTTTTGCGAGATCACACCATTAGGGCCGCGACCAGAGGCTGTAGGTTGCAATTGCCATCCAAGTTAGAGGTGGACAAAACGGGTCTTTAGTACGACGCGGTTTATTCACGAGGAGTCCTGTGATGCGTTCATTCAACCCGCACACTTCAGTTTATCAAACTGGTATACAATTACAAGCCAGGCCTAGGTTGTATAGGTTATGTCGTTTGAAATAATAGTGATACCAATAATACTGATAAGATATATTGCAATGTTATTGTTCTGTACATTGCTGTCAGTGTTTCAGTACATTCAGGATAGTTTTGGTTTTGCTGACACGACGCAGTATACTAATACCACGTACATCTCACCTAGAGGTAGTACCTACTGCTAGGCGTACGGTTCGTGTACGTCGCGTCCTCGGCATGTTAGTACCACAAGCAGCGTATAGAACGCACAAATTGTGTTCTTAATCTTATATCTTTGATTTGCAAATCGTGCGATGTATGATATGTGACAGATATTGGAACTGGGAACCGATGAGCGACATAGGAGCTGACATGCTTGAATGCTAGGAAATGCGTACTGTACTGGTGAACGAAGGTAGACACTTTATCTCAGATCAATGTAAATGACGGATCGGCTGGGTGCAATCATACGGTAACATTTAAGGTGACATTCATCGTGTCTTTAGTTTTAAATACTACTACTATGTTTGGGGGGGGGGGGGGGAATCTTTCGTTTGGAACCATAGGGAAAGGCGATTTGTAAACAGTACATGGAACAAAACAAGTTACCCAGTTTTTTTTTAAACAGCTGCGTAATTAATACACTTTCTTCTGATTATGGCTGCATTTGGGATTTTTATATCTTGTAATGTAATTGGTTTTTTACGATGTTTCAAAGGAACAAACCACATATATTACATTGGGCAACACCTAAAAAGATGACCTCCAGTTGAACAAGACCCGCCGTGAAGCTTATAGCGACTGTTGCGGTTTCGTTTTCTAGCCTTAAAAAAAAGTAACATTAAGATCAATTTGTGTAACTTCGAAGTGCATGATGTATGTAGTGGAAGTAATTTGGAACGTGTTGCAAACAAACGCTAATAATAGCGTACGAAGTAGAATCTTTACGTAATTAATAGGCCCACTGTTACTCATCATTGTTAACTAATACTCTAAGTGGTGAATTAGACCGGTGACTGACGGTATAACACGTGTTAACTCGTGAATGAGACAGAGCTATGTAATCCGTGATCGCAAAGTGAAACAGACTGGTCAACGAGATACGTGACCTGCTAGTGAACCAAGAACGAAACAAACCCGAAAGGATCTACGGAACGACGGATCCGCGGAGCCGGGACTGGGTCGCATCAGTCCGCGTGTTGATTCGTTTATCCTGACCCGTTCATTCAGGAGCGGCGCAGCTCTAATGCAAGCTAACCTCGAAAATGTTTTGAAGTCGCTGGTGTGAATGCAGTGCTGGTGTTTGGAGAGGATCGGACTGTATATATATATATATATTTTGTAGGGAAGAACTGAATAAGTGAACTTTTGGTAATTGAGTTGAACAATGGGAACAGTACATGCCAAGGTATATGATGCAAGTAACGCTTTTCAAATAGAGTGAATAATGGCTATAAATAGGAATGGTCGTTCTCTTTGCGCCTTAATCTGTATGTGTTTTGTCCCTTTATGAGAATGTCCTTCCACTGCAGGCCATTGTAGACGGTCAGTTCACCAATAGCAGCAAGGGATTTACAGTACTCGAAGGTTAGTTTTTTACCCCTGGCTTTGCAGTGGCTGAATGGTGTTAACAACAAGCATGGGTAGGTTTCGAAAAGTAAAAAGTGTTATTTAATTGTAATTCCGAATGATATTTCCGTTCTGTGAGAAGAGGATTTTGTACTTACCCCTGAGTAAGGTTGCTGAATAGTTTTGACACTGATTTACAAACAGGAGATTCATAAAGAAATTCCACATTTTTGTCAAAAGATCGGCTTTTCGTAAACCTAGGTGAATCTGAAGATAGAATGTTAAATTAGGAGGTGTTTGATTTTTAGTGTACATGTGTGTGTGTTCTCATGCAGCTGGTTGAGTTGTGGATGGAGATTTGTTTTTGAACAGTGGGGAGATCGATGGAATGCTTGACAAATAATAGAAGTGTTGGTAAACATTAGAATATTCTGCCAGCAGTATCTTTTATTACAATATCGTGGTCAAAATGCCTAAACAATTTATAGTGCCTAGGTTATTACAGTATGTCTACCTGTCTGCCATTTAAAATGTGAAGATGAAAATTTACAGAACTATAATTTTGCTGGTTCTTTTGTGTAGGTATGAAATGTGGTCTGTCACATTAAGGGAAGAACATAGACAGAGTGTTTGAGAACAGGGTGCTGAGGAGACATAGGAAGGAGGAGGAGGTGATGGAGGCTGAAGAAAATTACATAATTAGGAGCTTTATAAAATGTTCTCTTCACAAGATTAACAAAGAAGAAGATGTGTAGTGCATTTAGTATGCATTGAAGAGTAAGAGGTATATACAAGGTTTTGATTGGAAAATATGAAGCTAAGAGGCCATTTGGAAGATCCTGTACAAGATGGGAGGATAATATGAAACACTGATCCTAAAGGAATAGGGTATGGGTAGGGACTGGGTTCATTTGGCTTAGGATGGAAACCATTAGTGGGCTGTTACGAATATGGTAGCATTAGGTTACATAAAGCATGGGGAATTTCCTGACCAGCTGAGCAGTTATTACCTTCTGAAGAAGGGAGTTCCTTCTTACAGCTAACACACTACAACTGTGTTTTGAAGACCAGCTTGTTAATGCTGTTAGTGTTGTACTTTCTGTGTCTTCTGAAATGAGTATAAAAAACACATAGGTAGGTATGCTGTGAGTAGAGTGTGAGGCTTGGAAGTATTGAAACAGGTGATATATATAGTTACCAGTATGCTTAAAGGGTTAAATAATACACATAGTTAAACAACTTGTGACTTGTATTAGTATTTCTGTTATTTGAATCTGTCATCATCTGCTGGGGTATTGTTAAGTACTGCCAGTACATTGATTGTATAGAATTAGTTGTTAGACTTGTACTTTAATATATATAATGTATATATATATATATGAATTGCGTTTTTATTATTACAGGACAAAAAAGAGCACCAACTAAAGGATAGGGGAGTGAACCCTGAACAGAATCAAATAAATTTAGACGGAGTGAAGGTAATTATGTAGTATGTTGGTCTCTGTGGCCTTAGATTTGGCAAGAGTGGAGGAATACACTCTTAGAAATTTTGTGCTGTCTTTTAAAGATTCAGTTGCAGCTTACTGTTGTTTATGTTGATTAAGAAGAAGTTAATGTGAATTGTTACTAACCTGTCACAGGGAGACAGTATAATTGCAGATTACATTGGAAGAGGAAATTTGCATCAAAAGTTGATTTGTTTCTAGTAATAGGTTGTGATGGGACGTTGGTAGTAATGATGCTGAAATGTAGATTGCAGTGAAGTTGCTACAAAGGTAGGCTTGGAAATCAGAGAAGGGGAAGGAAGATAACATTAATATGAATTTTAAAGCCTTGTTGTACACTTGCAACAGCAGGCACATGACATTGATTTAAAATGGCTTAATGTTTATAGATAATGAAACTAGTTTCAAAATATGTACATTTTTAATAAGATCATTTTACCTGCATATTATCAGAGTAATTTCTGTGGGAAGCTTTACAGCACTCCTTATGAGGCTTCAGGCCTCTTAGCACTCCCTGAAGACAATTTGTGAGAGTGCTTTAAGAACTGCCCCATATTGTCCACACTCTGCACATAAGGCATTGATTTTGGTAGCAGTTTGTTACAGTCTTACAAGCAGTTTTTCTTCAGTAAGCATGATTATGCTAAGTTAAAAAATATTTAAAAAGTTACTCAGCTCTGTGTTATTGCAATGGAGCATTGTTTGGCATGTGGCACATGAGCAGGGGCAAGGTTTGGCAGTAAGTACTATACCAGAAGTTAGTACTATACCAGAAGTTAGTACTATACCAG
>Ga0123352_10008124_pt1 | contig 16310 bp, 18 predicted proteins | sample TergutLab28metaG_FD_89700 | JGI IMG/M metagenome (GOLD analysis project Ga0123352, IMG submission 89700) | Labiotermes labralis P1 segment gut microbial communities from Petit-Saut dam, French Guiana - Lab288 P1 | ecosystem: Host-associated > Arthropoda: Insects > Digestive system > Gut ... | reverse complement strand
TGGGGACCCGTTGCGCTGACCACGTGACACCCCTCTATCCGCAAAAGTTGGCACTAACTTCGCCGACCGGCGGCGGCCGCTTTGTCGGTATAGTTCGCGTGCGGACTAAGGCCACGGAGTTTTAGTTTTTAGTTCTTCCAGTAATGCTGAACACCACCCTAAATATGTTCTGAGTCATCTGCCACACACACAAGAGTTGTCTGAATGTGCGAAAGAGTTACTGTGTGTTATTTCTCGATGTTGGATTTTACCACGTGGTTCGTCGCCTGTAAAAGTGGCGTTTTATGGGAAGTATGAATGCAGCTTCTAACAGACCGAGTGTCAGCCAGATAGTCAAGAGCTTTTCCGCTTTGTACAGCACAGAAAGACACATCACCTTGTTCAGACGAGCCCAACTGTCGTCGAAAGATGACGTTGGCCATATCATATTGTAAATACTGTGCCAAAGTAGTCTTCAGGGTCTGAGTAATCCCTGAGGGTGTAAAGACAGAGACAGGTTTAGGGAGGAGGCTTCGCAGGATGGCAAAATACAAGTCAGAAGCTGAAATAGTAATGCCGATTCATGTACCGTTTTAAATCGGCTTTGATCCAAGTTTTCATCTCAAGTACGTGAGGAATATATATGTGTTTGGATTTTGAAATAAATCATTTACAAAGGGCTTTGTTTTGTTTATATTTTGTGCGACATAAAAGCCTCGATTTCACAATCCTCTGCAGCAGGAATGTTACTGTAAGAACGTCCAGGCGGTAAAACATAAGTTTTTACCACTTTTACGTAAGAAGGGGACAGCAGTTGCAGCTTTCCGTACGTTCTAAGGCACCTACAGTGAAATCCTTCGGACCAAAATAACCACTTACAGCAATGGCCGTTACGTAAGAAGTCTGGAATTGTAATAAAAGTATAAATGTGTACTCATGACTAGTACACACTCTTATTTCTCAACGTGTTTCTCAACAGCCCTTTGACTTTGACACGCACTGACAGCAGAAAAGTTACTGGAAATTCGGTTACATTGTAAAGTGTACATAGAACGTAGCGTTCGGATTTGTGTCGCTGTGTCCCGGAGGCTACAGGTTCGAATCTCCTTCCGTAAATAATTTATATTCTATTGAGAATTTTCGTGGATAATCCGTCCAGAAAATTCTGGGATATTATTTAAAATGGCGCCAGTATATCTTCCTTTGGCGTTCTTTTCAATTTATTATTCGCTAATCATTGAAAGCTGTACAGTTTAAGTCCTTTATAACGTCTACATGTGCCACTCTGCCTCTGAAGTCTTCAGAACTTCCACCTAGCTTTGTGCATCGTTTTCGCCATCTGGCTAAGGAGGTCTAGAACGATGAGTTTGCTATATATGGTAACTATGGGATACTGGAAAACCATATATATAGATTCAACTTACAACCAATGCTTTTCTTCTCTCCTCCCCCTCTTCTCTCCTCCCCCTCTACTCCTCGCACTTTTCTTCCTTTATTTTTCTTCCGTTGATCTAGGAGCAAGACTGGACAAGTCGTTCTTCAACTAAGGAGGTACACCTCCATTTCTATGCTAATACTGAAGTTTCCATGAATGTGACTCTGGTTAGGGACAAAGCTAACTTATCTCTTAATCCCGCTTGCGCCTCTCCCGTCCAGACAGGGAGATTCCGAATGAAGATGGCTCCACTGCCAGGAGTCTCTCAGCAGAATTCTGATCGCAATGAGACACTACTTTATATCTTGGAACGGAATCGATTATACTCTAGTTACAGAGAGATTGTAGCAGGTCCTTAGAGGAAATGTTGGCGGTAATATGTGGGCAATTCATCCTTCACCTCTCTGCTTCTCTGACATATCAACTGATGTACAAAAAACTGTGTCACTGTATTGTGCTGGTACATCAAAATTAGCTCTTTGCTCGATAAACAAGCACTATAAAAGGATTATTAATGTGGCATATTTTATGTTTACACAAAACAAGATCTGTAGAACTTTACCGTCCGCCTGTAGCTCTCTTGCAGTAAATACGTGAACCATCAAGGTACCAACCATTGAACAAGTCTCATTTTTATATATGACAACAAAAGTCTCAAACACTCACTGAATCTTTCCTGATAATAGTTTAATGACTGATTAAATATTTCGTTACTCCTCAGTAAAATATTAACTAAGGTAGCTAGGCCAGTAAAGAACAGAGCAAGCTAGCGCAGAATAAGAGTGATCGGATCAGAGAATTTCCACTTCGCCGAAGAATACAGACCGGCTCTGAAGCACAAAAAAGCTCTTCATCAGTGAGTAAAGTAGGCTAATCCCCGACGATTAAAAGACAGGGATATTACGCTGAACATTCGCTTCCACCTAGCGTCAATGTTAAGAATACACGGATTTATACTTCCACTGCCCCATACACCTTCAAATATTAACGCTTAATTAAGCACAGATACAAGTTTATTGTGTTTCAGGTAAAAATTAAAAGTCACAAACAGGGACTATAATAGTTCATTAATTGATTCTTTAAATTTTTCTTTCAAACATACTCATTTTATCATCATCATCATCATCATCATCATCATCATCATCGTCTTCGTCGTCGTGGTCGTCATCATCATCATTACAATAAACTTGTTAGCTTAGTTGCTTAAGACCATTTCCTGTGTATCAAAAAATATTATTTTCATTTTAGCAAAAGGACACCCGATAAAACACATCTTGTTTACTTCGAATCCGGACCCCGCCATACGAGAAGAAACATAGAACCCTCAATAAACATCAGGCCAATACAGGAAGTGTAAGTAGAGATAAACAGACAGGCAGAGAGTTTGCAACTGCATTTTCAACATGGATGAAAAATTCTAGAGAGAGAGAGAGAGAGAGAGAGAGAGAGGGAGGGAGGGAGCGAGAATGATGGTTAGAAGTGGGAGAAGAAGACATAAACGAGGAAAGACAAGTATAATCCAATATGGCGGTCGGGCTCGTGGACGGGAAATTCTTTTCGCACGAGTGGGAAGCCAAGCAGGGCTAACCGACCAGAAACTACAGATTAAAGTGGAAATGTGGGGGTTGGGGTGTAGTTCACTCCACTTGGCGCGATGAAGGGGTTGGACTGTAATGTTTTATCACTTGAAGTGGTAACGAGGGAGGTTAGAATACGAATAAAGTGTAAAGAATTGGATTTAACAAGCGGGTGTTTTTTCATCGTGTTCACTTTACAATAGGGACAGGGTAACGTGATGTGTTAAAATGCGGGGCAGACACATTGGCGAATCGGACTATAAATGCCATTGGCATTATTTGTGCAATGCGAAGAACTAACTCTGAAAGCGAAGCAGTGAACAAAAGAACTTTATAAGGGAGAGAGTGTATTGGAGAGCTTTCTTTCTTATTTAACCCTTTAAAGCGAAGAAGTTTCTAAGCGTAACAACTGCTTGGATAATAAAAAGCTTTGGATTTGCCTATAGAGGCCGTTTATACAGGGTGGCGCGGAGCCGACTGACACATTTCAAACGTTCATAGATAATATATGAAAACAGGAAAAAATAAGCGAAACCGTCTCTAAATACGTCCAAGTATGCTATTTATTACCCAAAGATTACAAGCTTATTTTCTGAACATCAGGCAGATGGCCTCCGTCTAAATCAATGCATTGTTGCAAGCGTGTCTGGAAGTTGCCGTACACGCGCCTATGTAGGTCCTCATCAATAGCCGCAACTTCGTCAACAATGGCTTGTTTGAGTTCATGAATAGTCACGATACGCCTCCGGAACACACGGTCTTTCAGGAACCCCCCCCCCCCCCCCCCCAAAAAAAAGAAATAATGCTGTCAGCTGTTCAAGAACACAAACAAAATATAACACCCAGATTATGAAAGAATGACACACACTAAAGAAATATACCATGCCAATTGTGCACTACTTAATATGATAACAAAAATTAATAACATTCCAAATATGGTCTTACAATTCTAGACGTGGACATGCAGTGCTGGTTGGTAACTAACACTGCAGAAAAATTGCTGGTGCCTTGCTCTGCTCAGTTTTTGGGCCTAAGAGGGACAAGGTAACAGGGGAGTGGAGAAGACTACATAATGAGGAGCTTAATGAACTGTACTGCTCACCAAATATTCACGTGATCAGATCAAAAATAACGAGATGGGCGGCGCATGTAGCACGTATGGGGGAGAAGAGAGGTACATACAGGGATTTAGTGGGGAAACCTGAGGGGCAGATACCACTTGGAAGACAGAGGCTTAGATGGGAGGATAATATTAAAAAGGATCTACAGGAAGTGGGATGCTGGCTTGGACTGGATCAATCTCAGTCAGACTAGGGGTTGGTGGTGGGCTCCTGTGAGTGCGGTAATGAATCTTCGGGTTTCATCAAATGCGGGGAATTTCTTGACTAGCTGAGAACCTGTTAGCTTCTCACGAAGGACTCTGGTCCATGGAGTTAGTTAGTTAGTTGGTTGGTTAGTTGGTTGGTTAGTTAGTTAGTTCGTTCGTTGATGTACTCGGTGACTGCTGCTGCAAGTTATAACTACATGCGTCACAACAATGATGACTACATCCAACTGAAAATCAGAACTATGTGATGACACTTAGCAGTTCCCATGGTGGCTACCAACACATCCATATGTCTTTGCTTGAAGGCACATTGGTATGTCCAGAATGCAAATAACCACTAACCCACTGACACAGTCACATCCCAGAAGAAGTGAATCCTTGAACTGCACCACTATGGAAACTTCAGGTTACATACATCCTATTCTTAAATTTGATGTATGTTTGTCCATGCATCGTAGTATAAGTGCAGAGAAGTAAACCAACTAGATGCTACTGAATGCTTTATTGCACTTATAATCTGCTCAACATGTTTCGGACACTTATGTGCCCATGTCTCAAGCTCCTGATGATGGGCATATAAGTGCATGAAACATGTGTGAGCAGATTATAAGTGCAATAAAGCATTTAGTAGCATCTAGTTGGTTTTCTTCTCTGCGCTTTTCCTATTCTTAGTTGCCATGAAAAAATTAAAATCTGGACTACATCACAGGGGAAACCCACCTAAAATGACATACAATATTAATAGTGTCAAATAAAAAATATATAGTACTTATATAGAATATGGTTTTCACAGTGTTGGCTAATACAAGACAGATTGCAGGATGGCTGTAGTAAAGAACAGCAGTAAATATTTCTTTCCTTCTTCATGTATCTTATATTATGACTGACTGTGTCATTGCGGGCTTAATAATCAGGTTAAAATGACACAGATATTGAGAAACTTAAGGAGAACATATTTCTAGAAGTAACTGTGTATTTTGTTGATAGTGCAAGAGAGTTCATAGCAAAGTTTGGAACAGAGGGATTTTACAAGCCGTCTTTCTTTGGTGCATGTCAAGCCAAACAAACATGACTCCAGAAGTTTCAAGTGAGCAACCAGTTCACATTCTAAGGTCTCATCAACTGTAGTTTGAAAATGGCCTAGGCCTTTATTGGCTCCATAAATGTTTTTGTTTATGTTTGTCATTCGCCTACGAAGTGCAGCCTGTGGAACCGCAAATATTTCTGAGGACCGCAACCATTCCATTTCTTCTGTATTTGCTGCTTTGATAGTAAGTGGCATAACGGTTTCATTCCAGGACTGACGATTTTATTTTCTTGTGTACTTTCCTACAATCTAAACAGGAAATTAATGTGAACCTCAATACTATATTTTTGGAATAAAATAATATGATGTGTGCAAAGTGATACTGTGTGCAATGAAAATATGGGGGTAATAATTTAATTTAAATATATGCTTTTATTTTAAGGACAATTTACTTTCAACTAAATTAATGGTAAAAAATTTACGTTAATATCTCAAACACACACATAACAGTGCAGCATTTGGAACACTCAGCCGTATGGTACAATACAAATGTAAGCAAAAACAATGGGAAGTTACAACACATTACAATCATATACTGCATTTGGGGCATAATGACGTATGTAGTTTTGTCTCGAACAAGGTTATTTCATTTTACCCAGAACATGATACTCACAGTAAAAAATTTAGTTAATGAACAGTTGTAGTTCACACTTTACAATTGCAATGATCAGATGAAACCTCAATTAATCAGGGCAAAATTATGAAACTACTGAACATGAACATCGGTTCTGTCCACAACGATTTAATTATGTTGCAAAGAAAAGTCTGATGGTTTGCCTTACAGATAATTTTCCTCTCTTTTCAAGTAAAATTTTTTCATGCTTCCGCTACTATCTGGGGCACACTCTTGCCAACCAAGAAATCTACTAGTTACATTTCAAGTAGCGCCAAAAGCGGCAATTCTCTGAAACAGCTGCTGTGTAATTTTATTCTGGTATCTCATTTTACAGTTTGCTATCCAAAAATATAAAGATTATGATATACAGAACTAAATTTTACCTGTTGTTTTGTGTGGGTGTGAAACTTGGCTGTGCACATTGAGGGAGGAATGTAGTCTGAGGATGTTTAAGAAAGGGTCCTGAGGAGAATACTTGTGGCTAGGAGGGACGAGGTAACAGAGGAGTGGAGAAAACTACGTAATCAGGAACTTAATGTTCTGTACTCCTCACCAAATATTGTTCAGTTGGTAAAATCGAGAAGAATGAGATGGGCGGGGCATGTAGCGCGTATGGGGGAGAGTAGAGGCGTATACAGGGTTTTGGTGGGGAAACCTGAGGGAAATAGACCACTTGGGAGATCCAGGCGTAGATGGGAGAATATCTAAAGATGGATCTTCAGGAAGTGGGATGTGGGGATATGGACTGGATCTATCTGGCTGAGGACAGGGACAGGTGGCGGGCATTTGTGAATGCGGTAATAAAAAATGCGGGGAATTTCTTGACTAGCTCAGAACCAGCTCGCTTCTTAAGTAGGTTTCTACTCCATGGCGCAAGTATGTATGTCATTTTGGGCTGGTCTACCCTATACGATTACCGCTTTGGCAACAGTGTAAAACCAATCGAGAAGAATTTAAAGAATGGTAGATGAACATTCTCCAACCCAAGACGTTCGCTCGAAAGTGCGGCTGTAATACAACACTAAATAATCAGTTGATACCACGCAAAACTCTTGCACCCAACCATTTCTTTCCATACTAAATAACTTCATATTCGCCATCTGCAGTGAACCGAGCGAACTGCGTAACTTCAACCCAGGATGATCTATGCCTACAACAGATGTCGCTCACCCACGCCACGGTTCCGCATCTCCACACCCCCTGCTAATGCAGTGTAATCCGTGACGGCCGCGTACGCAATTCCATGGCCTATTCCATGACCTTGTGGGTCGTCTGGTGTGTGACATCTGGAAATCACGTTGCGTACGTCTTCAGCCACCGGATCTAAATTTCGTAATTTATTAATAAAATACTGCACTGTGATAAATACCAATGCCTCCAAAGAAGGGGAAAAGTAGAAAGAATGCGGACGATTTTGAAGACAAGTTTGGGGGAGATGACGAAATCATAACCTCAAAATCATCCAAGCCAGCACCCAAGAAAAAAGTGAAGGGCAAAAAAGATGATTGGAGTGATGAGGAAGTTAACCACGTAGGTAAGCTAAAGACCTTGTTAAAAGACTCAGATGATGATGAACTTGCTGATGCAAAACCAGTAAAGAAAGAGAAGAAAAAATCCAAAACCAAAAAGAAAACTGGTAGTGACGAGGATTCTGATGACGAAGCTACTCAGAAAGATCAATTGGAGAAGACGGGTGATGCTGATAAGACTTCGAAATCGGCTAAGCCAAGTGCAAAGAAGAAACCAAAGGGCAAAGGCAAAAAGGATGACTGGAGTGATGATGATGATAAATTAGAACAGAAGTTTAAAGAACTTAGTAAAGCGTCAGAAGATGAGGAGGTACCTGTCATGAAACAATCGGGGAAGGATAAGAAAAAGTCAAAAGGTAGAAAGAAAGCTGAAAGTGAAGATGAATCTAATACAGATGAAGGTGCTGAAGAGAAAGAAATTCCTGTTGTTAAACAAGCAAAGAAGGACAAGAAAAAATCAAAAGATAAGAGGAAGGACGAAAATGAAAACGAACCAGATCATGGGGTAGATGATGAAATAGAAGACGACCTTGTTGCTGGAATATCAAAAGTGGAACTTGATCAGAAAAAGAGCAAGAAAGGAACAGTTGCTGATGCAGATGAAAAGTATGAGAGTGATAAATTGGAAGGCAAAAAAAATGGACCTGCCGAGAGTAGTCAGCTTCTTGAAGATTCTGACAAAGAGGATGAGGAATGCAGTGCTGCTGCAGATGGTTCTGCAGGTATGTTCAGAGTATTACTAAATTCAGATAGAAAAAGCTTGTATTACTAAGTTGGAATACATTAATATTTAAGGTTCTTCCATTTTATCACTGAAGTGACTCCTTAAAATATTCGGAGTTACTGCAGTATATGTATGCCATTGTATTCAAATTGAGGATCTAGCTAAGAATATGGGAGCCAGTTGGTTGGCAGCCATGATCTATAAGAACATACAAGTTATAATTACATTATCATTGCTTTAGATAACAAGTGACAGTATAATGGTTTTATTATTTGTTATCCAAAGCATCATGTTCTGGACTAAAGCTGAAATTAATGTAGTTTTAATGAGAATGCAAGACGTTTAAAAGGGGTATTACAAAACATTTGCGTAGATTCCATGTAGGAACTGGTATCCTGTTAACAAAGTATATTCCCTTATTTTAGGGGGACTTTTATTAGTTACTGAAAAATATTGTTTGACAACTGACGAGTGTCATCCATTTTTTTTTTTATGTGTACTTGCGGAAATGGACCAGACATAAATAGTCCAGCAGTTAGCAGTCCTGCTTCATGCTCAGTTTGTACCAGATTGAAATATCTGCTTGTGGAGCAGCAATTCTGACATGGTATGGTTTTCCTCAGTTCATCCAGGGAAGTGCCAAGTAGTATCTTAGTAGGCCACATGCTTTCTTCCAGATCTATTGAGATGCATTACTTATTGATCATTCTATAATTTGATACCACATTCTGAGTTGTGTTGTTAAGTAAAAAGCAAAGGTAAAATTATCCATTTTGATGCCATGCAGGCATACAGGGGAAACAGCAGAAGTATACAGGCCTTCATTCTTAGCCTTGGCAACATGTAGAAGTGAGTGGTAAACTTTATGCCCCAACTGCTCTACCCTAGGAGAGAGAACCTGTGGTACACAATGAATATGAAGTGGGGTAGGCCCCACAGCAGGTGTGGACATTTTGGAGTGGAGAAGTATCTGTTGCGCTAGCTGACATTTAAACCCCACATCATTAATTATATCAGCATTGAAGAACTAGGCATAACAGTTATTAGCCTATCAATAAAATGTTACCAAAAGATATGTCTAGAAAATTTGAAAATAATGTCACAAAATTGAATCCCAACTACTGTGTCAAATATAAACTAAAAAGGGGATGACAGCAGAGTTGCTCATCAAAAACATGCATGTAACATTTTAACCCTTATGACCGTAACCGGCAAAGAGCATAATCCATAATTAAGAATGTGATTTTCTGGTATGTCAAATTGTTGTTTGGTGGATGAAACCAACATTTCTCAGAAACATGCAGCCTGCAACTGAGTTGGCAGATTCTGTCCAAATGGTAACATTCCATCAAACTACATTCTTTCCTGCCACACATAGTCACTGTCTCAGTATTTTGCACATGTGATAAACCCAAATTTTATTAATTTGTGATGTTGAATATGAACATAATATAGACTCAGTGACAGTGTGTCGATTATTCAATAGTTATTGGGGGTTTGTGTACCAATCAAAATGGTGTCTTGTCCCAAAAGACTTGAATCTTCATCAGCACTTCTGTGTGAACCTTGAATTTTGCGTGATTATTGGGAATATAAAAAAAAAAGTGTCTGCCTTTTATATGCGTGGGAATTAATGGAGAAATGAAAAATATTACCCTGTACTTAGTGGCAACAATTGAAGCAGCACATACACTGAAATTGCTTGTCTATGTGATACTGGGGTCTGTGCCATGGTTTAGGTGGTTTGTTGGTGACCTCTCACCTTGGAGAACTGGGTATAATCATGCCACTTTATTTTTCTTTTGTTTCCTTTTTTCCCCTCTTCATGTGCACCCCCCACCCCCACCCCCACCCCCCTAATCTTTTTTCTTAATGGGAAATATATTTAAATATTACTCTTAAATCTTGGTTTTGAATTTGGTGTGATCATCCATGTCCTACTGGAGGTTAAACATGTTTCATCTCTGCTATTGCCATTATTTTTGCTCACTTATATTTGACACTTCAACACTGCCATTTGTGCACTTTGTGGTCTGTAGATCCTCACATCACATTTCACTGGCCACTGTGCACTGCACTGCATGAGTGTCTTGAGGGCCATTTATATTTTAAACTCCTCCATCCTCAGGCAGTAGCTGGAATTTAATTCATTGGAGGGTCCAACTTATGTATCTGAAGGATATGGTTTGCAGCTGTGTGGATTGAGCTAGCCTAGCACACGGTCCATTTTTGGGTATTTTAAGCTGTAATAGCAGTGCCTATATGTTTACTGTAGCATGGTTAACTCATTTCAGTTTTATACTGCAGTGCAAGCTATACAGTTTTGTGTTATGAAAATGTGAACATTGTTTCATTCCAGTCAGCACAGATACTTCTGAATAGCTAATGTAATCTGAGTTGTCTAAAATCATGGTTTCATTTTTTTTTAGGTAGTATCCAGAAGAAACTCACACATAAAGAAAAGAAGAAATTAAAGAAACAAGTAGGTGTTCAGCTGACTGCCAGATATGTACGGTGGCTGCATGAGGTTGATGTGTACTGCTTTTGACAGCATGCACTGGGATTGTGAATTTAGATCCCACTGTGTGTATGGATTGTTTCTTTGTGTTCTATGCAGGCAGAGGTCTTGTGATGGTCCAAAACTTGCATGTAAAGGGACCTACAAAGTACAAACTTTGACATTTTCAGTGCAGTGGTAATGAAGAATCATGTCATCTGGGGTGTTATGCCATGTGTCAGTAGTTACTGACGTATCAGAGGAGCATGTGATGCCAGAGGCAGCACAGTCATGTGAAAGGTCAGGAATTGTTGACAAGTTATCATGGGATAACATCCCACAAAACGCAACTCTTCAGACCTACAAAATATGTAAACTGAATGTTATTTTTGAACTGGAACATCCTACATGCCTATCTAACTACATGATGCACAATCCTTCTTGAGAAGCTTATATTTATATTTCTTCAGCTAGTCACTAAATTGCTTTGTTACTTTTTTCACACCAGCCTGCTTCTTGTCTGTATCACGAACCAAATTAATTCATTCCATGCCTTCCTATCCCATTTCTTTAAGATCCATTGTAATATCTCCTCCCATCTGTGCCTAGGTCTTCCCAGCGGCTTCTTTCCTTCAGGTTTCCCCACAAAACAAAAATGAAGAAGATGGTTTGTAAAACAGTGTACCTTACAGCCATCTTAGCAGAAGTTATTCCAGTTGTAGTAGTTATGTTAGATGTTTTTGTTTCTTTGTTGGATAAAAGTTGTGTGCTGTGAAATATAACTTTTCTCTTAAAAGATCAGTTTTATTTTTGTTGCATTCTCAGATGGAGTATGAAAAGCAAGTTGAGACATTAACGAAAAAAGGTGGACAGGGTCACAGTGCACTTGGTGAGAATTTCACAGTGTCACAGATGGAGAAGTCAGGTGGCCAGCTGCAGGCACTTGAGAATGCTGTAGATATTAAAGTGGAGAACTTCAGTATATCAGCCAAGGGCAATGACCTGTTTGTGAATGCCAGTCTCCTTATTGCGAGTGGGCGTAGATATGGGCTTGTGGGACCAAACGGGTAAGTTGCATAGACATGTGAAATGTTGATGAAGCATATTGGATTTGAGGTTCTGAAGGCAGTGAGCGGTGATGCCATGTAGTGCCATGGATATGTGCCCGTGTTCCAGATGTTCCTGTGGTGGCCATGTTTATGTATTCTGGGTGTGCTGTTGTGTCATTTTATGTGTAGTTCCCAATGTTCTGAAGGAGCATAGTGCCTTCATCTTCAGGGTCAAGTAGTCCAAGCAGAATCATGCTTCGTGGACTGCATGACCCTGCAGTTGAAAACACTATGCTCTTTCAGAATGCCATGTACCAGGCAACCAACAGCACAGCATCACATCTCAGAAGATTTTAATCTTCAGAAATGCTGCTGGGAGAAACTCTTTAACTCTCATTTCATAGTTTGTGTCACAGAAGGCTGTGTGATCTTGATAAACTATTGTTAATGCTAAACATTACCACTTCTGACATCTTGGCTGGTGCTGTTGAGGTGAGTTGTGCTGTGATATGACAATTGGCAGTTCATGCTCAAAGCTCACGTGAATACATGAACCCTGACACTTATTTTGAGCTTTGTATGACCCACATTACCTAGTGTCTGAGCTTTGGCTTCAAACTTTGCACAGGCAATCTGCAGCCAGTTAGTAAGTTCTAATACAATACAGTCAAAGCGCACTCTGAACCTCTTTTAGGGACAATACTATACGGCTGAACCCTTCCAACACTTGCCTGATTGCCACGTCACTTCTCCAGCGAGCCGTAAATCAGTCACACTCTATGAATTTCCCTCTCCTGGTGCTATCTGACATTCTTTTCGGACCTCTAGACCATTGAAAATTATTTCTTTCAAAACATTGCAGACCAACTATGCAGTGATGTGTTATCTTGTCACAGGAGAACAGATAACTTGACAACACCATTGTGAAAACAACAGAACCTAACCCATATGCTCCCAGCCTCTTAACTGATAAGTGTCTCTCTGTTTCTCTTCATTCTAGCCACGGGAAGACGACTCTACTCCGTCACATTGCATCGCGGGCATTTGCAATCCCTCCAAATATTGACATCTTGTACTGTGAGCAGGAGGTTGTTGCAAATGACACTCCAGCTGTAGAGGAGGTTCTGAAGGCAGATGTCAAACGAACATCTCTCCTAGAGGAGTGCAAGAAACTTGATGCTGAGCTGGAGAAAGGAAATATGGGTGTTCAGGCTCGGTTGAAAGAGGTGCAGTTACAAGTGCTTTAATTAAACGACTGCAGTTAGGCCACGGTGTGCAAACTGCTGCCCTTTGATGAATGTGCACAGTTGCTAGGGGCTGAATTATACAAAGGGGAAGCACAGTAGATCAAAAATGCTCATAGAATGTGGACTGTTTAATACCCATCTCTTTAGTCTATTTTGTCCTATCCAAGAAATAATTTGAAATATATGTCACGTAGAATCCACGTGTAGTATTCCTAGAATGATGGTGTCATTTCAGTTCCGTTTCCATCCTTCCTGTATAAATTAACATATTTGCATAATTGATACCTCAGTGTAGTTTGTGCACCCCTGCTTTTATACAAGAAATTGTGGAGGAAGAATTACAGACCAAGCTTTCACCTGCAACCTTTAGCCCTACCTTTTTCCTTTAAATAGCTGTGCATGCACATAGATGATTGTGTACTTTCTGACCATCCATACTTCAAATCTGGCATGTCAAAGCTCCCAGTATAACGTAAGTGCCTTAACTGTAACAGCTCAGCTGTTCACACAGTGTGTGCTGGTGTTCTGTGGCCACATAGCTCATCAGAGACAGCTGGGAAAGAAGGGAAAGGGGGAGACACTGAGATGCATGTGGAACAGAAACACTCACAGTTAATTGTCTCTGTATGCTTTTTGATTCTGATGGATGCATTATAAATGTTGCCACTGTAAGGGATGGCTGAAATGGCATTTGAAATAACTGGGTTCCTTTGATTGAAGTTTAATATGGTAGGCAGCATGGTATGAGAACTCCATCATGTTTTCTGGGAAAATTATGTGTCTGTCAAAAATGTTTCAAGGGATGTTTTTGTTGCATTGTTTTCACAGAAATCAAGTGTAGTCTGGTAGACACAAATATACTTTCCATTTATCTCAGTAATTAACCAACTTGATGCGCAACATTTTTGTTTTACAGTAAGTTTATTTCATCAAGTTGGTTAATTACTGCGATAAATATACTGAGATGCACGGTCAGCAAAACATCAAGATATACTTTCCACATTGCCACACTGCATTCAGCTGCAGGCGTACCTTCCACCAAGACTGTCAGTTCAAATTTTATCGAGGATCATAATGGTCTCAGTGTTCAAGAAGGAAGGACATGAAATCTGTTGGTCCATATTCTTGACACGAATGTTTGCCTAATTTCTGTGTAGTTGTGAAGCTCTTATTTGTTGTTTATCAGTAGTGACTGAGAGTTTGCCTGTTTTGTGTGGGTGCAAAACTTGGTCTGTGATAGAACAGGCTGAGGGTGATAGAGAATAGGGTGCTGAGGAAAATATTTGGGTCTATAATTGAGGAAGTAGCAGGAGACTGGAGAAAACTGTGTAATGAGGAACATCATGGTTTTCAGTCCTCATCAGATATACTCTAGTGAGCAGATCAAGGAAAGTGAAATGCATGTGGCATGCATGGGGGTAAGAGAAGTGCTTACAGAGTTTTGGTGGAGAACCAGAAGGGAAGACTGTATTGGAGAACTGACACATGAGTGGAAGGCTGATAAGGAAATATAACTGGGGGTGCAGGGACAGTGGACTGTATTCATCTAGCTGAGCACAGGGACATGTGTGGGGCTTGTAACATGCAGTGAAGCTTCAGGTTCCATAACATGCAGGGAATTTCTTGGCTGCCTGAGAAAGTGTTACCTTAGACTGTGAGCCATGTAGTTATACAGTCAGTCAGTCATTATGGCTGGGAAGTTTCAGTGTATTTAGTCCGGTAAGTTTATGATGTATTTGCATGTTACTTTTTTTATGTCCATTCCTTCAGCTGTTGTTCTTTTTCACTGCATTTGATTTCTTGTCTCTTGACCAGGATTTGGAATAATTTCCCTCATCATCTGTCATGCAGTTGGGTAAAAGACAGCATGTGGATATTTAGGATGTACATTACAATGCCACAAATCACTGCACATTCATTAATGAAATTCAACTTGATTCAGGTCTATGAAGAATTGAAAGCAATCAAGGCAGATTCTGCAGAGCCACGTGCTCGCCGTATCTTGGCCGGCTTAGGATTTTCAAGAGAGATGCAGAACCGTGCCACCAAAAATTTCTCTGGTGGCTGGCGAATGAGGGTGTCTCTTGCTAAAGCGTTATTCCTAGAGCCAACCCTCCTGTTGTTGGATGAACCAACAAACCATCTTGATCTGAATGCCGTCATCTGGCTAGATAAGTAAGTGTCATTATATTATTTTGTATTTGTAATAAAAACTGGAGACGAGGAGCTTGCATAATGGTGAATTCCATAATTTGTTCTCCTCACTGTACGTTTAGAATGATCAAATCAAAGAAGATGATATGAGCAAGGTCTGTGGTGGATTTGGGCTGTAAGAGAAATACATAAAGTGCGTTGATGGGAAAACTGAAGGAAATGCAATGTTGAGCAGCAGGATGGCTGGAGAATAATGAACTGGGTAAGGATGGGGTAGAAGTGCTTGTGGCCTTATTGAGGCATTGTCACTGTTTGCCAGGAGGAACTGAGGAAAATCACCAAAATCAGTCAGTAGAGTTGGAGTCCTCCCTGCAATTTGAATCTGACACCTTCTCAAAACAAGTGTAGAACAGCATTTAATGCAAAACCAAAGCTGCCCCATACATACATTTTGTTAATTGACTAACTCCATGGAGCAGAGTTCTTTCTGAGAAGCTTACAGTTTCTCAGCTAGTCAAGAAATTCACCACATTTTATGGATCCCAAAAGTTCATTACCCAATTCACAAGTGCCTGCCACCTGTCTCTATCCAGAGCCAGACCAGTCCAGTCAATGCCTCCCCATACCGCTTCTTGAAGAACCATTTGAATATTATCCTCCCATCTATGCGTAGGTCTTCCAAGTGGTCTCTTCCATCAGTGCTCCTCACCAAAACCCTCATACATTTTACTGTATATTTTTATTATTGCGGTGGGGATGAGACTATGTCTCATGTTACTGTGGCTGCGCAATGGACTGAAGTCCATTGCGCAGATGAGAGGAGAAAGAATATGGAGCAGTGGTGGAATTATGCTGACAGGTGAAAACTGACATACTGTCAGGGGTGCATGAAGTTTGATATACTTTTGGGGCTTTCTGTTAGTTACACATTACCACATGTAAGGGTTAAAATGGATCTTAAACAAATATAGTGGGGGGGGGGGGGGGTTGTGACCGGTTTGTTTTTGGGGGGGTTATGGGAAAATTTGTAAAAATTTTTATGGGGGGGTTGGAGTCTTTGAAAATAGAAAATAATTTTAAGGGGGAAAT
>Ga0123352_10008121_pt1 | contig 16315 bp, 10 predicted proteins | sample TergutLab28metaG_FD_89700 | JGI IMG/M metagenome (GOLD analysis project Ga0123352, IMG submission 89700) | Labiotermes labralis P1 segment gut microbial communities from Petit-Saut dam, French Guiana - Lab288 P1 | ecosystem: Host-associated > Arthropoda: Insects > Digestive system > Gut ... | reverse complement strand
CCCTGCAGTTGCCTTGCCAGTATTGTACCATCTATATACATACAGTTTAGTGTCTGGAGCAGATCATGTTTCATTTCCTCCCATGACGTTTTGTAGAATCCAAGACCTATTCCATCATGCCCTAGGGCCTTATGTGAATTGCCTTTTGAGATCGAATTCCGCAGCTCATCTATGGTAATCGGATTGTCCAGGGCAGTGTTCATCTCTTGCATCACCTTTCGAAGCTATCAGTTCAGCAGCAATCTTGCACTTTCCCCATCCATGTGGATCGGGCTGAATTTCTTACGAAAGTGTATCGTGAAAACATTCATAATGTCAAATGATTCTGTGTAGGTTATGTACTGGTCGTCACTTATTTTCTTTATCGTGCGGCTCGCTTGATGCTTTCTGGCCTTGATGAGATGGTGCAGGGAAGGATTTTCACCAATCATGTTATCCTGCTCTCCTGTGTCTAACGTTAATTTCTGACGATGTGTGCTGTTCAGTCATATGAGTTTAGATTTCAACTTCTTCAGTGTTGTCATTTTCTGTGTATGCGGGATAGGTTCTTGAATCACATCATAAATAGCTGAATAGTAAAAATCTTCCAGCCTAGTGCGGTCAGAGTTTCTTTCAGTACCTTCACTCGTGAATAGGATCTTCACCTTTCGCTTTACGTAAAGCTCCCACCAGTGAACAATGCTGGGGAAACAGGGAACCCTTAGAAGTACAGCCAAGTGGTTGGTAAATGCTGCTACTAATGTCTCCACACCTTTCTTTTGCTTCCAAATGTCGTTAGTAGCATAAATCCTATCTAGTCGTGCCGCATCATTCGGTGTGTAATGAGTGTATGCATGATTATATAGTGACACATCCCAGACATCAGTCCATTTAGAAGTCTTTCCAAAGCTCTACTGCTATATCGGTGCCCTGTGCAGTCGTTTTCTGTTCGCATGCGATTAAATCGCCCGCCATAATAAGACTTGTCAGTACTTGCAGTAGTAGCTCTATCACCTCCGAGTTGTAGAATGTTTCTCTCTCAGCCCGATTAGCAGAGCCTGATGTCACGTATATGTTGAGGAGACATATGTTATTATAGTATGCAACTAAACCCCGGCCTGATGGTAATCGCCTTGTCCTATGCATTTGTAAATCCTCTTTAGCCGTTATTGCTGTTCCACGGCCTGAAGTTCCAATGTTATCAATAGTTTGGTAACCCTTGAAAGTGATAGCATTCAATGATGTCACCTCCTGCAGCAGGGCAAAGTCTACATCATGTCTGCGTAGAAACTGCTCGAGCATCTGGTGCCTGGTGTGTGATGTTAGACCATTTATATTTAATGTCATTACACGATAGGTGAAGGCATTCGTATATATTGAGGGGGGGGGGAAGGGAATGGAAGGGAAAATAGGCTACGTGGTGCATTATTTTTATGTATTCTTTGTCCTAGATTTGCTTCTATTTCTTATCCGAGTGACTGGATCTTCTCGGTCGGTCTTTAACTTTTTTGACCGTGCACCATTCTGTGACGTTTGAGACTTGTGTGTTTCCTCCTTTTGGTCTTCCCCATCACTGTGGATGTCTGTTGAAGGTATTCCCTCCAGGCGATGTTTCTCAGGTCCTAGACCTTCAGCGTGTGTCTCCAATATTATGGCGTCTTCACCCACCAGCTGACTGTTGCCTTGCATTTCTCATTCATTGTCAGAACTAAGTACACTAGTTTTCCTTCCTTCAGTACTAATTGTGCCACCTCTACTCTCTTGTACATCCAGGACGTCCATTTTCATATCATCGTTGTCAGTGTCCGTATTTTTTTGTCCCATTTGAATGTTTACCACATTGGTCGACTCCATATTCATTCCGTCAGATGCATCATGTGTTCTCTGTGGAAGTGGGGGTCGATTTTTTTCAGAATTCTCTTCTGGAAGTGTTCATCCTGATCTCGTTGTTGGGTGACTTCTGGACTATGGAAGTGTTATGAAGTTGCTCCTGAGTTTTATTAGATACTATGTCTGCCCCGGTCTGAGTGGGCTGAGTGGTATTATTGAGACCCAGTCGCTTTCTGCGAGGACATTTTAGCTGTTGATGACCTGTCTCATTGCATCTGTAACATGTCAGAGGCTGTGCGTCATAGGATATGATGGCATCGTTCCCAGCAATGGACATATATGAAGGTAGATGTTGCTTGAGTTTCATTTCTACTATCTGTATTCCATTGTAAACCTTGTATCTATATGCGGAAGTCCAAACCTCGTTTCAAATGCTTTTCACCTCTCCGTATCTTGACATACAGGCTCTAATCTCGTTCTCTTTAACCTCAGGTGGAAGACTAGCTATTATCTTTTTTGTTCCCATTCCCACAATCTCAATAAATACCTTTGAGATCTCTCCATTGTCATGTCGAAATGATAGTTGTCCTTCGGTGTTCTGTAGTATTGTATTCATGCTCTCCTCATCCGTGAACTTGATGTAAATGTGTTTTCTCGGCCCATCAACTTGTATCATCCTTATGTTCTCTTCAGCTATATGTAGATTTTCATAAATCCATTCATGAATATGGAAAGCATTTATACGGGGGCTTCTGGGGTCAAACCCACACACTATGGTATTTAGCCTGTCGCTCATTACGACACTACAACACACTTCTTCTATGACAACTCACCGTAAACAAACCCACTACACTTCTTCTACGCGCTTAGCACTCCACTATACTTTCACAAAACACAACCTCTCCGCTCCACTGCTCAAAGCAGACTGGAATCGAACCCGGGACCTCATGATTAGTAGTCAGATACTCTGACCACTAGACCATGAGGCTGGTCTGTTGTCATATTATTGAAGTGCTATTCATTGTAATTCACTGCTGTTGTAACTTTCCTTCGTAAGGTGGAAGTGACACTTTTTCCAAAATTTGGCATTTGTAACTGTCCTCTGTGCTTCATGAAGTGTTGCTGGACTGAAACTACTTACTGCATGTAACTCTTAGATGCATTTATCCACTGTACAGGGGTTGTTGATTATGCTTGTTTTGTTAATCATTATGTCAACCTCTTGTACCTTTTTATTTATTCTTTTGTAACGTGTCCTTTGTGGGTATATGATAGATGCTGTGAAGTACCTTAGTTGGCCAGTGTATGGTTTTATGTATTTGAATGTTACTGAGCAAGTGTGCTCCAGTGTTAACACCTGTGACATGCTTAGTTCAAACCACAACTGTGTCTCTATCCATCTATGTATCGATCTAATCTATCCTGTTTTTTTATGAATTTATTCAGTTTCCTGAGGCAAATTCCAGGATAATATCTGACATTAGACCATGGATATATGCTTAACAAATTGAGAAATGCTCTGTTGCGTTTCACAATCATTTTTTAAGTCAGACCTTATTTACTGTTACAAACCAATCTGTCATTGAATTTGGAGTTTATTTACAGCACAGACAGAAAAGATCCACCTTGTCCAAGGTAGTTGGTTGGTGCATTGTGAAGTTGTACCTCAAAAAGTTTGGTAGACTCTACACAGCATAGTTTTTTCAGCATGCTCATTCCATAGTTGCAGGTATGTTTGCAAATTGTTGATGTTCTCATATAAATAGCATAAAACTTATGATTTCAAGGAAAATACTGATAAATGTGAGCATTTGGAATGTGTTTCCTGTGCACACAACAAACATGCCATGGCTAAAAGGTGGTATTTAATATATTTAAGATTGCAATGAACTACAGCAAAACTCCACTTATTTGGATTAATTGGGACAATGAGCCATCCGGACATGCAGAAAATCTGTATAGCTGGATTTTTCTTTGAAAATAGGCTGCACTGGCAATGTGAAGTGGAAAAAAATTTCTACAAATGGCTGTTTTAAGCTACATATTTATTTACCTAAAAATAAAACATGAATACATAATTACATAAAGCCTGTACAATTGTACAGCAAGATTTTACACACGCACAGCTCACCAATTAACGTCTACACAATCACCATCCCAGTGAATGGTAGCTGTGAGAGTCCACATGAGGCATGTGCAAAACAAAAGCGCTGGGGTGGAGGAGGCTGGAATTTGGGTGATAACCAACAACTTAGACCGCTGATGAGGACTTTGGGAACCTCTTCGGCTTTTACTATTTGCAGTGCGTACCTGCGTCTAAACCTTCTGACCACACCTGATTTGAAGGTCTAGAAGCCATAACACTGCACTGTACATGATCCGATAACCAGTAATTTCAAGGCAAGTTAGTTTTGTAGAATTCTCAACAAATTTACCCAAAGGGCCAAACCGATGCAGATAACCAGCTTCTGGATAAGTGGAGTTCTACTGTGTTCACTTACAGTAAACAAACATTAAATTCACATGTGACTCTTCTGTGTTCATGATCATTTATTTAAGGTGCCAAGAGGCCAAAACACCCACATATTGAATGAATAAATTATTATTATTATTATTATTATTATTATTATTGCTATAGTTGAATAAAGAGAGACCAACTTGATGTCACATGCTTTATTCTTTCCTTATTTACTGCTCAACATGTTTCAGATGTTAATACATCCATCCTCTGGAGCTTGCGACTTATTTGATGCGTTATTACATGAGTTGTATTGTTCTGGTTCGATGTGTGTTGGTGTTACGTTGTGGTTTGGCTGGGGTGAAGCCTGCATCCGGATACCACACCACCCCAGCCAAACCACAATGTAACACCAATACACATCGAACCAGAGCAATACAACCCATGAAATAACTCATCAAATAAGTCGCAAGCTCCAGAGGATGGATGTATTAACATCCGAAACATGTTGAGCAGTAAATGAGGAAATAATAAAGCAAGTGACATCAAGTTGGTCTCTCTTTATTCAACTATCAAGATCATGCACGGTCCAATAAACATAAGATTATTATTGTAGTTTATATGTGTTTCAGAATCATATTTTATAATAGTACTGTACATTAATACAAAATAAAAATATGTTGTTTCTCAGTACAGTCTAAACACAGTCAATATGACTTTTTGTATGTAACATTATGCAGGCCATTGTTAAGTGATTTCTGATTTGTTTGATATACAACTTAAGAAATGTAAATGTACTGGTCATAAAATGTGTTTCATTCTTCTGCACAACATACTCCCAAAAATATTTCCCGTCCAGTAAATATTTAGCAAGATAGCTGGAAATGAAATATAGAAATGCATATAGGCCTTCACTTAAAATGTGCATTGTTTCTGTTATAAGCAAATACTGATTTGGTGTGTAAGTTTTCATAAAAATTCTTAAATGTAAAATTTTTTGAAAATCCATTCAGCATTTCATAGGTTGTTGTAGTTAAAATGCTGTGAGTATGAGGATTTGAACTTAAGAAATTGAGTTATTTATTGTAAATATAAGTTCTTACATTGTACACTTTATTTTATAATAAATACTTGAAATGTGCATTTTTCTTCTTGAGTGTTCATTTAGACTTATTTTCCTATTGCTTGTGCAACCCTGCCAACAACTACAGGACCATCTGTGCATCTCACAAAACCTAAAATTCAAAGAAGTAGAGTCAAACCCCAGCACCACTATTTGTTTGTTTACATATAATAAGCAGTACATTGCAGGTAACAGTAAATCATAGTACTGGATAAGAAGGATTGTCTTATCATAGACTTCCACAGGCACCAATTGAAGTTGGCGCTATATCAGGGTTTGACCATACTTTTGTGTAATTCTTGTTCATACACAGTGTCTTTCCTATAAGTGTACATAGAATCACTGTACGGGTATCGAAATTCACTCTTTTGTGCACATATTTGAGTAGGCTAAAGGATGTTCACATACATAGCACTTAAGCCCCCTCTAGTAAAGTGTAAACTGTTCCTGAATTTGAGATACCAATAGGTGTGTTACTGTTCAGTAGTATCCCCATGTTGTTATAGCATTTTGGACTGCACATTACTTCAGGAAGAAGCATCGGAAGCATTTACATTAAGTCATGAAAGCACTGTATGTATGAACAAGATAGTTCTGCAGTAGGAGGTGGGCATGTACACCAGTGATCTGAAGTTATAAATATAGTTGTCAGTTCACAAAATCCTATCCAAAATTCTCTTAACACAACATGTCACTTGAATTTAGGTTATTCGTATTGTGGTTGTCTGGAGTCTGGACCATGTACATGATACAAACCCAGAAGACCACAGTATGAAAGTAACCTGTGACAAAAACCCAGAGTCTTTTGTATGGTGTGAAATATTGTTGTACTGGATAAAGCTGTCATTTGCTAAGATTGTGTAGTGCCAAAGTGCCTGTGAAAAAAAACCCGGCTCATTTCTACATTGTCCACTACAAATCACATGTGGACTGACCTGTGACTGAACATGGGCCAAGGCAATGAAAGACCAACAACTGCCTGAGGCATGGCATGACCATGTCTTAAATAGTGGGTGTTACTTTTTGAAATATCCACAACCAGGCACAATAACAAGAAGCACACATTAAAGCTGCTATTTTCTAGTATGTACTGCTATATAGTAGTTAAATTGTTCTTACTAAAGTACTTACAGTTAACTACACCAAGCATTTAAAATTGAACTCTTTCATACAAGTCTGTTACAAATTGCCTGTCTGTATTCATTGCAGCTTTTGAACACAAGGTAAGTAAGTACAAAGAGGTTAAATCAGTATTATTACCTATTTATAAATTGGTTAGTACAGGATCATATTGAATTTGTTGTAAAGATTGGAGCCTTTACTAAACTGTCAGATCATGAGATGATCTGAAGCATCATTTCTTGCTCTGCAGGCAGTCTTATGTTTCGAAACTGTTTGGCATTATCTGCCTTGAATATAGTTACTAGATTGACATGTTTAATAATAACAGGAAAACTGAACCTTTGTAACCTTGAAATGAGCAGCAGGTTGGTATTTAAATTTTAGCACATGTTTTATGAAAAACTTATTACTGCAATAGAAAAAGATGAGATTTTTAAGTAAACGGCACTTGGGAAGTGAACGAGATTGTGCAGCATGTCTAAAAATGCAGTAAATTTTCTTGTTTCATAAATATATAAAATAAATTTCTAGGGATTTTTTTTACATATACTTGTATTTGCATATGTCGATGTAGGTCATTTAAATGTTACAACTTACTTCATGTCACAAGTGTAATCCCAGCTAATGACTCTTTGAAGGTATTTTAAAACAGACCATGATTAATTCTGCACCTAGAGTCATAATTCTGTATTCTTAATGTGAAAATAAAACTAACAAATCATGGGATAAAATTGGATCACTCCTCACTTGGAAGCAGGAGAGGAAACATTCAGCTTGCAGGGTTTCTTATATCCAGAGAGTCTGCTTTATAAATGAAGTATTGTTTGAGGGAACTCTGGAGATTCAGCATATATTATGATAAGCTGCTGTGAAGAGTTGATGGATGTTGGGGTGCCAAAATGCTTCGTATTTTCCTGTCAGTGTCTGGGGACTGTCCAGTTGTCCGCTGAGGTCTCATCAACGTACAGTATTGCCTTCTACCTTCCATAACTTGCATTACTGAACGTAAATACATATTTCACCTATCACAATGTTTGGGCATTCAACTGCAAGTTTACACTCTCTTGTCTATTGCCTGCATCTAAAACCCATATAGTATAAAACTGCAACAGATCTTCTTTCCATTGGAATCCAAATTGTCAGTTGCCATTGTGAGCAGTCAGCAGTACATGCTCCATCAGGCAAACAGACTTTTATTGATAGTAAATAATACTGAAGTGTTGCACTGGACAAATGAATATACAGACTTGTGCAGAGGCTGTCTATATGACAGCAGGCATTCTGTTTGTAATTTGGAGTGGTTTCTTTTGATTGATTGTGCAAAGAGTTTCTGATGATTTAAGTGCAGCTGCTGTTGGTGCTAACAGCTGAAGAACCTGCCTAGAAGTATTCTTAATGCTATGTAGCATAATTCTATCAGGTTCTTCCCTAGCTGTCACTCTCACACCTGATACAATGACACAAGTACCCTCACTGCCAGACAGTCACACAGGCAGTGAATAACTATACCTCCATGATACCGTTTATTAGTTTCACCCTGCAGTATGATAAGAGGTGTTTGGAGTGTACTTATTAAGCTCAATAGCTCCACCCATTTTTTTGATAGCCAATATTCTTTTCCCTTATAATGATATTAACCTCCTTTAATCCAACATGACAGGCAAATTTTCAGTAGAAACCATGGATCTTCTTGTGATATAGATTTCTCTTTTTTCAATGAAGAAGTCTTTGACAAAAATCCAGCTGGAATTTGCTTTGGAAGATAAATATGAAATAAAAATTTATCTGCACACATGACAAGGAGAATTAAAAAATGAATAGACTTCAGGAAAACTTATAGTTCCTTGTGATATTGGTTTTGAATTACCGATAGTTAAACAAGGAGAATTAAAAAATGAATAGACTTCAGGAAAACTTATAGTTCCTTGTGATATTGGTTTTGAATTACTGATAGTTAAAAAGCACTGACCACAAGTTCCACTAACTTGTTTTGTGTTTTCTACCTTATGGATGGTAATTCAAATTTGATTTTGATAATCTTTGTGGCATTTTAGTCAGATGTTTTGTTTACTCCTCTCTTCACAAGTTTATTGTTGTCTCAAATTGCAAATCTACTCAGATGCATAACAGCAATGTTCTTTATCTCAAAACAAACAGGTGGATGCTTTTAATTTCTTAATTTCTTATCAGTAGACTTTTTTTTTGTGTTTGACTGTTACTGCAAATATCAAGTCTCACTCCTTTAAAGATTGTTCTGCACAAACAACAAGTTTGTTTGAATTAGATATTCAAATATTTGCCATTTTCTGCCAATTTAGAAGAAACTGGCAAACAGGAAGTATGTTACAATTCATTATAAATGGTGGAGTCTGGGTTGATGCAGTTGTGAAGGTACAAGAGTTTGACATTGACTTTGGCTGCTGCACTTGTTATTTGTCATTTGATGGGGAGTGCTGGACAGAACCGGTTTCATGACCCCCGCTGAGGCACTACACTCTGAATTCCTGCATCATGTGATTCAGCTGTTGCCAAAAAAAGCTGTGTTTGCTTGCACACAAAGGAAAAACCAAGTGATCACATCACGTAACCCTCATCACCCAATTGAATACCATAGACAACACAACCTATTATCACGGCCCCCAAACAACCCCCCAATACCTACCCATAAAACGTACATCCTACCAATCATTGACCATTAGACTTCCCACTAAATAAACTGATTGTAACGCACAACAATGATGAGATCTCGGCATCACCTCGCAATATAGGCATATATATGATACTCTTTGAGCAAAATTGTAATAACCTGAAGATGGCCGCTATTGGCCAAAACATGTAGTTATTTTTTGCTATTAAATACCATCATAAATCCATACTACGATAGTTGTGGTTTCGTGACTCATATTTACCTCACCATTAGACCTGCTGATGAACCTGTGATGCATGCTGAGTTGCTTCAACTAATTCATGACACCATTTCCTTCAGTGTGAAGACTGAACAACTTTACTTCACCAACCAACTGTTCTCAGGGGCAGTTTGGTTTGGTTTGATTTGGTTTGGTGTATTTGTTCATCCATTCAGTCACATATGTAACACATCAATTACAGATTACAATTTAGAACACAACTTATAATATATGGACATTCACACAATAAAATATAATAAATAACAATACAAAATTTAAAGACCAATTGGAAGTGGAATTTGTCGCTACATCTATGTATAATGTAAAACCTGGCTTCCAGTCTGGAATGGATAAAATAATTCTAGAGAACCAGCTCCATAATTCTAATCTTCAGCACTGCAAATTACCCAAATGATCTAAATGGAAAAGTGAGAAGTAATTATTTTTGGTATCATAACACACATGCAAATTTTTATGAAGAACATATTGCAAACAGACTTAATTCCTGTAGCAATGATTTGACATTTTACTATAAATAAATAAATGTGTGTGTGTGCATGTGTGTGTGTGTTTGTGGAATGAATTACAATTAGGCTGCATATAGACTGGACAATCAAGGAATTGGTGTTTGATTCCTAGCACAGAAAAAGATATTTTTCATCTCCAAGGTGTCCACACCTGCTGTCAGGCCCACCCAGCATGTTGGTTAATTGGGTAACATGAGAATTTCCTGTTGGGTCAATGTGGCATGTAAGTGAAGCTGAACACTCACCCAGATCTAGGACAGAGACTGTGTGGTGCTTTAGATCCACAGTGCTTTATTCCTTCATTAAGTGAAGGGAAAACTGTAGCTTTAAAAAGACACCATATCATATGAAAGACAAAGCTTAAATTTTGTAGTAATGTTCCTAACGCAGCAAGCACTGGCTCTCAGATATTTTATATTAAAGCAAATTGTTGTGGAAAAATGATTCAACATAAATATTATGGTAGTGCATTCACTGTGGCAGAACACATGTACCTCTCCAAGTATGTGCCTTGCATGTATAACTATAGTGTTGTATGTGTGGATACATATGGACTTGCTGCACAATGGGTGACTGATGCAATGAATCCCAGTGTAGACACATAAATGCAGTAGGGCCCAAATTCACACTCATAGAAAGTGTTGTACTGGAGGAAATATGTTGTCTGGTTGGCTTTCCTTCTGGCAATGGGACATTTGCTAGGATGCTCCTTTGCTGATGGGACACAAAATAATCTGGTCAGATTCAATTACATTCCAGACAATAAGGTCAGTTCATTCTAAAATTTTACTCACTTACTTGATTACTTTAATACATTTATAATTTTTCTTATGACAACTATAAATGTAAAAATTAATTAATTTTGAAAAGTGTCTAGCTTCAAGCATGAGAAATGTTAACTCCAAGTTCTTCTGTGCAAGTTGCAATGGATCAGTTTATTAATTAATTTATAAAATTAATAACATGAATGCGAGTTTAGGGTTGCCCACAGAATTTACCGAAGAATACCACATTCTGTGATATGATTTCATGTAGTCATGATATATTACCACCATTCTGAAGGAATGTACTGCTTCCACCTTCATAATAGAAGAGCCAGCAACATTGTTGAGTCTGAAAGAAAAGAACGAGCACTTCGCCCAAGGAAGGATAGTCCTTGCTGAATTCACACCAAAATTCCAAATGGGACTTTTCTATGAAAATGGTCTGAAACCGGCAGTCTGTCATTTCTGTGCAATCCAGTTTAGTTAGAAAGGGTTTATAACTCTGTTTCTGAACCCAGTTCTGTAAATCTCTCCCTCAGAAGTGACCTTCGTCAGAGACGTCAAACGTCATTGAAGAACCAAGAATAATACCCGTATTCTAGAATTCGAACTCTCTTTGTCCCCACCTGCTGTTTGACGTCTTCCAGTATGGTACAGCATTCGGTGGTCAGTCGTGATTAAACGACAGAGAAGAGTCTGTATTTTTATTGGATCGATGAAACAGTGTTTTGTGTATCACCCTATGACATTCTGACGCAGACACAGAAAGGAGGTGAAGGTGTAGTTTCAACACGTTCGCAACCCGTTACTAGGAGGAGGACGGTGGCGAGCAATAGGCTCTGGCCGCTTTACTACGAAAAAGATCCAGTATCCCATCTACAGAAGTTTGTGTGTGCCTCGGGACAGGGCCGGACTGCAGGAAATACCTCGCCTCCAAAGGCACTCGATCTCCGGACCGTCCAGAACGTAGTAATTCGCTATACCGCCGGCGCTTTCAGACCGCATAGTGTTTTGATACACACTTGATAAATGTTTTTCATTACAGTTCAAAGTACTTAAAGATTATAACATTGCAATAGATATTTCTAATTCGAATTGTTTGAAAAAAAAATAATTCCTAAATTTCTTCGCTTACTACCGTTTGAAAAGCACCGGTATAGTAGTAATCTTTATGGAGGCCGTCCGGTTGTGTTAATGGCTAAATAAACACATTCATTACGTGGAACAAATCACAGGTTTTATTTTAACTCAGATTGTGTCTTTACATGTAAGCTAGACGTTTCGGTCTTTCCTTTAGCCATCACCAGGCATGTCAATACAAAAATCTTATGAAGGAAGATTCATTTATAATAAACAAAAACCTTTTGAAGGAATGACATTCTGATTATGGCCTACGATAACCCGGAGACATGTAGCATAGGTCTACATGTAAAGGCAAAACTTGAATTAAAGTCAAAGCTGTGTTGTTTTCTACGTAATACGTGTGTTTATTGACAACGGTCTAGTAGACTGATCTATTCCTGGTCTATAGGAAAAAGAGGAAACAAAACTTAACAAAGAAACCGATACAGACGAAGGTGAATATATGTTACGGTAACCCACTGAAATGCCTAATAAATACGAGTTCGCACCCTTAATTCAATGTATGCATAAACGAATGCCGAAATATCAGACTGTCCCGACAGGGGTGCTGCTAGCGTGCTGCATGGTAACAACGCTTGTTTACAGTGACTCCGCTCCAGTCTGCACGAGGCGAGTGCTTCGCCAGTACCGCAACTGACACGTTATGCACAGAAGTGCAGTGCGTTTGTTTCAGTGTTGACCTGGATGTATCATTAGAGCGAGCATCTTCGTTTGATCAATAAGAAGGTAGGCGAATTTAATGTTCCAAATCATTTCACCTCTTAAGATTAGGTAGCACTAAACTTGCCTTCGGAAAATGTCTGTTTCGTGCACATGATGGGCTAACAAATATAACCTTTAGATCGTGGCTTTTCAAATTGTTGTTTTGTTCACTACTGATATTAGGCATATAGAACTTTACGACATTTGAGGTTTTCATGGCAACAAATACCGGAAACCTTATCTTCTGAAAGATTACTCTTTTAGAAACAGACCGCCGTCTCTTCTGGGCTGTACAGTATTGCTATGTTCCAAAATAATTAGGTTGACAAGCCGAGCGGATATAATAACTTGGTTCATAAATTAATTCATGTGAAGCGTTTATGATTTATTAGCACCAGCAACGGGTTAAAATATTCCTTAGCAACAATGTAATATACCCAGTTGCTTACACCTCAAGTAATGGCCTCATCTTGGTTGACATTTTTTAAAGGAAGCAAATGGAGTGCAGCACAAAAGAATTATCTGTTACTTGTGATTGCGTGTGAGTTTATGCTTTCCTTGTATTGAATTTTAGAGTGTGTATTTATGTGAAATGTGTGACGCTTCAAATGCTTGTTTCCTTATGGACAACCTTTTATATGCAGCCGCAAACACAGGATTTAAAATGTGTTCTAGCGGGCGATGATGCATAACGTAGGCAAGGGCTGCAGCGAGAGGCAGAGATGAAGCTCGTCAGTGGTTGCAATGCTGTTGTCACACAAGCAGTAGTCTATCCAAAATGAGAATGCTCAGTAGTTTAGCACACAAAGTAATCTGTTAGACGGATACAAATTTTCGGACGAAAATAATGCCTCATATCCTATCCTCAAAATAGAGGCGGTATCTTCATCGGAGATGTTCGTCGCCACCTACAAGATCGAAAACCAAATTCTGATGCATGATCTCCATACAGAACACTGTCGTCACAATGAATTTCCCGACATACTCGAACGTTTTGAGCCTCATTCAACGACACTGTCAGTTGCTGAGATTGTACAGCGTCGATGATAGATGAATGAATGAGTATGAAGTATTGGTGGGATAATACTGCCAGGAGTAAGCGAACGTACTCTGAGAGAAGTCTGTGCAAATGCCACTGCCCACCAAAAATCTGACATAGAATTGTCTGGAATCGAACCAAAGTTTTCACAGTGGGAAGAGCTCGACAAGCAACTCGGGTCACGGCACGACTTAGTGCACTTTCCCGCTCAAAATTAAGCGCCATTTAATACTTCTGTGCTAAATTTTGTTGTTGAAATGACATAAAGATAAAAGCAACCAAAAAATTCAAACATTCTGGTTGATTGGTTAAGAACTAAGGGGAATTAACTATACAGGGCCAATATTTTGTCTGCCAAGCATCGTTTATCACTTCCTGTCGGCTCCTTTATCATATTAACTTAAGCCACTCATTCGACAGCCAACACGCGCGGCAGAATAAACGCGGGAAGTGACAAATGATACTTGTCATATAATATAATGGCCCGGTATGTACCAGTCGACGCACCATATTATCCCAGATGACTTGAATCTTCAGAAAGTGTTGTGAGACGTTCACATCACACATCAATCAATCAGTCAATCAGGACATGAGGTACAGAAACTATAGTGTGAGGGGTTGATCTAGTACCTGAACCCTACCCTGGTCATAGAAAATGTGATAAGGCTTGACAAATAAGAAAGCTTAGTTCAAGAGCTACTTTATTGTTCCTCGTTTCTCTACCGCTAATGACCATTGGCATTAGTCAGTGTACCAACGTCATTATTATCAGAATGGCACAGGGGGCACATGGCTTCACCCAAGGACAAATTGTAGTAATTACAAAGAGCAATGTGTGTGGTATTTAGGTGGCTAGAATGGCTAATTATTATACATATTAATTTACAAGTTTTCTATTTTCTAATTCTGAAATGTAATGCCAGAATTATTATTATTATCAATTTATTCACTTCTCAGCTTTGGCTGGGAAATATTCACCTATCCTAGGATGTAGTAATCAACAGGATTAGGTTCGGTGGTCTTACTTGCAGTTTAAAAAGTTTCTTACAATTGAACATGTGTCAAGAATTACAGATTTTTGCAGTTGTATATATGTATTCAGGTGCAAGTTATGTCTTGTTAGACTTTGTGATAGTGACTTTGGAATTACTCCCGTAGATGTTATTACTATCGGGATAACTTGTGCTGCCTTTTGCTTCCACATAGCACATATTACATTCGCCAGTTCTTGGTACTTGTTTTGTTTGTCGGTTATTGTTTTGGCGAGATTATGTGTGTTTAGGACAGCTATGTCTATCAAAAAGGTGTTTTTTGTTTTCTTATTCATAAAAGTTAAGTCAGGTCAATTAAAAGGTATTGATTTGTCCGTAAGTATGCTTCGATTCCAGTACGGCTTGAAATTTTTATTATCCTGTAAATTGGCTGGTTTTTACTTATAATATGATTTTATCATTATTCAATTCGGCTGCTTCTGCCAGTTTCTGATGGATAATTTTGGCTAGTCCATCCTATTATTATTATTATTATTATTATTATTATTATTATTGCATACTAAATGGTCCTTGTCTTTTGGGATTAAGATATTATTTGGAATGCCATATTTCAGTCAAAGAATTGACAAAGCCCAGTCAAACATTCCATTTCTTCACTGTACAAACTGACCTCACTTCCTCAGCCATCCAGCCCGTAGACCAGTCGCTGCACTGACTAAGGTATCCCCACTTCAAATTAACCAGAAGGAAAATTACTAACAATTTAGCATCTGTGTTGTATTCTTATTCATTTCTGTTATTTGTCTTTCTCCAGATCAAATGTCAGAAAAGTCACGAAATGGAATGCCTTCAGGGAATAGGCCCAGTTACAACGTGGTGAAATCTGATGGCAGATTGTGAGTTCAGAATGTGTTTTTTTCCTTACAATTTGCAAGTTTCAATCAGGTTTTGGCGAAATGTAAATATCCCTTCAGGAGTGTCTTTTATTCTTTCCAAGTTTAACAGAATGGCAGGCAGCACCCTTCTGGGTTTCGATACCAAGGCTTTGGAGGACACTACTGCCTCTATCTGTGGGGTTGAAGGGATTGCCTCCAGGCAGACCTAGACAAGATTTAGAGCATAAAGCTTTTGAACTATGTTGTGTGGTTGCATGGTAACCTCAGCACGGGAGACAAATAGAACCCTTTTGGCATAGAAACAGTGAAACTGGAATTTTAGAAACCAGGCTGCCATTACTTGAAGCTTGCAGACGGCGGTAGCAGGATTCTCCGAAACGTCGGCATCAACATACTAATCCTCACTTTGTCAAAAATCAGAACATCCCCGTCTGTATAACAGAGAGTATAAATAAAGAATTAATAAATCGAGTCTAACACAACTCAGACTATTTTAATAATATCCTTTTAATAATTTAAAACTTTATGTAAATAAGATCTCGTCCATTTTATGGGATTGTATTACATATCTTCTTCCTCAGCTCTACAACTCTTTGTGAGTTTTGGCTTGCTTAATTATTCCTCTCCATGATTTCCTTTCCTGTGCCTTCTGTTTCCAATTATTTACTCCCATCTTCCTCAAATCGTCTTTCACATCATCATCCCATCTTACTTGGCCTTCCTTTCGGTCTTGTTGCGTGTGGTTTCCATTTATAAATGCTTTTAACTACTCTTTCATCAGGCATTCTTTCAACATGTCCCACCCAACTCAGTCTCTTACTTTTAATGTGCCTT
>Ga0123352_10008117_pt1 | contig 16319 bp, 9 predicted proteins | sample TergutLab28metaG_FD_89700 | JGI IMG/M metagenome (GOLD analysis project Ga0123352, IMG submission 89700) | Labiotermes labralis P1 segment gut microbial communities from Petit-Saut dam, French Guiana - Lab288 P1 | ecosystem: Host-associated > Arthropoda: Insects > Digestive system > Gut ... | reverse complement strand
TTTATTATGCTTATGTTAGGCTCAACATGTTTCGGGCACCATTATGCCCATCATCAGGAGCTCACGACGATAGCGTTGGTTACCACATAGGCCGTCTGGTTCTTGAGTTGCTGCTGGTTGGAAGTTAAGGACCGGACCGAAGGCTGTACAGCCTTCGGTCCGGACACTCATCCATCCTGCCTGCACTTAAATCCCAACCAGCAGCAACTCGAGAACCAGACGGCCTATGTGGTAACCAACGCTATCGTCGTGATCTCCTGACGATGGACATAATGGTGCCCTAAACATGTTGGGCCTAACATAAGCACAATAAAGTAATAAGTGGCATCTAGTTGGATTTTATTCTTCAGTTATCAAGGTGATGCAGGTCCAATACACATCAAATTAACTTAATCGATTATCTTATCGATATTACTCTCTCATCTGTAGACCCATCTAAATATCTAAGTAGTCTCCCCCTGTGAGGTTATCCATCTGTAATTCTATTTCAGGCATAAAATCCTGCCATTTCGTTCCAATTGAGTGAATTACTTCGTACATTTATACAGGCTTATGGAGAGTTGCATATCTGGTACAGTGCCTTGTATCATTAGTGCTACGAAAGTAAAAAATTGCGCAACATTGCCAGTCATTCTTGATGGAGCATAATTCATGTTGTGGGTTTATATGACTATGAAATTGAGGGATGGAAGCTGAGTGTGGAAAGCAGAAAATTACGTGATTAGGAGCTTCATAATTAACGCTCGCAAAAGCGGGACTAAATAGAGGGCAGTGCAAAAGTTAAATGTATTATTCGTGGGAAAATAAGTGGAATACATGATGTCGTTTTGAAAATATAATAGAAAGTACCCTATATTTTGGAGGCTGAAAGAACATTCCGCTGGACATTAGTGGTGAGGCAATAGGCCGGCATATTTTGAAACAATAAGTATTAGGGCAGTTGATTCGCATTTGTCGACTCTAAGGGACAGGCCTACATTGTGCAGAAATTATGTAATCACTTTCTAATCGCATATTATCAAGATTCTGCCTCGCCACCAGTATAATATATATATATATATATATATGTGTGTGTGTGTGTGTGTGTACATATAGTGTGTGCGTGTATATATATATTTTATATAAATATGTATATACGCACACACACTCACAAACATAACACATAGTACGCGCAGCAAACTATATTTAGAGAAGCTTGAATATTTCTGACATGGACGACGGAAGTAGTTATTAGTTGATTTGGGGTATACGTGAACGAGGCCGCAATTTCTAGAGAAAGGCTATTCGTTGCGTTTGAACGACAGTGGCCCCGCTCAATCTGCCATGCTAATGAAGTGCTTCCCGGCGAAGCGTGGCGGGATGGAGAACAGCCACACACCGTACTTACTTGTTACCTCATCTGCCAATATTTTTACATTCCTTAGAGTGCAAACTAACCTCAAAGTAAAAAGGTTTTAGGACGTCGAAGGCATCAAAAAGAACATAACTGTCCAGTGAAGTACGGTTCTTTGGACGCTTTCGAGGACTATTGTTCAAATTAAAAAAGATGTATGACGGCTGTTACATTCAAGGGGCTTAAAAATAATCTTCTTATTTATTTCGTATGTATTATTGCAGACCGAGTCCCGGAACCTTAAGCCAGGTTAGTGTAATCGGTGTAACGTTTGACTACGGGCTGGACGGTCCGGGGGTCGAATCCCGGTAAGGGCGAGATTTTATGCACTCGTCCAAGCCGGCCCTGGGTCCAACCCAGCCCCCTATAAGGATACCGGGTCTTTGCCGGGGGTACAGCGGCCGGGGCGTGTCGTTGACCACCCACCCCATCTAGCACTGAGGTGCAAGGAAGAATAGAGCTGTACTCTGCTCTCCGTCTGAGCCTTCACATTCTATTGTAGGGTGAACTTTAATTTTCGTCCGGGACCTTATCCTTTGACTTCTCAATGACGCTAAGTTAAATTATTAGCAGTTGTGTAGACTGACTGAGGGGAAACACGGAAAATGTTCGGCAAGCCTGTGGGACGAGATTACAACCCGCGCCCTCCGTAAAGAAACGAGAACTAAGAATTAGTGCCCGACCTCCAGTAACTGCTGCAGAGACATGATAATACTTGCAATTATCTCTTAGTAGTAACAGGCGTACTGTCTCTCACTAAGCCCGATTAACAAGCGATACTTAGCTTACTTACACACTGATCATAACAAATATAAGAGTTGTACAGTTTGAGAGCAGCGCTGTGGACGGCGGTTTGTTTTTATTACAGCGCAAGACAAGAATTAGATCAGAAGGCGGTCTGAGCCTTTGCGTATGTACGCTAGGAGGGGTACACGATATCCCCACTCTTGGTTACAATTAGTAGCTAATTACTAGTCAGGATCTCCTAGATTTTTTTAGGAACACTGAAGACTTCTTCGCTGACAGGTGGCCAGTGGAAGAAGAGTAGAGCGACCTCCATCAAATGGTGCATTGTTCAACGCGTCAAAACGTCAAGAGACGGGCCCTTTATAAGTCGTCCCATGCGTGACTAAGCATGTCTATTGATGATACTCACAAAGAATATGACGGAACACGCTGCAGAGCCCATTATAATGTGTAGTTATACAATGAGTGCAGTCATCAGTCAATCGTAGAGAAGCGGCACTCAATGAACGGTAACGTGTCCCGTGCTCAATCAGTGTCATGTCATCATCAATCTACCCTGAAGTTATTGCAGTTTCCCTAGATGTTTAAAAAAATGGGGACCCCATGAGCGCGAAAAATACAGAGAGAGGGGGCAGATAATACTTTGTACTATGCATTGCAGAATTGTCCAAATATTACCGTTCGAAATATAGTAGAGAACAAAGAATGCACAGGAGAATATTGACGCTTGTTGCAATGTTCGCGCAACTGTGTTCATGTAGATGCCATGAAGGCACATGGAGGAGAGGAGTTATAGCACCTACTATTTTAAATCTTGGTAGTAGATAGAGATAAGTGGTCAGGTTCACGCTTCGGCCGGATTACCCCCTCCCCCACCGGTTGCGAGGCCACGGAACCCATTGAATGGGAGGCTGGGTGCACTCCTGCTGGAGAATTCGGAGAAGAGAAACATTCCTTGCATCTTCGGCAGTCAAACTGCAATTCCTCGGGTGTACAATCAGCAGTGTAGTCAATGTAGTTACTGCAATATCCCGGCTGTATATTCGACAATAAGAGGAAAAACAAGCCGGAATAAATATTTTCAAAATACTTTCTAAATTACCCGCCACGAGCAAAAGGCTGAAGTCAAGTGACGTGTGCAACACTCTTAAGAAATATATAGTGCACACTGATGAATTAATATGAAAAGGCTGAAAAAGATATTCATGATATGGCACTTTTAGAAACTTTCAATGTGCAGAATATGATTTAGAGTGACAACATGGCGCCAGTATGCCGGTTGAAACACTCTACTAACTCGTCCAAAGCTACAGCAATGAAAGAAATGGAGAAATCGTGTAATAACAAGACGTGTCTAATAACAAACTAAAGGAAATTTGAATTAAGCCTAACAGTTTTACTGTTCGTCATTTATATTTGTATTTAATTTCCGGAAGTCAATTATTAGAAGTAATTTCAAAGTTCATATCACCTTAAATACGTTGTTTTCTAGGAATTGACTACGCCTAGTATGGCACAAATCTGCCAAAACTTATGAGAAACTTACTGCTTCAATTTTCGACCCCGAAGATGGAGGCAATTGGTTCTTCCGAAACATTTTAAATTGATACCGGACGTTACCAGACATGGCGTTGCATTCCTGTAGACATCCAGAATCAAAGCTCATAAGCTATCATTATATTTGTAACTCTGATGGAACAGCACAGTTAGGTAAAAGTCACCTCATAACGTGCCATGAAGACTTAAATAGGGGGAGTATAAATATAGCTACACTCATTCTGAACTTTGATGTTAGACGGGGTATGGTGGTCAACGCCACGCCCCGGCCGCTTTGCCTCCGGGAAGGAGTTCCAGTACTATCATACGAGATGCGGGGTGGACGCTAGGGGCAGTCTGGATGGGTGTGGAGAAGAGAATAGTTCATGCCCTCACCGATGTTCGAACCAAGATTTATACATACGTTTATGATCACCATTCTAACTTCCGCATGCCTCGTTACACCCTTTTAGTAGTTACTTCTGGTAAATGGCTAGATTTAGTATAAAGGTCAGGTTCTGTCATATTGTCCCACATTATTCTAATGTTCTGTTGTGACTCATTTGAAGCTGCATAGTGTTCGAAGTTCTGCTCCTTCTCAGCAGTAGAACACATTACCATAAACAGGACTAATGTTACCGTATTGCAGATGGTTAGGAGTAATCACAAGTATGGTTTGAGCATATGTGACTAGGCTACGGGCTGGACGATCCGGGGTTCGAATTCCGGCAGAGGGAAACTACTATCACTCTTCCAAAACTTCTAGAGCGGCTCTGGAATGCAATCAGCCCCCTAACCGTTCTCCTTTTCGTGGGTGGAGCAACTGGGGCGTCATTTTGACCACTCATCTCCAACAAACGCCGAGGTAAAGAGTGAGACGGGCTATACCGCCACCCCACCTGTATGCTGCATGGCGTGGACACGACAAATTTATGTTTTATTGATATTTACGAAGGACAAACACGTGTCCACTCTAAGACCCATCATTCCGTGGTACCTAAGATTTTAAAGAGAGTGGTATAAAAATCGAAATAGTATGCATGTAAGACTTGAGTTGAGGTTGAACTCATGAGATTCTGGGCAACTCGTAACGCGAAGACGCCGAAAATAAGTGGGGCTTTGACTCAACGTGTATCCTAGCGCCCTTCCTTACCCATCAGCGTGAAAGTGGGACATAGTATTAGAGAAATTTGGATTCCCAGTCCTCCACTTTGCAGCTCAGCATTACATGAACCTCGACCGTGGTATTTACACGAGGCAATCATTGCAATATCAATGTTTCAAAGGATTGAACACATTTCGTATGGGTTTTAAATAGATATTCTGAAATATTCTGTAACATAAGCCATAAATACTAGCTGTAAATCTAACGGTATATGCATTAAAAGCACTGCTTCGTGGGAGCAAACTATTGGTAGGAAGCAACACGCCGGACACGACTCTGAGCAAATATAATAAGCACAACTTGCCTGCCGCAAGATGAGTAATGCGTCACTTGCGCAGTTCGAAGTAGCAGAACTGACCACATTCGTGACCAGCTGCGAGCAGCAGCCTCGTGATAATGCATGTGAGCATGCTGGACTGCTACAAGCGGTCAGTTGCAGATAACACGATGATCAGCTCCACTATATGTGGATTAATTGCTTTATCATATATCTCTGTGATCTAGTTTAGATAATTTAAAGTTGTTCTTTTAGAAAGTTAAACAGATTACTGCCAAACTTACACCGGTACCAGTGTCTGTTTCTACGGGGAGACAGCGGCCGGGCCGTGAGGCTGACCACTCACCTCCAACTACTGCCGAGGATGAGATTGTGTGGAACTATTCCTCTCCGCCATATGCCTTCATGGTGTGTGCACGATCAGTTTTTCCTTTGCGCTTTACCTACATCCATCCATAATTCCTGATCATAAATCACTGCTTCCGTCCATTCGTATTTATTACCCATTTTCATTTCTGGAAAAACTGATTAAATTCTGTATGAGAGGCGTAGAAAATAATTAGGAAAAGCTAGAGATAAATTTCTCCCGGTGAACAAAATGAAGGCAAACGGGGGAGTGAAGCTATATCTGCAGTCATTCTTAGCCTTGGCACTGATATGAAAGTGGGTGGTCAGTTTCACGTTCCGGTCGCTTTGCCTCGTAGAAATGATTCAACGGTACCGGATTAATAGGAAGCTGGATGGTGCCAAGAGCCATTCTGGACGATCTGGAATGCCCTGCTGGGAATCGAAAGAACGTCACTGGAGTTGATTTTTAGTCCTGCTGTGTTGATCGTTCATTGATCACACATTGGAAGATACGAACGTGAAGATATTGGGGCTAGAAACGTAAGAATTGTTAAAATGAAAGAAAATAGATTATTATTATTGTTGTTCTTATTATTACCTCCCAGTTTTATCCAAAAATACAGCAACAGCAATTAAAAAAACATGATGGAGGAAACTGTCCAGGCAAATTCAGGAGAACGTTAACTGTTCATTCCAACTCCCTTGGAATTCATAAATCATTTTGAATAGATTCCATAGGCCTCTAACCCGACTCTGAGATGCCAGTACTGTCGTAAAATGAACTGCAGCAAATAAGACGGAAGGTAAAAGTCTGTGAGAAGTTAGCGAGTATTGAGCTTTCTTGTCACTTTCTCTTCATAAACTGCGCAATATTAGTAAATATATGTATATTACCGTCTAGAATACAACATATGTACATCAACACAGTGATGAAATATCAATTACATCACTGTGTTGATGTACATATGTTGTGTTTTAGACGGTAATATACACATATTTATTACTATACAACAGGATGGCCCCTATCAAAAAAAAAAACGCAAAATTAGACTTAGCTGCCTCTTCCTAATCAGTCTAGATGTAACAAATTAATTCCGCATTTTCATCAAGGTGTGTTCATCTCAGTGGTTCGCTCAGTGCCTCTTGTAACCTCTTTATGCTTTTCCCATGTAGGCTACTTACTGTAATCAGACTTTTGACGGTCTGAAATTATACTGAAAATATTTGAAGTGTTTAATTTGTGCGTTTCCCTAACGATCATTTCTCCTGATGGCCAGTGTAGGTCACAGAATCTTCACTGTCTACTACTGCCAGCCTGTCAGTGCATTTTTCATGACTAAAATATTTCAAAGCTTCCTATATTTTCTTCTTATCTACTCCAACTGTTGTTTGTCTATACATCTGGTTAGCAAAATGTATCTAATGACAGCACTCATTTTGTGTGGGGATGTTGTTTGCACTTTTTTATTTCTTAATTCCGGTATTTAAACTAAAGCCAAACTTCTCCGACTTTTTCGCTAAGGACGCGGTACTGTGGGTTCTTTGAAAGGAAAAACATTTATTGACCAGCCATGCGATTACCAACTAATCGAGAAAATTCTTTACTGTGGTGTTAGTTAACAACATTAATTTTAAATCTGAATTTCAGAATTTTAAAATTTTATTAATCCAAAACGCCTATTGTATGCAAATGTCCTTTGATTTGATACGTCGCTCAAGAATTATCAATTTTTTAAGCCAGCGTAATAAATCATATTTAGAAATACCAACTGTGATCATAAGACCTTCACATTTACGTTATCAAGTACTTCAATTATGATTTTTGCATACACGCGTATTCCAAGCTGTAACAAACAGCTTCAATAAATGTTCCTTATTATGGCGAGATTTCAGAATTTCGATGCTGTTTAGTTGAGGTCTTTGCTCCAGAAATCTAAATCTGAGCCAAAGGATTGATAAATTTTTATTTGCCATCCCAGAACATAGGTTATGAATAAAGAAATTCTCCATCTTTGGGCTACGATATTTAGTCAAAACACTTTGCCTGTAATGTGATATGCCCACATTTTTCTTTGATATGTTGGCTGCAAAATATACAATATAATTAATATGCAGATATATTATTGTATTTACACAAGCAATATTTCTAGATAGGAGAATTGAAATTTACTGTTTTATATAAGGAAAAGACTGTGTTATTCAAAATAACCGCTGAAACGAACCAAACTAAAAATAAAACAGATAGTATATATCACTCTTACAATGACGTATGGAGTAGAAACAGGCCAGGTAAAGATTCTGCGATGCTGCCACATATGTAACATGGCAGGTGCTCTGTCTTCGACACGCACGCTACGTTCTTCGTGTTATTCTAGCCGATGATCGCTTTTCTTACAAACCTTGAACCGTAGGTTAATATTATATATAGGTGGATCAATTTTGAAAAGACAGGAGAGCAAGAAGTGAGCACTGATGTTCTTCAATACAAAACAAACATAGTGGTCAACGCATCATAAACTACACACATTCTAGTGGATGTTCTATTTTCTCGCCCTAGATGTCTGAATCCTTGTATGGATGCACATTAGATAACAAGCATAAGAAGGACTGACCGAAATAACTTATGAGGCCTGCTGAGTGAAACTAAATAACCCGTTGAAGACTGATGTTCAAGTGAATTATAAAGTGAAACCTGCTTATAAGGGAAAAGCAAGGGACTACATTTTTCCGTTGCACGCAGGTTTCATGTCCTACAGGTACATGACGTTGGGATCCTCCGGACCGCAGATCATTCGGACTGAAAACTTTTTCCGCAACAGACTAATTTACGTTATGTCCAGGTTCCGTTTCAAACAGGTTTCACTGTACATATGTACATATAAGTAAGTTCCACCCTCAAAGTAGCAGGGCCCCTCTCCATTATGAATATCAGTTTACGCTGCATAGGAAAATAATAGTTTTTTATTGCAATAATCAAAGATAACTATAAAAAATTAGGGGCAAAATAAAGAGTTTGTTAGCGTAACTGCAGGTGGCATATAGAATTACCACTGGGCTGCAATACGTAATATAGCTTATTATATATTTTCCTGTGCATAGGTTTCACGAGTAGGCATACACATTACAAGTAAGTCTAATTTGTCAGACACAAGCTTTGCGTTTTATAGCGTCGGAATTGTGGGGTTAGGGTGCAATAGTTCGTGCAGTATTTGTAAATAGGTTTGTATCCTTTCACCAAGAAATTCCACATGGTTTATTAGACAAAGGCATCAAACAAAATGGCGGTGCCTGCAACACATTCCGTGCAGATGACAATGTTGTTAAATTAACAACAACCCAAAACCAAGTGATCTCCATTTGTCAGTTTAAATATGCTGTGTAGTACGTTGTGCCACTTTTGTAGTAAGTTTTTTTTTATATAAGGTACACCATGGGTTGCCTATAAATCAATCCACAAAATATTTAATTAATTTCACTCTAGGTTTTTTCTTCACAGTTGTACCGTGCTTCTTGATATTACCAAATCTTTTATTTATCCAACTGAATGCACAACTAGAATGTTCTAGAAAAATGTTAAAACTTACATTAAAATTTACATTAAAATGCATTTTAATTTAAATTTCAATGTAAGTTTTTAACATTTTTCTATAACATTCTAGTTGTGCATTCAGTTGGATAAATAAAAGACTTCATTCTAGGTGTTGGTTAATTAACTTATGGTATTTACCACCTGCAGCACGGTACAGAGGTGCACAAACTTGCTTTGAAATATTTGTAGTTTGCTCTTTAGTGCACCTTAAGTTTTGTTTCCATTGAATAATTAACTCGCTCGCTCATTAACTGCTTGGCTGATTGATTGATTAATTTCACGTATTCCTTCTCAAAAATAGTAGTCATTCTACTAGTCAAGAAATTCCGCAACATTTTTGGAAAGCAAAGTTTCATTGTCGTATACACATCGTTATCCTTCAAGTATCTGTCTCATATTTAGTTAAACACTGAAAGTAAAGAAAAATTGTTAAATAAACTAAAAGTAATATAAATAATTTTGTGTTAAATGCGATAGCCCTCGGTAGGCCAGGGTCTCCTCATTCACGAGGTTTCTAGATCACATTCAACGACGCACAACATTCGGTAGCACTCCGCTGGACGAGCGATCACCTGTCGCAGAGACCTCTATTGGAAAACACACAAAACTCACAATAGACACACATCCATGTCCCGGTGGGAATCGGAACCACAATCTTAGGAGGCGAGTGGCCGCAGACCCACGCCCTAGACCGTGCGGCCACTGAGACCGGCTAATATACATAATACGAGCCGTTAATACAGAGGGGCCTGCCTCCCTGGTGTTAATTAGTGGGTATCCTCAGGGCTGATGTATCAGATGGTGTAACTGAATTCATGGAATATCATAATCGTTATTACTACAAAAACACTAGCCCGAACCGGGTGTCCCCACCCCACATCCTCACATCCTATTCCTTTAAGTTCAATTTTAATATCATCCTCCCGTCCACACATATTTATTCCAAGTGTTCTTTTCTCTTCCGGCCTCGTGATATTTATACGGATTTGTCATCTATATTTATGCCACGCCCCTCCCCCCACTCCTTCTCCTTAATCTGGTCGCCCTAATACTAGTAGGACAGAGTACAAATTACGCGGCTTTTCTGTACGCTGTTTTCTCTTGCCTTCTGTGACTTCCTTTCTCTTATGGCCAGTCATACTTCTTTCACAGAAGTGAACCTATTAGCCGTAGGACATAGCCTTTCTCTGACTCGCTAACCGGACCGAACAAGAAGACATCTTGCTCTCCTAAACTGGACTGCAGACACGATCTCTTCTCACGGAGATGGCAAGTAGTTCAATGACGTCAGTAAGGTCACTAATGTGCCGAATCGTCGGCTGACCTCTCTTAAGACTCATTCCTCTCTCATCTCGCCCGAGTTTAACTTCTGATGTTTGCTAAATAGCAGTTTCCTGTGGCCGGCCGTTTTTCTTGGTGGGTTGACGGGTTGGGGAGTTCTCCTCTTCCAGCCGCAGTATTGACATGTAATTCCCCGACACAATACATTTAGCTTGACCTGGGATAATGTGGTTTTAGTGTTTGTTTGACTCGCATTCTTTGCCATCAGACATCAGTGGGTAAAGACAGGAAAGAGTGTTTCACCACTTAAATTGCTATGAATACGAGTATATGCTTCATTCATTCACTAATTCATGCTGGGTTGAACACAGTGACCGAGCGGTATGTTTTCTACGTTCGCACACTGAAGTCTTGGGTTAAAATCCAACTCAGCCAATAAAGGTGTGGGTTTTCCCTGTGCTTATGCTGTCCTGCATAGGTGGAAGTCTATTGACGGAATCATTGTTTTTTCCATGATTCCTACCAAATGTCTACCATAAATAAAGACGGAACAGCTGCGACCATGCCCACAGTGGTTTATAGCGTCATAGAGGAGTACCTAGATATAATTTGACATTCCCGTATTATTGGATCATACGCCAAAACATGATACGTCTAGGTGTACCTCGGCCTTTGCACAACATGAACACGACACATGTCTTTATTGGGTTCTAAAAATCAATCAGTGAGTGTTTTTAAAAATATGACTTTAGCAAGGAACAGCCTAGCTCCCTGAAGATGATCTTAGGATCGAAATATATTGGAGCGATTTTAAATGTTTAATGCAAAAAATTTTATATATGTGCATTAAGTTGGTGCCCTAATTAAATGATATCGGTAGCATCCTCACGATGGGATCGACTTTCAAAATAGGACCGTTACATTGTTCCGAAACGTCAGTAAGAAATCACCACTATGCTCTTCGTAACATCTCAGAAGAGCGTATATCTCTCCTACTTTGCGTCGAAAGACTGAGGTCACGCAGAAGTGGAGTTTTTACTGCGAAGGACGCACTGTGTCATTGCATCAAACAGACAAATTTTATCAAAATTTTATTTATTCACCAACTGATGCACTAGTGAGTTGTCTTAAAAACAACATTAAAATTTACATTAAAACAGCTCCGACATGTTTCGGTGTTACAGTTACACCATAATCAGGGAACGCATTAATTTGTGCTTACTAAAGTAACAGTTGTTAAAATAGTCCAGTGTATTTTAATGAACGATTTTAACAACTGTAACTTTAGTAAGCACAAATTAATGCGCTCCCTGATGATGGTGTAACTGTAACACCGAAACATGTCGGAGCTGTTTTATGTAAATTTTAATATTATTTTTTAAGACAACTCACTAGTGCATCAGTTGGTGAATAAATAAAACTTTGATAATATCAAGATGCATGGTACGAATGTGAATAAAACAGACAAGCTTCATCTATGAAAGGTTAAGACTTATTGCCTTTTCGGTTTGTGGGTTTCATAAAGCGAGTAACGTCATATGGTGGGAAAGGTTCATGCATTATACAAACGGGCAGTCCTTTTAAAGCTGATATCGTTGGTAAGCCTTTGATTTTATATACGGTTATAAATAAACTCCGCAAATTATGATTGATCTCAAGAGTATGGAATGTCTACCACCGGTGAGAAGTTGTTGCACCAAGCAGGCGGTATCGTGCAGCATCTTGTGTCACGTCTGAGATACTATCACAGCTGTCATCGTTGTGGACCAACTTCCTGGATCCGTTGCACGACTCCGCGACATATCTGCGCCTCAGACACTCACGATACGGCACAGCACGCTTTTCGGTTACGGAAATCAGACACAACCTCGCAAACCGCTATATTCATAAGAACTTGTTTATTTTGTGAAGTTTAGCCCACTGTACATTTTCTGAGCGCTTTTTTAGTGGTTTGTAGAAACTTTGCTCAGCAAGTAAAAATTATTTTCGGCTGTCAAATTGTCCTGTTGCTGGAATGAAAAATGTGTTTGTAAAACGGTATAGGCATTATAAACGTATTTTTCTCTGTAAAGGGCTTCCATGTTCGTAACTCTTTAAGTTTTCTTCTTTGGTTATCTACGAAAGACTTAAGGACGTTTGAAATGATTTCGGAGGAGGTTTACTTTTCTGTAATGGAAGGATTTGTTGTTCAGACAGTCCAAATAAGTATAATGCGAAAACATTTTTACCACTTTATTTAGAAAATAATATGGTCCCAATGCAACAATCAAGTCTTCCTCGATACGACGCCATGTCGAACAAGGCTTGAATCTCGATCAGTAACGCTCTGAGAACTTCAAAACCAGCATAACTCTAGATTTTCTAAATTCCTGAATGCAAGGTTGACTTCCAAATATTTCAGCTGTGTTGGTTTGTCTAATTTCCTAGGTTGCTGGAAAACACGGTGATAAATGAAGAAACAAAAAACCAACTATGAGCAACTTGATATATTATTGTACTTCTTATAGCCTCAAAATGTTTCAAGCATTACTATGCCCATCATCAGGAGCTCGCGACTATGATGTTGTTTACCACATTGATCGTGTCGTTTTTGTTTTGCTGTATGTTGGAGGTGAGGTGCAGTTAGGCTGGAGTAGTGTCGCGGTAACCCGGACACTACTCCACTACGACATGACCAGTGTGGTAAACAACATCATAGTCGCGAACTCCTGATGATGGGCATAGTAATGCTCGAAACATGCTGAGCCTATAAGACGTACAATAAAATATCAAGTGGCATCTAGTTGGTTTTTTGATTCTTCAGTTATCACAATGACGCACGATCCAATAAACATCAGATTCACGGTGATATACTGTATATTGGACGAATCCGTTGAAAAACCATTTATATTCCCGTAATTGCGTCTTCATGTCTGAGAAACGAACTGAATAACAAATTACGTAGCAGTAAGTATACGTGCTGAGAGATCGAATCATTATTAACCAACTACCGGTTAACATCAGCACTATGCTAGCACAACTCGAATATTCTACACCAATAGCTTCCAATAAAAACGTTCATCATTGGCCACATTCATGACCCTTATTGTCTTATCTAGCTCCGATCCTTATAGCTTATATTCATTAATATCCAACTTAATGTCATCCGCATTTTCTTCTCGGTCTCTCAAGTGGGTGCTTTCCAAGAGGTTTCCGCATCCGAATTCTCTACACTTTCCTTGTATCTCCCAAACTGTCCACAGTTTGAGCCCATTGTAATCTCATAGATTTCTTTATCTAAACAGTGCGAGTTATAATCCAAGAAAATGGTGCACAGAATTAACCTTTCTGTGTTCAAAATGTGGTCCTTGTGATTCTTTTTCAGGTATAATTTGTATTCTGCCTTGAGAGTAAAAGACCACGTTTTACACCGATACAAAGAAACTGGCAGAACTGTTATGTCTTTATATATAATGGGCGATGGAATATTGTAAAACCGTTCAGTTTACACAGTCCTAAAGTGGAAAATAATGTATCAACAATATTATTTATTCTTCTCCTAGTGCTGTTATAAAACGTTTCACATCGCAGTTAATTTCTCATTTTCCAGTGACCAGACAACAGTAGACAAAATATCACGTCCTGCTGTTATAATCCACCTATTTTTAATCATTTACCTATTTAAAAATCACGGATATAAAAATCCTTGTCTGACTGTGTATAAGAATTTTCATTTACATCTCACACCACACGCGTTGATGATGACTGATGTCTTCTGGGATGTGAAGCAGAGACCTTGGCTCTTGAAGATAAGGCGTCAGTGAGTTTGAAACGCCGAAACCACTAACCCAGAGACAGATAGTCACATCCCAGAGGACCTGACTCCCCTGACTCTTCAGTACCTACTGTTGAGTGAAGGAGACAAACTGTCGGGCAAGTTATCTGGTACTCGAATTGCACACAAAAAAGTCTTTCTGAATAGGAGTTAAATGCATTTTATATGGCATTAATTGAAAAATAACATTTGTGTGTTGAACTTCAGGAAGTTTTTGTAAGTTGTAGACAGCCCTTTAAAGACGAAGCGCAGACTGCTTTATTTAAAGGCCCAGTCCGTACCGCGCTGTAAACACTTTTCATCTCGGCTATAAAAACCAATCAGTTTATGCTGTAAGTGGCATAAGTCGCTGTTTGTTCTCAGGCAAATACAAAACACATAAATACAGCGTGGGCAGAGCGTACAGTTGCTGAATGTTAAACGTTTTGTTACCTCACGTAGCCAGTAGGCTTTAAAAGGTTAAGTGGGGAATGGGTTAATGCTGTGTAATAAAGAAAACTGGAATGGATGTGGAAGAAAGCTATCGGGGACTACTTCAGTTTGTATCCCAGTATTTGGATGGCTGGACTGAGCAAACCCACAACAGACCTCAGAATAGCTGGTTCAATGCCGAGATTTGAAGCATCCACCTCCAAAATGAAAGACAAAGGCGTTAATATTGAGCCAAATTGCATGAAATGTTTCTCGAGTTGCCAGTCGACACAGCACAAGTTATTTGATTTTAATATGAGACAATACACTGTGTTATTTGTGACAATGAATAGTACTTCTCACCGTGAAAAGTACTATTCATTATAAGTTATTTGTTTCGAGAATTGTTAATGAACATCAGTTATTACTCCTGGGTCTCTGAGGTATGTTACTTCTGTTCCTGCCAGGGGCATGAGTTATTTCTGTCCTCTAATAAATTGTTCATACCGGCTCTAATGCCCAAATGGCTTCTTATTTAATGGGCATCGGGAGCACTTGCCCCTGGAGTGACAGAGCGGAGGCGTGACGCTACTTACGTCTTTGTAGTGTTGAGACTGATACTCGACCAGGCCGCCAAATACCTTCATTGAATACGCAGGAACACCTTCACCTTTCATTACGCCTGACCTAGACGTGAAACAATCTTTATATGGGTTATGTCTGTATTGGTACAACTACTGTAGGAACTTACTATCTATAGTTCTTGTGTGTTTGGTATTGGTTTACAAGTTCGGTTTAAGTGTCTAGCCAATTAAATGGTCTAACCTAACCCCAGTAGACTGTCTGGATGTGGTGGCGGCTGCTGCAGACGCCCCCAAGCCGATGAAAGAAGCATCTCTCACACAACAACCGTGACGACACACGCCACACGCAAACCGCAAGGAGCGACAAACATTCTCACCTAAGGGGCGCAGTCCCTAGTATCTTCTACCTTAAAACTGTCGACAGCTTACAAAGAACAACCTCAGTGTTTTGCGCACCCTAAGTTATTTTTGGCATTTAGATGACTGACAGTCAGCAGAAGTTCACTGCAATAGAAATGTAGTGAGGAGTGTGCCTTCTGGCTGGTTGTAACGTCTCTACAGATATACTGCCTTTCTGCTTTCCTGTTGAGAAGAAAGGTTAGGCGGGAGACGTGGTCCAAGCAGTATTAAGTCCTTTACAATGTGTTTCAATAGATACAGCAACCTTTGTCAGTAATAATAATTACTTTCCACGCACAGAACGAATACAAACTAGTCGGCCACAAGACGCTGAAAATTTTATCTTCACTTGTAAGTTCAGTAGTTGTATGCGTTCCTCCCAGCTCTAAACTAACGGGTGTGAAGCGGAAGGAGTGTAGCGGCTTCATTCTGAGAGGTTAAAGGTGGAAGGAGTGTTACCTCTACATATCATACAGTTTCTCGACATGGTTATTGATAAGTAGGAAAGACAAATTTCACCCCAGAACAGGCTGAAAGGCCCGGGGGGGGGGGTAGAGTTATAGCTCCACACTTTCCTTAACTTTGGCGCTAAATGGGCTGGGTTGTCACCGCCACGCCCCGGGGTAAGAGAGTCGGTACCCTCTGTAGGGAGGATGGTTGGGCCCCAGAGTCCATCTTCTTCTTCTTCTTCTTCTTCTTCTTCTTCTTCTTCTTCTTCTTCTTCTTCTTCTTCTTCTTCTTCTTCTTCTTCTTCTTCTTCTTCTTCTTCTTCTTC
>Ga0123352_10008114_pt1 | contig 16322 bp, 6 predicted proteins | sample TergutLab28metaG_FD_89700 | JGI IMG/M metagenome (GOLD analysis project Ga0123352, IMG submission 89700) | Labiotermes labralis P1 segment gut microbial communities from Petit-Saut dam, French Guiana - Lab288 P1 | ecosystem: Host-associated > Arthropoda: Insects > Digestive system > Gut ... | reverse complement strand
TTGTGCTGCATAGTCTCCCAATATCTTCGTCGTAGCATTGTGCTGCATAATCTCCCAATATCTTCGTCGTAGCATTGTGCTGCATAATCTCCCAATATCTTCATCGTAGCATTGTGCTGCATAATCTCCCAATATCTTCATCGTAGCATTGTGCTGCATAGTCTCCCAATATCCTGCTGAGTTGGGGTTCCCTATACGTCCTTTCGATTCGTATGGGTTAACGTTCTTTCATCTCTTCAAATTGCTGTTTTTTCAACAAATATTTGACACCATTATGGGTAGTCATAGTCAATATAACCCTAGGTTACATTTTACCCTTTTATACATATTGTGCGGACATTTTATTTTCGTTGTAAAATTTCAATATGAGGACAGACAGGGACTTAATATTGACCCATCACCATTCAAGAGAATTCGAAATGTGAAGGGAACGGATATGTAGTGAATTAATAACTTCTGGTTTTTCGCTGCTTATACGTCTACACTACGTTTAATGCATATTTTTTAATTGTCAGCTTCTTGAAGGATTATTACACTTAATGAATCGCTAAATCAGAATTCAGTTTTACTGAGGGGCTATTTTTCTTAATTGACGAACATTATTAACGTATGGAATGTCGGATAATTTTACACATAAAAAAAATTCGGTAGTGAAAGGTTGTTGAGCAACTATAGCTAAATAACATTTTTTTTTTCATGACGTGTCATAATCGACTGTCAGTTATTTTTATCTCTATATCAAGCATCTTACCTGAAATGTCAATTGCATTCTCTTCAAATTGTTTCAAAACAAATTTCTATATTAGATTTTATTAAAATCAGTAGCTCTTTTTTTTAATATGTTGAATGACGAGCAAACAAATCGATTGAACGAGGTGCTCCGTAGGGTTCCGAACGCGCCTAAGAATTCATGATAAGTTTCTGTTGATAGTTAAATTATACTTAAGATCACGCAATCTGTACTTGCCGATCCCAGCGGCCGCGCTGTATAAGGCGTGCGTCTGCAGCTTCCTGGGATTATCGGGTTCGAATCTCGCCGGGTGCCGGATTGTCTTTCTCTCGTGAGTGTTGTGTATTGTCTGGTAGAGATCTCTGCGACTTTCCGATCACACGTCCAAAGGAGTCCTACCGAGTGTGGCTTGTCACATTTAGTACGATCTAGAATCCTCAACAATGGGGAAGTCTAAGCCTATTAAGGCAGTCGAGCCTTGATAAAAGATTCTCTGCTTAATCATGCACGAATTGTACACATTTTCCATTCAACCTGTAATCTGTAGTTCCATCGTCTAGACATTAAATTTTTCAAGGTGTTGTAAGAGGTATATCAACGAATTTTACATTCAGAGGACCGTACTTCGTGATATATTCCTACAATAAAATCAACCAGATGCACTAATTTCTCAAATTTATTTTTGGAATAAAACTCTACCTGTTTACTGACAGCTGGCGAGCAGCATCAGGACGAAACACGTTCCGTCCTGATACTGCTCGCAAACTGTCAGCAAACCTGTATGACATACACCATTGCTGTGTGTACAGTGAAAAACTCCTGATGATGGGCAGAGGAACTGTACGAAACATGAAGAGTTTTATTCCAAAAATAAATTTGAGAAATTGGTGCAGCTGGTTGGTTTTATTATAGGAAGGTATATTAGCATTGACTTACTAACATTATAATGAAAATAATCTTGATTTCTTTTTAGGCGTAAACATGTTCGTGAAATTTTTCTCCCAAAAATTTTAACCTGTCATGTAGCCATCTTATGGCCAAATTCGCACAAAAAAAATCCATATATCCGGATACAGAATTAGTGTCCATACACTGGAACTGAAAACAGAATGTTTAAAAAGCATTCTAAATGTGTTTTTTCTTCATCTTTACTTCCTAGGACTGCATAACTTATGTGGCAGGTGAATGATGATGAATGTGCAGCATGGATAATATAATACAGAGAGGGAAAAACCAAATTACGCTGACAGAAACAGCCTCAGTGCCAATTTATCCACGTGGGCTACTTGATTGTATTTATATATATAAAATATATATTATATATAATATGTGTTTTATATATGCATGTATATAATTTATATATAGGCATAAACGTGTTTATATTTTATACAACGTTATGTATTTGTCAAAGCGGTACACATGAATGAACTGATAATTCAGCCTGACTTATTTGTGACACTGCTGACCACAAAGTGATGTAGAAATTTGGGGTTTATATCGGGAAATGTGATTTTGAATTTAGTTTCAGTGAATCCTCAACAAAAAGTTGTGATCGGTTGGAAATATCAAGATTGGCGGCTATGTAGAAAGATTTATTGGCAACAGATTTCACTAGATACGACGATGAACAAGTATTTTCACTCTGAACGTAATATCAAGTGTAACCGAATCAGTTTACTGAAATAAGAGTCTCAAAATTACCTTAAGATTATGCTATCCGATATTTCAAAACAGTTCTGCGAATTATTGACTTTATTTGATACAGAATCTTTACCTAGGAAATGTACCACCCTCCTACTTTATTCGCATTGGTTTTGCCACATTTATAAAATAAAGAATAAAATAATATCAATAATATAATAATAATAATAACATTACAAATGAAAGGCATAACAAATGTATCATTTACTAAAGCTCGTTAGTTGTGAGAACTTTGGCATATTTTGTTTTGATTGTTGCGCTTTCACTATTAATTTACAAATGCAACACAACACTTAAGGTCAGTGCAGAAGAACGTTCTTTCATTAAGTGCATTCTACTGTTAGAATGTTGTCAAGGTGAATAAAAAACAGGTCATACATAAAGATAGCGGAATGTAAAGTTGTAAAACATAATTTTTACATCTGGATTTATCTTAATTTTTACCATTCTTCGGATTTCGCATTCATTTCTTTCAGAATAACTTCCCCCACATTTTATTCGCAACATGAAAGTTGCTTCGCTACACACCCACCAAATACATTTTAATTAATTTTAGTTTGTGATTATTCTTCTTTGCCATGCATATTTTCGCTATTCAGCTTATATATTTTGTCATAGGGTGCTTCTCCTTTTCATCATATTTGTAATTTGTAATGCAGTGAAAGCTGCATGATCGCAGTTTCCTTCCCTACCTCTCTGTTCACAAAGCAAAATTTCCCATTTCCAGTGGCTCACTAATCGTCCCCATGGATACAAATCCTAGGCATAGACATTTTGTTCCAAACGGGTTTCTGTATCTCAACTAAAAAGAACACTGCGACAATTTCAGAGCCTCGATGTTGACAGTACCTAATATCACTAATAGTTCAAGGGCTATACATAGGAGGTATTAGTGTTGATTTCGTCCCAGAAGTTAGAATTGTCGAAATATTTATATTACTTATGGTGGAATAAGAAATTGTGAAGATGCTTGCTTAATGGTCGTAACAAATGTTAAGAAAGTGTATTAATTGGTTCGAAAGTTATAGTGAGGCTGACACTCCGGCATTCGGATATTATTATGATGATATAAATCTAGATTTCCTTATAATATGTAAAAGTAGGCTAAAGTACACCCTCTGAATGTGTGTAAGGGCAATTGTACGACTCAAGTTACGGTAAGACTATGTCAATTCGTAAACATTCTTAAGTCTGAAGAAAGTTACGTGTATTGAAAGGTAAAGGTTCTAAATTTCGAGAACACGTGTCCAGCTATGTATTAGGATTAAGTGAAAGAATTGTAACTATTTTATTTCGGTAGACAGAAGACCAGTTCCTTATTTTTTATCCACCGGAGATTGGAATCTCTTTTAAATTAAAAGTTGAAATATTCAATTAAATATGTCGTCGATCGCGGAACGTCAAATTAATTTCTGATCAAATGTCAAAGTTCACGTTGAATTACATTATTAATGCCTTTCAGCGATGAAAGAAGTATTGCAGTCAAAGGTTCAAAACTTTCAAACGCAAAATTACACTGTTTTGTTTGATAACATTTTAGCTAGAACATGTTAGTGGAACAACACTTAAAAAATCATGTAATAAGAATTTATTGTCACAGAATGTTTGCCTCTCTCTATGAAAGCCCACTAGGAATATATTGATACAGGGCACAGTAGAACTGTAAAAACGCAATGTTTTCAATGTTTTAGTCCTGTGACAGTTGATTTGAGTTCAGATAATGAGGGCTGAATTGATAAAAAAAATTACAATCTGTAAAAATTGCACTCGGTTTGCCATAATTGTGGTATTACGAATTTTTCTGTTGGTCTGTTAACTGAGAAAATAAAGTTGCGTTACAAAAACATCACATTATCAACACGAACATGTAATAGCTGCATTGTTAGCCCACATCTTGGTAACCTGTAATAAAATAAAACCTTATTTTGTCCTTATGTTTTTTTATGTCTGTCTCGAAGTAATAACTCTTAAAAAACACAAGCCCACTTTTGTGCAGCATAGAATTGATGTGTAATGCCACTAGAGACCGGACCGTTCTCTACGTATTCTTTCTATGTTGCTGCCATCAGGATTTCCCACATGGCGGCTTCTTCAGGCGGTGTGGAATCTGACTGATAATCTGTCACATCTGGAGGCACAGACACTCTGGATGGCTGTTCCCTGTGACTCTCAATAACGGAGCAGTTCGCATATTGACTGCATCTGCTGCAACCAGTGAACGGGCTGTCCGGTTTGCTGGGTAGTTTGGGTTTAGTTACGCAGACCGTAAAATGCAATCAGACATTTGGAAACACGTAACGAAATGCTTGCATAAGTTGCGCTGTGATACCTCTTCTACTTGAGCCTAATAGGAACTGGTTTACACACCCATATCATGGTTGAAAATTATTACTATTATCAGTGGTAGTGGTGGTGGTGGTGGTGGTGGTGGTAGTAGTAATAATAGTAGTGGTGGTGGTGGTGGTAGTAGTAGTAGTACTACTAGTGGTGGTTGTGGTGGTGGTGGTGGTGGTAGTAGTAGTATTAGTAGTAGTAGTAATGGTGGTGGTGGTGGTTGTTGTTGTGGTGCGGTATTGGAGGTGGTAGCAGTAGTGCTAGAATAGTAAATGTGTTCGAGCCCTTCCGGTCCCGATTTACGCAGGCCTTTTTGAAAGGCCCTTTATGCCCCTTAAACTGATGTCCAAGTCATAGGATCCCTGTTCTTTAATAAAGTTCCATATTGCCCCTAGACTTAGACTTCTAACATCCTCAGGGTCCAAGAAAAAGAAACCCAAATTGGTATGTCTGAGTGCTGCCAAGTCTACACAGTCTCATAAAAAGTGAGCTGAGGTTTCCTTCTCTGCTCCACATCTCTTAATAAGGGACTGTCGATCAGCCCTACTATGTACAGACAGTAGCCTAGTCAAATAAACAAATTTGCCCATCCCTACTTTGCTAAGTGCCTTAGCTTCCCCCTACGGAGCCCTATAAAATAAATATTTCGTTTTCAGTGCCTTCCATTAGGCTATATGTTTCTCAGAGTCCTTTCCCTCATAGTCCCCGGTAAAGGAGCCCCCCTCCAGTTTCCCCAACGGGCCCCTATAGATAGAGGTGCCGGTTTCTAGAACCTTCTTTTACATATCTTCCCGAGTCCACACTAAACAAGGTCTTTTGATCAAATACAATCTCACGTTCCTCTCAAAGTCCCTGGTGAAGGAGCCCCCCCCCCCTTTCTCCATGGTCTCCCAGCGGGGCCCCTGTGGAGAGAGATGCTCCGTTTCAATGTAGAGGCGTGTATGGAAATATAGGCGTAGATGGTGGGGCAGAAATGATCAACAGAAAGAAGACATGTGAATGTAAGCCGGATTATTCTCTTTCAGTACAGGGAACAGTGGTAGTGTCCCGTGAAGTTGGAAATAATTATTATTATTAAGTGCGGGAATATCCTGAATAAAACACACACACTTATATATATATATATATATGTATATATATGTGTGTGTGTGTGTGTGTGTGTGTGTGTGTGTGTGTGTAACTGTCCCAAGATACTGTCTTCATGGCAGATGGCGTACTGCGAAGGGACACCTGTGTATTCATTGCACAAAATATCTAAGGAGAAACGAAGAGATAGGGAGTTGAAGCCTGCCAGGAGTAGAGGGCTGGGACACGCCTCTTGTGCTACAATACTTGTCTGCTCTCAGGGCGCTCTTGTGTTTGCCACAGAACCAGTGGCCTCCTGTTCTGGAGAGAATTATGGTGGGAAATTTCAGGACATATTCGAGTATCCCACACGAGGAGATGCACTTGAAAATCGGGAACATTATTCTCCGCAAGTTCCATGAGGAGTTTTGTATAGTATTTTAACGCCTAACTAGAGAACTGCTTAAACATTAATTATAGTTAAATAGTTATAAACGTGTTTGTATTCGGTTCTGAATACCATGTTTTGACCTTTTAAAGCCTAGAGGTTTCTTTACATACCGCCAGGTTTAACATTCAAAAATCCTACATGGATCTCGAATCGCGTTGAGTGTTTTGTGTGTATCTCAAAACAAAGAGAGATTCTTTATTTTATACATCATAAACTGGTTGGTTTTTATAGCCGTGGTGGAAAGTGTTTACTGAGCGGTACGGACTGATTCCTTACAAAAAAGCAGATTACTTTTAGACTTTAAAAGTTTAAATAACAATTGGATGAGAAGAATGCTGACGTCAAAAGTGAATTTATTCAAGGTTCATGACGCTGATGTGTAGATTATATGTCTCATTATGATATTAAAGAAGAGCGAGTAGTATCGTACTAAAAGAGAACTACCATACGCCAAAATACTGAAAAGAACAAGAGAAAACTGATAATCGGTTAAAAATAAATCCTGTTACGTCAGCTTAGATATGTTTGGAATCGTGGGTCTTGCCACTGGAGCACTTGTAGTCATGCCATTTAAAAAGCTGTTAGATTCTTGTTTGTTACCGCGGACTCCCACTTTCGATTCCAAGCCTGTCTGTGTGTGATATCTTGTAAAGAGAGTAGCTCTGGGAGCAGATTTTGTCCGCGTACTGAAGTTTTCCTCTGTCAGGGCCTTTCCACCAGTACTCCATATTCATGCTGATTCATGTATCGTTGACGCTACATAATCTTTGTACTTGAGACCGTCATTACATGAAGCACTTAAAAAAATAAAAACATATGTTGAATGTTATGATGGTGGTGATTTTTCTCTAACACACTTAACATCCAGAATATGTAGTTTTAAGCCATTCCTACTGCTTACTGCCTACTATTCCAAGTAGCCTCCTTGTAAACTTAAAGAATGAAACGTGTACTTCAATATTGATGTATCAACTCCAAAATATAATTTTCGTGTTTATCGCATAAATTTTCTAGACATGTTAAAGATTTATTTATATGGCTCATTAAGTTATTGCAAGTTATTTTTACCCGGAATTAGGCTTCGATTGGTTTCAACAAATATTCCATAGTTGTTGAGTAGCAGGTTGTTTTTCATAAGATAAATCTTGCTATTAGGTGTCAGAATAATACAAAAAAATTATTTGCTCTTCATTTGTTTTAGAATTCACACAAGAAGCAAACAAATGGACATGAGGTAGGATATTTAATTTTTATTTGTTAATGTGCAGGTATCTTTTAGTTATTACATATTTCAACTCAGTAGCGGGCAACAGCTGTTTTGGCTATCCAAATTCCCTTATCGAAATGTACGTGTGGTTCAGTTAGTTCACGCTTCCAAGAGCGTAAGACTGAACACTCTGAAGGTTGATATTATATATAATTTTAATTTATATGTAAATTCAGTTTCTATCTCGCACAGAATACGGTCTGTGTCCTTCATAAAAACCGGCGATTAATGATTCCTAGGAAAATCATCTGTGTTTTGCACATTGTGACAGGTAGCAAAATCTAACATTATAATACACCTAGAGACTGTGTTGTTAAAAACGTATTTATTACAGATCCATCATGTTGCGGTGGGCTGCCATCATCAGAGGTCAAATACATACAAATGGTATAATTTAAGACCACTTTCTATGCTGATAATGAGAAGTGTACGAACACTAAACAGGCTATTTCAAAATTCAGGCATCCCTAATGTTACTGTAGGCGGTAGACTATCTTTTCGTTTGGCTTAAACGTTTTCTTAGGCAACAGTTTTCAACGGAATGCGAAATTCTCACGGTACTGATAGCGACGAGAATTCTTCTGATATATGACACCGTGTTGTTTGGTAGAAATTTACCGACGTTTGCGAGGCAGCGCATTTATCCGAAACGTCGGTACGTTCACCAGTCTACACGTCCTGTACTATAATATTCCATGATCGTCTGTAACACACCAACGGTCTATAAACTCGTTCTGTCTGCGTCAGTTCAGTCATGCTCGATTCAAAGCTTTGTACCTGTACATACTCGTCGCCAGGAACGAATGCTAGAAGCGATATCGACGACTCCCTTATGGCAAGGCCAGCTTCGTAACCAAGGCAAATTCCCATTTTGCTCTTCATTCCGGATGATAGTTCTACCCACGTATATACACGCAGTGCCTCTGAAGTGCACACGTGGGGGCCGTGTCGTCAGGAAGCAGAAGAGAACACAAAACAGCTAACGACCAAAAGTTACGTAGCCTTTTATTTTCACTACTACTGTCTTATTCTTGCACTTCTTCCATTCATAGTTTATACGTAACAGCAACCAAATAGTTCCACTTCACATTGCGACAACTATGTGCCTTTCCTTTGCTAATTTGTCTGAAAATCTACGCAATGGAAATAGGTTTATTTTATCTCCAAGTATCATTGAAATCTGTCCGAGTACATTCAGCAATCGTATTTGAGAGTCACCATTAATGGCCTATAGGAAACACATCCAGTGATATATCTCCTATTTAAGCTCACTCACAATTGTTTGGGCGTGGTTCCTCATTCATGAGGTTTCGAGATCACACACAACGACGCGCCACATACGGTAGGACTCATCTGGACGAGTGGCCAGTTCGTCGCAGAGACCTCTACCTGACAACACACAACACTCACAACAGACAGACATCCATGCCCCCGATGGGATTTGAACCCACAATCCCAGTAAGTGAGCGACCGTAGACCTACGCCTTAGACCACGCGGCCACTTGTACCGGCTAATGGAAATAGTAATTTCTAGATTTTTGAATAGGTAGTTACCAGTATTTCGAAGGAACATCTTGCCTGCGTCTTCACTGTAAAGAAGAAAGAGATACACATAAATCTATTTAATATTTAATGTTGGCCCACACAAAGACAGATATGTCGTTATTCTTTAATAGAGACTTTTGTAACATCTTTTTGATCCATTTGGCTCTAGAGGGATACGAAAATCTTTACTGTTAAATGGTTTCGATGTTTTGCTGACCGTGCATCTCAGTAAATTTATCTTGGTAATTAACCAACTTAATGCACAAAATTTTGTTTTACAATAAGTTTTATTTCATACCTCTAAATGTTTCGGACACCATGCGCTCATCATCAGGAGGTCAAAATTGTATTATACAGCCTCTGGTATCTTCCCGTGCACGGGACGGCCACCTATAGGTTTGAAGATCCCAGAGGCTGTATAATACAATTTTGACCTCCTGATGATGAGCGCATGGTGTCCGAAACATGTAGAGGTATGAAATAAAACTTACTGTAAAACAAAATTTTGTGCATCAAGTTGGTTAATTACTACGATAAATTTTAAATGGTTGTCATGTAAGAAGTTCTGTACGAGTTACCTTGCGTTACTCATAGATTTGTGTGGTCCTTTATTCGCAGTGACGCTTCTGAATTGCAATACTTAAGCAACTGCTGCTGTTTTATGGCGAAGCACAGATTTGTCTAACTCGCGTATTAGTTCTCCTCTCTCAGTCCCTCCAGTCCCCTTTGGATACAGTATCTTTAAAAACACCACAATCGATTTCTTCCGCATCCCATTCAAGTTCCCCGAAAGCGAAAATTATGTCACTTTAATCGACGCTAAATAATAACCGCTGCTGATATAGCGTTATTAAATAATATACGATTCATTTATCAGTGACTTCTCATAAATGTCATGACTTAGATTAAAGACAATATTCAGTATAATTCCAGCTATTCTCCCTGTGTCTCTCGGGCGTATTTGAAGCTGCGTAGTTGAAGCTACCGACAACGTAGATGAATAAGTTATTCTTATAACAAAGCCAACTAGATGCACTAATTTCTCAAATTTATTTTTGGAATAAAACTCTGCATGTTTCAGACAGTTCCTCTGTCCATCATCAGGAGTTTTGTATTGTAAACGTGGATTACCACCAATTGTCGCACATCCGCATTTCACATTTGATATATTCACGGCTACACTCCATATATGTAAGGTGTTTCCTCTATCCACCAAAATTCTGAACACTGATTTTCTATAGCACAATTTAATTACTGCTATCCATGCATTCTAACCCAGCCTGTTAAGACATCGTATAAGAGATGAGCCCAAATTAATTTCCGCGATTCGGGCATTGCAGCGCGAATAGCTTGTTAGTGCGACAGGAATAGAAATGTAGCATATATCGTGTGCTATGCTTGTCTTTTGATTCTGCAGCCATCTTGCTTCTCATGACAAGAGAATGTTGAATGATTCAAGTAACTCATTTTATGTGTTGGTTAATTGGGTCGCTTTGTCACAGTGGCTAGATCATTCCCTTGCTTACGGTTGAGAAGGAAGAAATATCTGAAGTAGTGCCGGGATGTCTAGACAGCTGAGTACATAGTGCACGGTTCTGTAGAGCTGGTTAATACATTATCTAACTATTTACATTGATTCGCGTTTCATGTATTTGTTTTATGAAGTTAAATCCTGTAAAATATGAGTAAGCTATCTTTTTTTTATGTTTTTCTGACCGTGAATCTGAGTATAATCTTAGTAATTAACCAAATTAATACATAAATTCTTGTTTTATAATAAGTGCGCACCGGACGGCCACATACAGTGTGACGATACCGGATGCTGTATAATACAATTTTGACCTCCTGTTGATTAGCACAACAGTGCTCGAAACATGTAGATGCATATAATAAACTTATTATAAAACAAGAATTTGTGTATTAAGTTGGTTAATTACTAAGATTAAGTTATCTTTCTTGAAAACTCATACGTAAAAAAGAAGGCATTCTTTAACAGAGCAGGAAATTTTCTATCCGTACCGAAAGTTTTTTAATTACTTCACCAATTTATATATGTATATGTAAAGGTAAAGTGATCCGTTGCAAGCCCGGTGTGGCCCAGAAGGTGAGTAGAGGTATAGCTCTACTCTTCCATAATTGCGGCACTACAAGGGGGTGAGTGGTCAGCGGCACGCCCCGGCCACACTTTTCCCCCGTGAAAGACCCGATACCCATTGTACAAGAGGCTGGGTGGGCCCCAGGGCCAGTCTGGACAGGCGGAAAATCTCGTCCCCACCGGGATTCGATTCCGGACCGTCCAACCCGTAATCAGTCGCCATACCAACTGAGCTACCCGGCACACACACACACACACACACATATATATATGGCATATTTTAAAGGAATAAATTACGGGTCTTTTGTGTGTGGCCCCATCGAAGGCGTCGAATTTTTTTAACTTACTGAAGAATTATTATTTCCTCAAAAATTGATATTTTTGTGACATTGGTTGACGGCATAGGAGAAAAAATTATCACGGATCAGTTGCTAGATATTTTCAGACAGATAGCAGTGTCTGCTATTAGCCACCCTCTACCATGTCTCATTGTAAATTTCAATTAAAGTGAGCATTCTGCTGCATCACAAATTGTTTACTGAAACCTTACAATAAGCTTTGGAAAACTGCTCATATAACCAAGCCAGGTGCTGGCGACAACTGCAGTCAGTGATCTGTTACATGCTTTGTTCGACATAGGCCTGAACGACGGTGTGCCATTTGAAAAGATTGCGTGAGGTATATTGAGAGCTGTCGAAATTCTGAAGAAGTTGTCTGTTCCGAGCCACATTCCTTGAGTGTGTTGTCTTTGTCTTCTCCTTTTTGAAAAGACCTCTGTTAGAACCGAAATGCCTTCAGAACACCGTACTTCCTTAGAACCAAATTTGACAGGAAGAAATGGAGTTCATATTATCATCAAATGTTATTTTCAAAAGATGTTAAATGTTGGGCAAAATTTGAGCTTTCCTTTCTTCTTAAATTCCATTAATTTCGAACGTGTTTTGAGACTATCTCACATGTCATAATTTCGAAAATGTATTACTATAAAAATTATTTGTAACTAAAGTCGCCATTATTTTTCTTCTTTTTGCGCAACGACCCTACTCGGGCCAAGGTCGCCTTACTGTTGCAGTTTCGAAATCACACACACAACTACACATATCACACACACAACTACACATATCACACACACAACTACACATATCACACACACAACTACACATATCACACACACAACTACAGATATCACACACACAACTACACATATCACACACACAACTACACATATCACACACACAACTACACATATCACACACACAACTACACATATCACACACACAACTACACATATCACACACACTACACATATCACACACACAACTACACATATCACACACACAACTACACAAATCACACACACAACTACACAAATCACACACACAACTACACATATCACACTCGGTAGGACTCCTCTGGACGAGGGCTCATCCCGTTCCAGATACCTCTCTCTGACAAAACAAGAAATTCGCAAAAGACAGATACCCGTGCCCCGGTGGTATTCGAACCAGCAATCCCAGCAAGCTAGCTGCCGCAGACCTACACATTTGACGGCGCGGCTACCAGGATCGGCATGTCGCCACTCTTAGGAATGTAATTTTGTTTAAATTGTAATTATAATCGTAATAAATGACTTAAAAACGTAGACTTAAATTTTGTTGTAGGTAGGAAGCAAACCTCGCTGCGTCAGTGACAGTATATGTCTTCGAGCGTGCTTCTTTTGTAACGCTTCCCAGTTTTAGTAGCCCATTCTTTCCAAACCCTAGTAACTACCCCTTGTAAACTGAAGAACGCTTAGTGCAATCCCGAATCTTCGGCGCGTAACACATTTTAATAATAATAATAATAATAATAAATTTGACTGCAAATGGCTGTCACCGGGTGGCAGTGGTTATTATGCATGTACATAAATATGAAATAAAGATAACATAAATATGAAGTAAGGATCTAAGAAATTGAAGTCGGGAGGGCTACATGAGAAGCATGCAGTAGCAACTTGGAATCTTGGGAACCATCTCATTTGATGCAGGAAATACCTAGACGGTATTTATTCTTCACGAAGCTGTCCAGTGTTGAGTTTGATTAACCGTTTGGCGCCGGAATTATTTTTTTTTAAATTTTAGCACACTCTGTATATAAAATATGAATAATACAAGAACCAAATACGTTAGAATTATGAAACAAACTGCATTTAAAGAGAAAAAAGGAGAGTATATATCATGTTTAAAATATTCAGTACCTATATTTCTTGAATAAATATATAAAATGCAACTTTAGAGGTTAGCAGTGCGGTACGACCACTATAGTTGACATTAGGCGTCTAAAGGTTAACCTGGTGACCATTCTAGTTTTCCATACCAGCGTTTATCAATATTTTAAAGTATATTCCTATTTTACCTCAGAGTTTGCTCTTCTGCTCTTAATACTAATTTACGCACAGAATTGTAGAATTCGTTAAGTGAGTGTGTAATTAACTGTATGCCCCATTACTTCTGTGACAAGTAAGCAAAGAAGATTTTCGCTAAAATAACAAGCTTCGGATTAAACCTACAGCGCAACTGCGACTTCTGTTGTTCTATAGTCTCAGATTCATTAGTGATGTGACTGTTGCATCTGTCGCACACTTCCCTCCGACATCGCCTACTCCTTGCTGGATAGGCAACGCAGCCAACATATGCCGTGTTGCGGGAGAGACTAATAGGGTAGGAGTTTTCAGTAATCTTCTCTGCTGATCCTCCCACTTCTGAGAGCAGAATCAGTTTAATCCCAAGGCTCGGAAAACAATACAAGGTAAATATTTATCCACAGCTATTTGAAGGTTGTAGACGTTTAAACAAGAGTACACTTCACATTTTGAGTGAAGCATTAATTTTGTCCTAATTTAGAGCTCCGTGCGCGATAAATGATCGCGTGTATATTTATGTAAAAACAAAACCAGTATTAGATCTGAATGCTCGGGTCTGTGTTTTGTACGACATAATACAGCATTGTAAGTACTATCATCCATTTTCGTTATTCTGTTATAGAAATTCGAGTAAAAAGGTGTGCATTCATTGTCAGTTTACATAATTAATTCAAACTCGTATTAATTATTTACATCGCTTGTGACAGGTATGATAGAAAAGAGAAATGCCTAGAGGTTTTTGTGGTGGAGACCTGAAATAAGGTGACTTAGAGGTAATGAGGATTATAATATTAAAATAGGTTTTAAAACTATAGAATAGCAGGCCGTGGACTGGATTTATATGACTCGCGAGACGGAGAAGTTGCGGGCCTTTATACTCGTAAACACATTAATGAGCCTTCCGGTTCCATTTGATGCAGGAGATTTTTTGACTGACGATCTGTTACCTTATCGAAAAAGAGAGTACAATGGAGTGAATTCTTTAGTTAGTTAGAGTTTCCTGTATATTCTTATACTGTGGAGATGTTAACTTGAGAATTACGTCGCTTAACACAAAGCATGACCCACTGGCCATTACACACTCTATTTAAGAATGTACTGAATATTTAATATCGCTTTTTATGAAGTCAAGAATATAAATATGCCTTGGCTGCACACTCGAATACAGGATGTTTCGAAACGTATTTTCTTTTTCTTTACTTGTTCCATAAAAATGTCACGCAGTGAAAAGACTTTATGATGCCGGTAGTTCATGGCTGCTCGAAGCTCATTCCTGCGATTGAGGCACTCTTATGGAGCTGAATTCAGGCGTCTAATCTCGTATCGTGTTTGAGGTTTATGAAAAAATGTGGAAGTGAAGGTAGCTGAATTCGCTGTGTATTGCCATGAGAGAGGTGTGTGTCATGGTTGGGTGTGAACCGTCTTTCTTGGATGTTGTGCCTCTGAAAACCAGCAAAAGAGGTCACTCCGCTGAAAGTCATGCACCCCAGCCACTCGGCCAGCTAGACAACGCCCGGGAAAGACAGCCTTTGTCGCACAGAGATCAACATTAGTCACACTCTAATACAAAGGAATTTCACATAAACAACTAACCTAATTTAAAATTGTAGTTTATTAATTAGTGTATTATAAGGACTCTTACATAAACAGAGACCGTAAATTTCACCCCTCATAAACGCTAAATACCGACCAACAGTGCAACACGCCATAAATGACTCTCATATTTAAAAGCAATTAATCTTCAGTACTTCGAAAGAAATAAAAATTGCAACTATCCACAAAAAAATGTTTGACCCTGAAGATGGTCTCAGATTCTTCGACCGTAACCTGTCGTTGTACCAGTAAATTTAGTATAGGAATATTGTTATAAAAATGGAAGACTGACCTCATTCTGGTTTCACTGTGTGCTGAACAAAATCGATCCTTTCTACAACCTCACATTTTTTTTGTTAAGATCCATCAATATTGTCCCGTCACCACTGCCACCGGGTAACAACGCAATTGCAGTAAATAAATATTATTATTGGCAATGCTCTGATCTCCCAGATGGTCTGTTGTCTCCTCCTCGCGTTTTTAGATATTCCCTTTCCATCCCATTCATTTTTCCATGAACATTGGATTGTGGTTTCACTTTAAGTAAATTGTGCACATTTTCAGGTAAAAATTCTCAATTACTTCATTTTTAATAATCGGCAACTCGGTTATTTACACCTACGTATTTGTTCCCTGTGATAACGTCGAGAAGCTTTTGAGTGGATTGCCAATTTTGATCGAAGAAACTTTGAGGAAATAAATGGTATTTAAGCGCCCCTCCAAACCCTATCCTTCCGCGCCGTCACGCGCATTACCGATAAATAAACTTGAAAGTCAATAAAGTCATCTAGTTTATGTCAAATACACTTTGAAAGCATAACTAAGATTTCGTTATCATCGTCCAATATAAGGCTGTATGTGCCCATCTGGATAACACGGTCGTTCCAAACACACATGTTTTAAAACTGGCATTATGTTTGTCGCTCTCAGTGAAGGTTGTAGTGACGTGTAAAAAAGCATAACGCAAAAATACAAGTGATGTGCACTGCAGGAAACTTGGTGTTTGCAGGCACATTATTGGAATTTTGTATTGTGATTCAGCAAGTAAATTTTATATATATATATATATTCATATACGTATATATATATATATATATATATATAGAGAGAGAGAGAGAGAGAGAGAGAGAGAAAAAAAAG
>Ga0123352_10008111_pt1 | contig 16324 bp, 13 predicted proteins | sample TergutLab28metaG_FD_89700 | JGI IMG/M metagenome (GOLD analysis project Ga0123352, IMG submission 89700) | Labiotermes labralis P1 segment gut microbial communities from Petit-Saut dam, French Guiana - Lab288 P1 | ecosystem: Host-associated > Arthropoda: Insects > Digestive system > Gut ... | reverse complement strand
TGTAATGATAGAGGTTTATGTGTTAATTTATTTATCTAGTGGTAAGTGTTATACCTATATTATGTGTTGTGTGTGGCTCTGAGTGAGTGTGTTCCTGCAAGCATGTGGTGTCGTGTGGTTCTTGAACATTTTATGTGTACAGTGTGTTTTTTTCGTGTCTGTTGATATGGACTACGTCCATATCAACAGACACGAAAAAAACCATTACTGTAATTTTAGCCAAGCACTGTGTAAAGCTCCCTGTTGATGGATCCCTTGTGATCTGAAACATCTGAAGTATTTTGTAATAATTCTAATTGTATCTACGAATTATATATTTGTGCATCTGTTGGATAATGAAGTGTTTTAATAGTCATTGATGCATAGTACATACATGAAGAATGTCGACGATAATTTAAGTGAAATAAATTACTAAGAAAAGTTCGAATCTTTTTGGTCTTTCTCGCATATTTTGATTACCTCTTTATCCAGTTTTATGAAGTTCAATCTTAAATTCCATTTCTTGAATAACCACTGGATTATTTGAAAGTGCAACTTGTAATTTTTGCCCATTATTGCGCAAGATGGCGTTGTTTGTGCGATGTTAATTGTGCCTTTCCACGTTTTCTGTAGGGAAATGTCTGTACCTGTCTGGTCTGACTCCGGAGCCGATGACAGCTGATGATGACTACAAACTACTGCAAGTCGGTATAGGCTTCACAAACATGGTGGCAAGAGCTACAAAGGGTAGTGCTGATCTAACGCGCAAAGAAATTAAAGAAGGTATGTACTGTACTTTTATTTCAATAGCAAAGTGAATTTTAGGCATCAATGGCACTTCTTGGTGATTTGTTTATGTGTTTTGAATTTACAGGGAGTCAAATCTTGTTGGAGAAATTACAGAAATATAAACCCAAAATAGCTGTGTTTAATGGGAAACTCATCTTTGAAGTGTTTTCGGGAAAGAAAGATTTCAGTTTCGGAAGACAGCCTGAATTTGTAGACGGAACGAATACGGTAAGTTTGTAATGTACGCATATGTTAGGAATACGTGAATGCTTGATGTACAACTTTCATGCTATGTATTATGTGCATTTTGATTAAAATATTCATTTATAAAACCCAACACATGCGCATGTGACAAACACGTGCGTGTAGACTTTCAATGATACTTTTAATTCATGTGTGAAATGTATTATTGTGTGGTAAAGGTAAAGGTAAAGTTCACCCTGGAACAGGATACAAAGGCCTAGAGGGGGAGTAGAGGTACAGCTCTACTCTTTCCTTAACCTTGGCACTAGATGGTGGTGGGTGGTCAGTTCCACCCCCTGGCCGATTTACCCCTGGGAAAGACCTCGTACCCATTGCATAGTAAGCTGGGTGGGCCACACCAGGACTGATCTGGACGGGTGCGGAAAATCTCGCCCCTGCTGGGATTCGATCCCTGGACTGTCCAGTCCATAGCGAGTCGCTATACTGACTGCGCCATCCCGGCCCCATTATTGCCTGGTTGATGTGTCATATTGTGTTTGTGGTGGTCTTTATTTGGTTGAATGAATATTTTACAACTTTATGCACAAGTTTTCTGAGAAATGTATTTTGCTTGAATAAGTCTGTGTTAAGTCACATCTATACTTTCTGTAAAAACAGTATTCAGTAGTTTGACATCCAAACTTCATATTACATTCAGTGTTCGTGGGTCTCACTTGGCCAACTGCTGGCTCGGATCTTTGGCACTTCCCCCAGGGGGGAGGGGGGGGGGTGAAGCAACCCAGACTTCAAGCTGACCGTGGCCTTGTTGGTTGCTAATATTACATAGAGTCGCACAACTTGAGTTGTTTAACTTTCATAATTTAAGTGTGGTTTTTCCAGTTACTTTTAAATTCTTTCATAAATATTAGTTGGAAAGTTTTGACAAGTGAAACTGCTTGTTTCAATTGCAGTACATGTGGGTGATGCCATCATCAAGTGCCCGATGCGCCCAGCTGCCGAGGGCTGCTGACAAAGTCCCGTTTTATGCAGCTCTAAAAAAATTTCGGGACTATCTTAATGGGATTATCGCAGATCTTGACGAGACGGAGGTTGTGTTCACTGATTCCAAATTAAAGAACTACTTTGAGCCAGAGCTCAAAGAGGAACCAAAGGAAGAGCATCAGTTTTACGGTTATGGCCGTCTTCCATCAAACGGCGAACTCACAGATTTGAGTAATGCGATAGTGAAGAAGGATGAGCAGCCTCCAGCAAAGAAGAAGAGGGGAAGACCAAAGAAAATAAAATCAGACTGCATAGAAGTAAAGAAATCAGGCAGCGAGATGTTCAGAAAGGAACACGACGTTTGTGGGACACCGAAGAAGAAGAGAGGTCGACCGAAGAAGGTAAAGACGGACGATCTGATGGCAAATGCCAACGGTCTCGCAGATCACGCGAAGCCATCTGCACCTATACAGAATTGTTTCTCGCCTCCCATTCAGTCTCCCGTCAACTTCGGCCCACAGAGTATATCTTCATATAATAATCAACCTTTGCAATCATATCCACAGTGTCACTCTCATTCTCCTGATGCAACATCTTATCACCAATCTCCCATCCATTCTCACCATTATAGCCACTCACCACAACCGTCTCAACCTTTCACTCATTCTGATTTGTCTTCAGAAATCAGTGCTGCTATATCTTCAGAGCATAATCTTGGGTCTCCATCACCCACTTCGCCGAGCATTGGGCCTCCAGATTTTGAGCCTCCCACAAGCATGCCAGAAGAAACGAGTGATGGACCTCAGAATCCCTCGCGACCTGGAAAGGAAGACATCAGTACGGACAACCCGCAGAATCCGAGTGAATGTCGTTTTGCCAGTCCTGCGCCATCTAACGATGCCTCGAACATGGCTTACCAGAATTACAGTAATTTCCGACAGGAATCAGAGAGCCATTCTGTTATAGGCTACTCACAAGGTTCCACCCCAGAATACACTACAAAGCGTAATTTAAATCAAGATGTCTCTTCAAAGAGTTTATCAGGATTGGAATCTTTAGTGGATCAAATACCTAGCATTGGGGAGGGAGAGACTCACCATCATGGGACTGGAAGTAGCAGCAATGGTGAAGAACATTTTGACTCTGGTCACACACATCCCAGCCAGTTTAATGATGATTCATATCTTTCAGGTTATCCCAGTGGTTCTCAGTACAATGGCTCAAGCAGTGGCAATCCAAATAGCTACAGTCCGCATTTCACCAGTTCAAGTACAAATTATTCAGTCACCACCTCCAACAGTTACAGTTTACACCATAGCAGTGCTAGTATGAACTTCTCGGTCTCATCGCTGGCAAACAGCAGTGCATCTGTCAACCATGATGTTGGAGGTCAAGTGTCAAGCTCTTTCTCAGTCAGTAGTTTAGCTTCGAATTACGCTTCTATGAACTCTAACGTGAACTCTTACTCCAATCTGATGGGTACTTCCCATCCTATGGGTGGTCATATGATGGGGGGTGCAAATGCAATGTTTGGTAGTGGAATGAGTGGTGGGATCATGGAACGGGCATGTGGTATGGGGAGTTCGATGGGATCCTTGACATCTCCTGTCAGTCTGACTAATCCAATGGGAAGTATGAATTCCCTTCCCTACCCGTACGGCCAGTACTCACATGGGGCATCGTCGTATGGCAGTACGCCCGGAGGCGGTTTTCCATACACACCAACACATAGTCTTCATATGCCTAGTCCGAATTATCCTTACACTTCCCCGTATTCAAACACAACCTACCCGCAGCCTGGCTATCTTCCAAATCACATGCTGGATCGAATAAAGCAGGATCGGATGGACATCAGCTTCGGTGGGTTTTGATAATGTGTTTTCTTTTTACGCCAAACAAAAAGTTCGGTACTCTCATACTTAATGAGTGTGCATATGTAAATTCATCCCTTTTTTTTTCAGTTGTGCTCTGGCAACTGTTATTGTATTGATGATGATACGAAAGCTGAACAGTTGTTAAGAGTGTCTGAGTTGATGTACACTTCCAGTTGTTTTGAGTGTCTGAGTTAATGTGTACTTCCAGTTGTGTTGCATGTGTTATTGCTCTGATATAATTACACTTACAGTGATAGGAATTGGTGTTATGTGACAGAGAAGTGGAAGCCTGTGTGTTGTGAGTCAACGCTGTCATGGTTTACAGTCAGATTATAGTATATTACCTGTAGATTTTACAGGCTGAACACAACCGTCTAGATATCTGTACTTATCTAGTCTTAGGCATGTGTACAATGAAGGTTAGAAGTCATTTTCGTCATCTTTCACTTTTGCATGCCCAATTATTTGGACCAACTGAAGAAGATTTACACGTCCATTATGTGTTAAACTGCAATAAGATACGGTAATTAGGAACAAGCACTAATACCCTCCTGTGGGCCAGGTAGCGTAGTTGGTATAGCGACTGGCTATGGGCTGGATGGTCCGGGGATCGAATCCCGGTGGGGACGTGATTTTCCGCACCTGTCCAGACCGGCCCTGGGGCCCACCCAGTCTCCTGTACAATGGGTACCGGGTCTTTCGTGGGGGTAAAGAGCGGCCAGGGCGTGACGCTGACCCTTCACCCCGTTCTAGTGCCGTGGTCAAGAAAGAGTAGCACTATACCTCTACTCCCCCTATGAGCCATACAGCCTGTACAGAGCCTCAGTGCCTGTACAAGGGTGCACTTTAATTTTTTTTACCATGCTAAGACCCTCCTTGTAGCTGACATGCTGGGGGGTGGGGGACCTGAACATGTACACATTAATGAAGCATTTTCTTCTCTGAAAACTGAAGTACAGGGTAAGTTAACATGAAACGGCATTCGTTGTATTAACTGTACAGTTTTTTTATCATTGCAGAAACTTGCAGCCACAATTACAGCAACACCTGACATGATGTTTGTACAGTATTGCTTTTATTGTTTGCCTTGGCATGGAGTGTTTTGACTGGTGAAGTCTTTCTATAATTGTTATGCCTGTGGATGCAATAAAAGAGGTACAGTTTTTTAATAAGGTACCCACAGAATTATGATAGTCTGGGTACCTGTTGCCATGATGGTGATGAAATTTTTTCTGTAAGAATCCTTAATTTTTTTTTTGGGGGGGGGGGGGGGCAATCTTCAATATAGTGTGTGTAGCTTTTGACATATCTGATCATTTTTGTGAAATTGAGAATCTTATTGAAATTTGAGTCTTGTGGTGTTGGTTGATAGGTTTTATTTTGAGATTTATATTGTGGGTTGTGCTACACAATTTGCTTGTATGTGAGGAACATTGTTTCTGATAAACATTCTGCCCCCCCCCAGCTTCATGGTAGAAGTGGTTGTGGTCTGTGGGGTTGACACCACATAATCTGGTGGGCCACCGGATTGCGTGATTTCATGACCATAAAGAGTTTCATAATATTTGTATTTTCTGTGTATATAGGTTTAGCAGAATTTGAAACTTGACTGTTACTCTCTTTTGTTATTAAGTACCTTACAGATTTTTCACCAGCTGAATTAATTTAGATAGGTTCAGTATAGCATTATAATTCTTCACAATAGCCTCAGGTCTACCATAGACAGTATGAGTTTCCAACCCTTGCTGATGACTCAATTTGTGTACATCTGCATACAGTAGGTTCTACCATACCCCATGCAAGTTTCCAAAACTTGCTGATGACTCAATTTGTTTACATCTGAATGCAGTAGGTTCTACCATGAACCATGCAAGTTTCCAACCCTTGCTGATGACTCAATTTGTGTACATCTGCATACAGTAGGTTCTACCATACACCATGCAAGTTTCCAAAACTTGCTGATGACTCGATTTGTGTACATCTGCATACAGTAGGTTCTACCGTACACCATGCAAGTTTCCAACCCTTGCTGATGACTCGATTTGTGTACATCTGCATCCAGTAGGTTCTACCATTCACCATGCAAGTTTCCAGTACTTGCTGATGACTGAGTTTTTCTGCATCTACATAGAGTAGGGTCTGCCATACATCATATGAGTTTCCAACACTTGCTATTGACTCAGTTTATCTGATCTGTATAGAGTAGGGTCTGCCATATGCCATACGAGTTTCCAACACTTCCTGATGACTGGATTTGTCTACATCTTCATGGAGTAGAGTCTGCCATATACCATACGAGTTTCCAACAATTTCTGATGACTCGATTTGTCTGCATCTGCACAGAGTACAGTCTGTCATACATCACATGAGTTTCCAACACTTGCTATTGACTCGATTTATCTGCATCTGTGTAGAGTAGGTTCTGCCATACGCCATACGAGTTTCCAACACTTTCTGATGACTCGATTTGTCTGCATCTGCACAGAGTAGAGTCTGCCATACATCACATGAGTTTCCAACATTTGCTGATGACTCGATTTATCTGCATCTGTATAGAGTAGGATCTGCCATACATCATATGAGTTTCCAACACTTGCTATTGACTCAATTTATCTGCACCTGTGTAGAGTAGATTCTGCCATACGCCATACGAGTTTCCAACACTTTCTGATGACTCAATTTGTCTGCATCTGCACAGAGTAGAGTCTGCCATACATCATATGAGTTTCCAACATTTGCTGTTGACTTGATTTTTCTGCATCTGTATAGAGTAGGGTCTGCCATACATCATATGCGTTTCGAACACTTTCTGATGACTCAGTTTGTCTGCATCTGCACAGAGTAGGGTCTACCATACATCATATGAGTTTCCAACACTTTCTGATGACTCAATTTGTCTGCATCTGCACAGAGTAGGTTCTGCCATACATCATACGAGTTTCAAACACTTGCTGTTGACTCAATTTATCTGCATCTGTATAGAGTAGGGTCTGCCATATACCATATGAGTTTCCAACACTTGGTGATGACTCAATTTGTGTATATCTGCACAGAGTATGGTCTGCCATAAACCATATGGTTCCCAGCAATTTCAGATGACTCGATTTGCCTGCATCTGTGTCTTCCAACACTTCCTGATGACTCAATTTTTCTACATCTGCATACAGTACCATACTGGTGTTTTCACATTTCTCATGTTACCTTTGATTCACCTGTGTGAGGAATAGTGCATTACGATTTAGGTAGCTGACATATATGAATCTCAAAGCGTAGTATATATCAAACTTTTTTAATCTAAATCGAGATTTAAAGGTAGGAAATGTCGGCTGTACATAAAAATATGGAACAGTTGCCCAATTTTATATGGCAGAGTGTTATTTCTCTATTCCTAACACCATAAGCACAGACTGCATCTTTGTGTTTACTGCAGGGTATGATTATACTGATCAAAGCTATATTAATAACTTGCAGCACCATTCAGTCATGACCCAGTCAGCATTGAAATGTTTGCTCTACACTGAACAGCAGACATGATTTTCCTCAGATCTTCAAATTATATAGGTTGTTCTATAAGCCATTTCATGCCTTTTGTAAGTAGGACATTTATTTACAGTGAATGTACAGTACTTACAGTGGGAAATTAGTGGGTTTGGGACTGTGTGACAGAACAGATATGCCACTTGAGGCATCTTTGTGGGTTTACAGCTTTGTGGCACGCTTCAGATACAGATCAACTCTAAAATCTTGCGGGTGTAGATTCACTTCTCAATCAGTTTGTAACTTAAGAAATAATCTGTTGGATCTGATGCAGGCTGTTTTTTTGCCAGTTATGTAATTTATTTGTAAATGCTCTTAAGTGACATCTTGTTGTCCTGAACCTTTGACACTTCCTTATTAGGTCCTGGCACTATGCGGAAATAGTGCGCGTGGTGGCGGAGTTGCTTCAGGTACCGCGCTACAAGCCGGAAGTGTGCGGGTTCGATTCCCGATGGTGTTATTGGAATTTTTCATTGACAATCCTTCTGGCTGCACAATGGCCCTGGGGTCAACGCAGACTCTAACAGAAATGAGTACCAGGAATATTTCCTGGGGGGGGTAAAGGCGGACGGTGCGTAGGGCTGACAACCTTACCGCCTTCATGTGTTGACTGTCTTGAAATCTGGGAGCCTCCTGGAACCCTCTTGGGCCTGTCCAGGCATGTCATGGGATTGCTTTACATTTTACTATGCATAAATGACATATGTCAGTTTATTGGTCGTGGTACTGCCAACACTATGACCATTAATGATAGTATTAAGCCTTCCCAATACTGATGCAGCAATTTACATAAAACCATAATAAAATATAGCGATTTAAGACTAATTGTTTGGGAGGCATATATCAGAAACAATTAATGCATGCAGAGTTTTGGTGGAGAGACCTAAAGGGAAGAGACCACTAGAAAGACATACACTGGAGGTGTGAAGATAATATTAAGAGTGATTTGAAAGTAATAGATTGCCTGGGCATGTACTGGATTAATCGGAAACCATGTGGGGCCAGTTGGCAAGTTCTTGTTGAGTGTGGAAATTAGCCTTTGCGTTCCATAAAGTCTGGGGAGCTTCTTGTCTAGCCAAGGAATTGTGGTCTTCTTAAGAAGGACCCTGCTCTGTGTAGTTTGTTATTTTGTTTTTTTGTTAGGATGATGGGAGGGGTGTGACTGCAATGCTCTAGCTCAGTGTCTCTCGATTTTGTGAGACCACTGCCCGGTAAACTCTTTTTTCATAAGACGAGGGCCCGGTCCCAACAAATATACTCGTAAATACCTTTCCAATTTCTTTTTAAGTTCGTACATTAAACTAACGTAAGTATTAATAATTAATTATGGCATAATCATAAAGAGTATTAGTAAAATTATGTGTACGGTGTGGCATGTTGACAAATGTAAAATTACATTTAAATTAGTTATCAATCACTGGACTAATGAAATCTTGTAGCATATTGTAGTTTCCTCAAGCCAACATCTGGGTCTGAGCTTTTCAACACATTCACAAATGTTATTCTCCTCCGAATATTTCCACCGTAAAATATTTATTCATGAAAAATTCTTAAAAAACTAAAATGACAAATTCCGGGAGAACCTCTCGCGGCCCGGTATAATTGATGCCAGGGCCCGGTACCGGGCCGCGGTCTGGCGGTTGAGAAACACTTCTCTAGCTCAGCATAGGGACCAGCGTTGGTTTGTTGTGAACACAGCAATAAACCTTTAGTTTTTCATAAAGTGTGAGGGGGGGGGGGGTATTTCTTGACTAGCTGAGCAACTGTTAGCTTTTGAAGAATTATTGTACTCCATGGAGTTAGTTATATAAGTTTTATTGATACGAATTGGCATGCAGAATATGTGGCTGCCATGAACGAGAAGCGACAAATGTGTACACATCTGAAAGTTCAACGTATGCCGTAGGAGAGACATCAGTGATGGAAATGTTTTGTATACTGTGTGATGGTTTGTAATATACACTTTGTAACATGGTATAACAAACTGAGGAAGTTCCTGATTTTATTGCTTTTGTAAGGGGTTTAACATTCATGGTTGCTGCAGAACTATTTTAAGTTTGTTCATACACACATTTGAGAAAAGAAAGTAATTTATGTGCAGCTCACTGTTTTTATGTATATATTTATTTGTGTATTTGTGTGGAGCTGTTGCTGGTATGATATATTTGTAACGCACTTCTGTGATGTACATGTTTTTATTTTTTTATTCCCTTCACATTGTCATTGACTTCCTGTTTTTTGTTTTAGTGTTCCTTGAGCGGTATATTGCTTATATACCGTGTGCCAACTGGCTACTTTTTACCTTGTGTGGCGCTGTTGGTTTCAGCAGATTTTGTGGTAGTTTGCGCAGTTTCGAGACTCGGATCCCCCCGCACAGGGTATCTGAGGGATTTTCAGGGACAATATTACAGCCTAATACTAATATTCATACAAATTCTGTGCAGTGAGCATTTCACCACTTTGTGGTGACAGAACTGTTTCGGTTATTTATGACTATGTATATACTGTTCTGTTTGGTTTGTTTGTTTGTTTTTGGGCATTACAGCCTCCCCCCCCCCCGTGGGCTAGGGCCTCCTCATTCACGAGGTTTCTAGATCGCACACAATGACGCACCACAGTCGGTAGGACTCCACTGGATGAGCGATCAGCTCGTCGCAGAGACCTCTACCTGACAACACAACACTCACAACAGACAGACATCCATTCCTCCAGTGGGATTTGAACCCAGAATGTCAGCAGGTGAACAGCCGCAGAGCTGCGCTTTAGAATTTGGTACTGTAACATTCGGAAATTTAGTACATAATATTTGCCTTCTCTTATACAACCTAATTTTACACATGCATCTTACATCTAACGTGTAGTAGGGGCTTGGTATTGTGGTTAGCTGGCATAATCTTGTGTTGCTGTGGCATCGCTACGTTGGAATGATGCTGAAGAGAAGTGGTCAAACAGTAAAGTTCTGGGACTGATGCTTTTGCAATAGTATGGATCGGTGCATAAAATGGCTGACTTCCACTTCACTCAGTTTCTGTTACCGTAAGTGTATTTGTATATCTGTGGGCAGTAGAAAGAAGTGGATTTAATTACAGTTTGTGTCGTAGCACAGGTCAAATTGTGGGTGAATCTGTTAAATTTTGCCCATAAAGTTGTGCAATCAGTTTTTTAAGTTTGTTGTGATACTCAGAAATGTAGATTTATAAAAAGCTAATATTTCGCTTCCAAAATTTGGAACTCTTAAGAAAAAAAAATGGTATAGTGTAAAAGTTTATAATATGCTATGGAAGTGGAGTAGTGGAAATTAATGGTAGGGTACCAATGTGTGACGTGTTGTGACCAGTCTACGTTTTGCCACAACTGACAGTCAGGGATACCAGTGTGTGTGTGAGACGCGTTGTGACCAGTCTCCATATTGCAACATCTGACAGTTGGGGTACCAGTGTGAGACGCGTTGTGACCAGTCTGCATATTGCAACATCTGACAGTTGGGGGGTACCAGTGTGTGACGTGTTGTGACCAGTCTGCATATTGTGACATCAGACAGCTGGGTACCAGTGTGTGTGTGTGCGTGTGTGTGTTTTGTCACCAGTCTGCATATTGCGACGTCTGACAGTTGGGGGGTACCAGTGTGTGACGTGTTGTGACCAGTCTCCATATTGCAACATCTGACAAAAAGTGCAATGGTAAAAAAAAAATAATGTACAATATTTTTTAAGAATCAAAGCACAGCTTCGTATTTGCATGTTTGTCAAATTTTGTGATATTCTACCACGTAAATTTGCAAGTTACTTAATATGCAGTGTAGCGAAAAAGATCGCAAGTTGAACTGTGTACAGTGAGATGTGCTTGTGTCCCAGTGTTTGCTGTATTCTAAAATTTATATATATATATATATATATATATTTCACTTAATGAGATTCTAATATGTATACTTATTTGATAGCGGTTCTGTCTCGTTTAGGAGACAGGTGCATTAGATACTTTTGTTGACAGTGCGTGTGTTTTTGTTTCCTTCCTCTGATGGTGAATTTACCTTAAAAAAAAAAATGAATAACAAGTTGCACAGGGTAATAGAAGCTGAATACTTGGCTTTGTTCTACCATAGCGGTATGTTTTACAGACTTGAGGAAAGTTGTGTGTTGAAAATGGATCTAACAGAACTTCCATATACTGAAGTGATGAAACTGTATGTATATGTGCCCAGTTATGTTGAATGTTTTATACTGTATACATTTAAATACTTTTTCATCTACCATTATTTTACAGTTACGTTCGGTCAAGAAATCATTGTACACTATAGCTAATATGCTGGATGAGGTCAAATTTTTTTACATGGCGAAATGTTGGTATGCCCCTTGCTCTATAAATGCAACGTGTACAGTCTTAATCAGCTAATACTTGTCACAGTATTACATTGTTAGGTAGTCAAGTTGTTTAATCTATTTTAATGTTTATATTTTATGTTGACCTAAAGCTGGCCAGTTCTTTAATGACTTGTTGTTCATTGTCAGTAGTTGAAAGTAAATTGAATCCTTCCATATCTAAAGATTCCCCTAGTGCTTCAAATGACAGGTATCTGCACAGAGCTACCATCAAGAATGTTTCGAAGTCTGGTTGTTGCGATCGTTGGTATTGGTGTTTGAATTGCAAAATCATCTCAAGGACACTTGTTACAAACTGTACATTCCAGATTTTGTACAACAGGAGCACGCTGGCTGTAGTGTACATTACTGTCCTGTGTACTTTTGAGTGTACAGACTAGCTGAAGTGTACTTTGCTGTACTGCGTACTGTCAATAATACGGACTGGCTGTAGTGTACATTGCTGTTGTGTGTACTGCAGAGATTGTGGACTGGCTGTAGTGTACATTGCTGTGGTGCATACTTTGGCAAGTTTGGACTGGCTGTTGTGTGTACTGCAGAGAGTATGGATTTGCTATAGTGTACATTGCTGTGATGCATACTGTGGCGAGTATGGGCTGGCTGTTGTGTGTACTGCAGAGAGTATGGATTTGCTATAGTGTACATTGCTGTGATGCATACTGTGGCGAGTATGGACTGGCTGTAGTGTACATGGCTGTTGTGTGTACTGTAGAGAGTATGGATTCACTGTAGTGTACATTGCTGTGGTGCATACTGTGGCAAGTATGGACTGGCTGTATTGTACATTGCTGTTGTGTGTACTGCAGAGAGTGTGGACTGGCTGTAGTGTACATGGCTGTTGTGTGTACTGCAGAGAGTATGGATTCGCTGTAGTGTACATTGTTGTGGTGTGTATTGCAGAGAGTATGGATTCGCTGTAGTGTACATTGCTGTGGTGTGTACTGGAGAGAGTATGGATTCACTGTAGTGTACATTGCTGTGGTGCATACTATGGCGAGTATGGACTGGCTGTTGTGTGTACTGCAGAGAGTATGCATTTGCTGTAGTGTACATTGCTGTGGTGTGTACTGCAGAGAGTATGCATTCGCTGTAGTGTACATTGCTGTGGTGCACACTGTGGCGAGTGTGGACTGGCTGTATTGTACATGGTTGTTGTGTGTACTGCAGAAAGTATGGATTCACTTTAGTGTACATTGCTGTGGTGTGTATTGCAGAGAGTATGGATTCACTGTAGTGTACATTGCTGTTGTGTGTACTGTTGAGGGTATGGACTGGCTGTAGTGTACATTGCTGTGATGTGTGCTGTTGAGAGTGTGGACTGGCTGTAGTGTACATTGCTGTGGTGTGTACTGCAGAGAGTGTGGACTGGCTGTGGTGTGTTCTGTTGAGAGTGTGGACTGGCTGTAGTGTACATTGCTGTGGTGTGTTCTGTTGAGAGTATGGACTGGCTGTAGTGCACATTGCTGTGATGTGTACTGCAGAGAGTATGGACTGGCTGTAGTGTACATCGCTGTTGTGTGTACTGCAGAGAGTATGGACTGGCTGTAGTGTACATTGCTGTTGTGTGTACTGCAGAGAGTATGGATTGGCTGTAGTGCACATTGCTGTGATGTGTACTGCAGAGAGAATGGACTGGCTATAGTGTACATTGCTGTTGTGTGTACTGCAGAGAGTATGGACTGACTGTAGTGTACATTGCTGTTGTGTGTACTGCAGAGAGTATGGACTGGCTGTAGTGTACATTGCTGTTGTGTGTACTGCAGAGTGTGTGGACTGGCTGTAGTATACATTGCTGTGTTGTGTACTGCAGAGGGTTTGGATTTGCTGTAGTGTAAATTGCTGTGGTGTGTATTGCAGAGAGTATGGATTCGCTGTAGTGTACATTGATGTTGTGTGTACTGTTGAGAGTATGGATTCACTGTAGTGTACATTGCTGTTGTGTGTACTGCAGAGAGTATGGACTGGCTGTATTGTACATTTCTGTCGTGTGTACTGTGGCGAGTATGGTCTGGCTGTATTGTACATTGCTGTTGTGTGTACTGCAGAGGGTGTGGACTGGCTGTAGTGTACATTGCTGTGGTGCGTACTTTTGAGAGTACAGATTATTTTCCATGAAATTTTAATTTACTGATGGTGATGAAATTTTAGTTGAGATTAGATACAAACTGAAATTATTTGTTGTTTACATATTACTTGGTTTCTAGGACACACACACACACACATGAACGTGAAATTATTCTGTGTGTGTGTGTTTTGTATGTGCATGTGCATGCACAAGTTCATTTTGAATATGATAATTCATAAGACCATGGATAATCCTTTGCATTTAATTGCAATTAATGTGTGCCATTATTCAAAACAGCCACAGTGTTGTTGCCACATTGGTTATGCTTGTGCAGGACCCTGCCATGAAGCATTCGTGTTCTGCAACATTACGATACCCTGCCATATCTGGTGTGCAAGTACCATGTCTACTCATACGTGTTCTTTGATCACACACATAGTTAATTTTTTGGTGACCATAAGAAGTGCATTGGGAAAGTGGATGTTACTTGGCAGGCCCTTGAATAAAAATGAGCCTTATATTTCTGTGCTCTCCAAAACATTCGGCCACTATCGATTTTGAAGTGCGGTTAAAATCAATTTTCATAGCAGTCTCTCAAGTTGAACGGGTACTCCGAATGTGTGTATTTCCATAAGGTCCATTGTGATTTGTGCCACTCCCTTGTTTTCCTAATAACTGAACTTTTTGGAACAACAGTTGCCACATTCCTGGTTGGTTTCCCTACACAGTGTTCCTTTTTAGACACCATAGTTTAAAGGTGCCTAGATTATTAACAGATACAAGTAGCTAATTTGCAAGTTTGGTGCAACCGACTCACAATAAATTTGCTTTATATAAGTCTTCATTCTACCGCTCGTCAAAAGTTGTTTAACAGCACACCTTCCTCTGCCACTAACTTGCACTATCTTATGTCTTGCGTGCAAAATATTTAAAGTGTAATCATTTTTGCTTTTGTGTTTTTTTTTTCTTTTTTTGCTTTTTATGGCAGAGTAGATATGGTACTCTTTATTTTGAAGGAATCTCATATTGAGATTATTGCTCATACCATACCTTAACATATTGACAGTTTGCCTTATAAACTGTAATAGCGACATATAATGGGAACCGTCCATTTCACTTCTTTGTGTTGGAGAGAGCTCCACTAGTTCCCAGGGTATCTGTGACTTGTTGCGAGCGATTTGTGTCCATATCAAGACCAGCTTCATGTGGTGAGTGTGTTTTTGGTTCCCTCTTTAGCACTGCCAAACGCAAGGTGTTTCACATCTGATTATAGCAGATCTGCGACATGAGGAGTTTTGTTAGATTATGGAGTTCGGATAAACATGCATATTGTTATGATTTGCTACAAATTCAGAGTGAAATTACCTGTTCATGCTATGGAACTAGGAGCTGTACATGCAATCAATGTGGTATTTCAGAAAAAAGTTAATGACGGACAGTCACTCATGTAACCAGCTAGCATGAAATGAACGCTCCTGTAAGTAAGTAGTGTTTAACAATGTGTTTGGAGTGGCTCAAATTGCACGTGTTCCTTTCGGATGTCATCTCTTTATCATGCAGTCAACCTGTACAAAAACCATGTCATTTTTATGTATCTTTAATGTCATGCCAAAACAGATCTTGGTTCTCAGTTACTGTATTTTACTCTGCTTGTTACCCAGTTTGTTAGTAGCGTATGTGTTGTGATCATGGAAATAATATAAATGTGTTCTTATTAAATATGGAGGAAACGTTTTCATTTCTGTGCTTGCGTGTCATTTTCGGACCAAGCCGTGGCAAGAGGTATGATGTCTGTTGTCTGATTTTACTAGTCATTGGAGGGTTTCAGGTGACATTTCTGGGACTTGCAGATAAAATGATATAAGTTTGTTAGAATTACCATTGCCTCATGAAATGAGTGTCACTCAACAAACATGCAGCAGTGCTTTTTTATCTTGATACTTTTAACAGCCCGCAGATTACAGAAATTTGAGTAGCGTCAATCTATGTCAATAATTGTCCAACAAGATGCAACTATACACAGTTCTTTTGTCCATAAACTGCTCTGCATCTTTCGGGTGGTTTCTCCACCCATCATCAGGAGCACAAATAACTATCTATAGCATCTGGTACTGGTCAACCGTTGCTGCTACCAGTCACTATCACAGAAGAGTCTCAACTCCATGAGAACGTCAGGTAGCACCAATGGTTGACTAGTACCAGATGCTGTAGATAGTTATTTGTGCTCCTGATGGTTGCTATCATGGGGGAGTTGAGTCTCAACTGCTGCATGATAGAGACAGGTAGCAGCAACGGTTGACTAGTACCAGATGCTGTAGATAGTTATTTGTGCTCCTGATGGTTGCTGTCATGGAGGAGTTGAGTCTCAACTGCTCCATGATAGAGACAGGTAGCAGCAACGGTTGACTAGTACCAGATGCTGTAGATAGTTATTTGTGCTCCTGATGGTTGCTCTCATGGAGGAGTTGAGTCTCAACTGCTCCATGATAGAGACAGGTAGCAGCAATGGTTGACTA
>Ga0123352_10008109_pt1 | contig 16324 bp, 10 predicted proteins | sample TergutLab28metaG_FD_89700 | JGI IMG/M metagenome (GOLD analysis project Ga0123352, IMG submission 89700) | Labiotermes labralis P1 segment gut microbial communities from Petit-Saut dam, French Guiana - Lab288 P1 | ecosystem: Host-associated > Arthropoda: Insects > Digestive system > Gut ... | reverse complement strand
GTCTTTATGGAAAAGGTTTATAGGAGTAGTAAGTGATGAGAAGTGAAGGACTGGGGTGAAAGCGTGAGTGAATTAATGATTGGAAAAAAAAAACAATTACAATAAACTGAACACAGTACTCTCTTACTTGGGTGTTTTTACCTTCTGTACATGTTGTATTCTAATTTGTCTCGCATGTATTGTTGCTAGTTTTAAGTTGTTTTGTGTGTAATTGTTGTTGGTTGGCCGTGTGTATTGTTGTAGTTGTCTTGTGTGTATTGTTTAGTTGTCTTGTGTGTATTGTTGTCATCTTATGTGTATTTGTTGTACTGTGTGCATTGCTGTTTTTTTTGTACTTTAGACGCCGGACTGCTGGCTAGAAGTCAGTACTCGGAAGGTCCTGCGACCGGCCATCTCGACACAGGTTTTTCTTGGTCTCCCTGTGTCTATAAGCAAATGCTGAGATGGTTCCCAAGACTCCAAGTTGCCACTACATGCTTCTCATGTAGCCCTCCCGACTTAAATCTAGTAGTACCCAATTTCATGTTTTGTTTACATGTAAAATAAGCCACCGGGTAACAACCCAATTGCAGTAAATAAATAAGCAATAAATAAATAATAATAAAGGGCGACCATTGCCAATTTGTAAATTGGTATTAAGGAGAGTATATTAGATTTTTACACCACATTGCTTTAGGGTCGTACGTACAAAATTTTCTTCGTATAGTTGAATAAAGAGAGACCAACTTGATGTCACTTGCTTTAATATTTCATTATTTAATGCTCAACATGTTTCGGATGTTAATACATCTATCCTCAGGAGCTTGCGACATATTTGTTGAGTTATTTCATAGGTTGTATTGCTCTGGTTCGATGTGTGTTGGTGTTACGTTGTGGTTTGGCTGGGGTGGTGTGGTTTTACGGATGCAGGCTGAAGCCTGCAAAAGGATACCACACCACCCCAGCCAAAGCAAAACGTAACACCAACACACATCGAACCAGAGCAATACAACCTATGAAATAACTCAACAAATAAGTCGCAAGTTCCTGAGGATAGATGTATTAACATCCGAAATATGTTGAGCATTAAATATTGAAATAATAAAGCAAGTGACATCAAGTTGGTCTCTCTTTATTCAACTATCAAGATGATGCAGGTCCAATAAACATAAGGTTTCTTCGTGTATATTCTCCTGTTTATTCATCGAGGGGTAGGCGGTGGTGCAGTTGGTTGAAGCATTGCGCTACAAGTCGGAAAGTTGCGGGCTCTATTCCCGATGAGGTAACTGGGATTTTTCATTGACCTGATCCTTCCGGACGTACTTTGGTCCTGAAGTCGACTCAACTTCTGACATCAATGACTAAGTACCAGGGGTATATCCTGGCGGGTGAAGGTGACCGGTGCTTAGGGCTGACAACCTTACCGCCTTCATGTATCGACTGTCTAGAAATTCTGGGATTGTCCGCCTCCTGGAGGCCTAAGGGTCTGTGCAGACCTTTAATGGGCAAGTTTTAAATGTATTTATTCATTAGAACCGTTCCTTATTCACTAACCGCCACGCAGTTCTCTATCACTCTTACAGAAGGATCTCCTCTTACACACGCCGCCACATTTTGAACCATATTTCTCTCCCCCGCTCTGGTGCTTCGACCAAATTCCGGATCATGGCTTCACCTTAAGGGTCTTCGGGATCACACTCATCGGACACACTACACTCGGTAGGACAGCTCTGGATGAGTGATCACCCCGAAGCAGAGACCTCTACCTGACAACACACAACACCCACAAGAGAGAAATACCATGTCCCCGGCGGAATTCGAACCCGCAATCCTAGCAAGAGAGCGGCCGCAGACCCACGCCTTAGACCATGCGGCCACTGGGTCATAATACTTCAATTAAATGTGTTGTGTAATGGCTTCATAACAAACAACGCACTCAGTCTCAGCACCCTTATATTACCCATACCGATGCTGAAACTCCCATGTAAAGTAATTTAATTTCCATGAGTCACTTTTGCATAAAAATGTGTACCGTGCTTCACACAACTTCAATTTTCTGATAAACTCTCCAATTTCCGGACCTAATTTAAAACATATTTGACACTTCGTTTGTAGGGGATATTGCCTTGTGTCAGACTAGACAAACTACATGGCGAAGCATATCGCAGACATGAAACCAATTCCAAATCACAAATCCGATGGAATTCCTCGATGGCTTGTATAGTTACATCGTGCCTTTTATGTGACAGAAAGTCTCACGTCTTACGAAGAATCACTTGATTAAATTCCAATGATTTTTATCAACCGCACGTTAGTTGTTTAATAATGATTAATGATTTCGTAATATATATATATATATATATATATATATATTTGTATCCATGTAACACACACACACACACACACATATATATATATATATGTGTGTGTGTGTGTGTGTGTGTTACATAGATACCAATGTTCCAGAGGGCCTTTCTACCTCAGTTTTCAGGGCACACGTTTTCGTAGCCATCCAATGAATTACAGGGCGTCATATCGTACACACAGTCATCGTCTCAACCACGTACTATAGCATCTGCAGTCTCACAGACGTGTTATAATTTTAGACAATAACTTTAACTTTACAATAACTTTACAGTACACACACACACACACACACACAAATACACATAAACTGTACACATTCCATTTTATTTTCTTTTACAAGTTTCGGTAATACATATTGACTTTCATCAGAATACAGATACAGGAGGAACAGTGATACAGAACAGGCCACTCCTACATAATAAATCTTTGAAAATATATTAGATATTCCCAAAAGAGTATTAATGAAAATGAACAATAAAAACATGAAGATTAATAGAATTTTTCAATAAAAATTTTACTGAAATTACTATATTCTTAGTGACTGAATAACACAGCGGGATAATTTAAGAATAAAATCCAACTAGTTGCCACTTATTACTTTATTATGCTAATGCTAGGCTCAACATGTTTCGGGCACCATTATGCCCATCATCAGGAGCTCACAACAGTAACGTTGGTTACCACATAGGCCGTCTGGTTCTCGAGTTGCTGCTGGTTGGAAGTTAAGTGCAGGCACGATGGATGAGTGTCCTGCTGTACAGCCTTCGGTCCGACACTCATCCATCCTGCCTACACTTTAACTTCCAACCATCAACAACTCCAGAACCAGACGACCTGTGTGGTAACCAACGTTATCGTCGTGAGCTCCTGATGATGGGCATAATGGTGCCCGAAACATGTTAAGCCTAACATAAGCATAATAAAGTAATAAGTGGCAACTAGTTGGATTTTATTCTTCAGTTATCAAGATGATGCACGGTTCAATACACATAAAAAAGCTATATAATTTTGCCCAAATTCTGGGCAAGTGTCGATACAAAGATGCGGCATTACAGGAATTTAACTATGTTCAGAAATTTTAGTAAGAAGATTTGAGAACAACCGTCTGCGCATATTTGGGAAACAAATCAGGATGTCCGCATTTTAAATTGCATGTTCATCCAAGGCAATAGAGTATATCCGATCCTAGGCTTGATGTCCATCTTCATGGGTGTTGGTCTTTTTGTGTTTTCCATTGTCGACCTATGTTTCTTCTGCCGATCGAAAGGTACACCTACACTGAACTGGGAACGTATGTATGGTTCATTCTTAATACATTTTGCGTCTACTTTCTTCAACACACACATACATATTATATATATATATAAAGGGAAAGTGATCCCGTTACAGGCCCGGTGTGGCCCAGAGGGTGGGTAGAGGTATAGCTCTACTCTTCCATAACCGCGGCACTAGAAGGCGGTGAGTGGTCAGCAGCAAGCACCGGCCGCACTTTACCTCCGGTAAAGACACGGTACCCATTTTACAGGAGGCTGGGTGGGCCCCAGGGCCGGTCTGGACGGGCGGAAAATATCGTCCCCACCGGGATTCGATCCCGGACCGTCCAGCCGGTAGTCAGTAGCTATACGGACTGAGCTACCCGGCACACACACACACACACACACACACACATACATATATATATATAAAGAGAGAGAGAGAGAGTGAGAGAGGGAGGGGGAAAGAAGAAGAGTTTTAGAAAGATGCCCCTTCCTTTAAACTAAATTCATTTACATGTAAATTGGCCGAAACTTGTTGCAGTACAAATATATGAAAAATATGATATTATTCTAGGAAGTGGTTTTATAATTATACTCATATTTCATAAACTGGACATTTATTTGTCTATTGTAATCAAGACCAACGATTAATATGACAGCCCTCCAATACGCACTTGAACAGTATCGTATTTCTTATAAAATGGTCCAGAGCCTTTCTTTCTAAAGTTGATACTTTTTCACTGAACTAAAAAATTCAGAAAGCTCGTTATCCTATTTACATATCACTTTCATTTCGCCGAGTACTGTGCCAGTTCTATCCAGTTAACAGCTTCATATTTTACTTATGAATTATCCATTTTAATATTATTCTTCACATAAGGCTGGAACATCCAGTCGGTCCAGTCCCTTAAATATTTTCGGTGAATCCAATGTTATGAAGATTTTAAAGTTATATCAGTGTAATCAACGCAACAGGAATCTTGCAGCCGGCTTTAAATTAATTTATATGTCTTAATATACGTACTTTATCGGGGGTAGAACGGCCGGCGGTGGTGTTGACCACCCACCCCCATCTATTGCCGAGCTTGACGAAAGAGTGCAGTTACACCTCTACTCCCCTTCTGGGTCTAATAGCCTTCTCTACGGTAAACGTTACCTTTTTCAATACAACACAACTCCATATCCGGAAGCCGGTTATCCTTATCGCCAATTATCCGGATCGGCTTGGTCCTTCGGGTAATTTTGTCGATAATTCAATAGAACTAATGGGCCTTGAAATTACCAGTTATAGGATCAAGCACAGTACAGTGTTATGGCTTCTAGAACTGCAAATCAGGCGTGGTCGAAAGTTTCAGACTCAGGTACATACTGTAAATTGTAACAGCCGAAATTCGCACTGCCAATGTAGACTATTTTCAAAGAAAAATACAATTATCCGGATTTTTGTACATATCCGGATAACTCGCCGTCCCAGTAATCCGGGTAATTAGAGTTCTATGCTGCATATATTTCAGTAAGATACAACCACATAGTTCGTGAACATTTTTAATGTCACAGGGTCAGTACAATTTACCGTATTGATATTATCTACCAGAAACTATCGTAGGTACAGTGAGGTCAATTTACGCAGTGTATTGATAACAAAATAAAAGCCAAAAGATAATGATTTTGAACTCTGCGTTCAGTCATTTGTTTCGATTATCATTTACGTTAAGTCTAGTTATCAATACGGAAGCACATTTTCAATTACGAATGTGGTCCACCCTATTATTACGCACCATTGATAATATAATCGCTGGGAGTCTAAATTACCTGTTGTTGTTGTTGTTGTTGTTTGTACAATTCAGACAACATGCACTGTTTTCTCTTATGCTCATAACATTTGTTCTTGTCACTTCACATTGTGTTCTTAATGAACATTTTACTCCCATATTTCACCTCCTGTGTTGTGATGTGATGATGCGGAACGTCATGGCAGTTCCGCTGAAATCCACAAGCGATTGGCATGCTATGCCCTTATTTCCATATTCCACTCTTTCGCTGAGATAATATATGACGTCATACACATGGTGACTAGGTAGCTAATGAGATGGAAATGGGCACGCTAATCCAGAGCGAGAGACAGGCGATTTACGTCCTTCTGTCGCCGCACAACGTTCTCTGTACTGCGGTACACTTACCGTCAGTCGAATTTGACATTCTGTTTCAAAACCAGCACCAACATTCCTTGGCGATGTGAAATTCTTTTGATATTTCTCCTGACGATCAAGTCACAAAGTAAATCATGGGGCTGAGCATCGAGTTTTTGACATCGACTTTCGTCACTTAATAATTGCTTGTTAAAACGGGGCGAGGTGAGACTGTCGGGTACAATGACAGGTGCAAATCGATAAGTCATATAGAACTGGACGGAAGAATTTAATCTAATTTAATACCTAAAGCGGACAGGTAGTACCTCACGGTCAACCTACTTCTCCTCTCAAACAAGGATCGTCCGTTCCATGGAGCTTTCATGCACATTATCACCGTTTATTCTGAGAAATATAAAAAACGTACGAATGCATAGTACAGGAATGCTGAAAAGTTTATGAATGTAGAAGTAGGTGATAGATTTTACAAGCAATGGGCTTTAATGTGTTAAAGTACACATATTTTATGTTCATTTTCGATGAAATTTTGGTTAGTGTGTCGTCTTTGTCATTAAATACGCTTCTTGTGAGTAAATTTATTTTACTTCATGAAATATCAAGAAACTGGAAGAAACAATTACGAAATATTTTACGTAATAACAAACTACAGTGTTGGTGTATTACTGATGTGGATTTACTGAAAACTATGCATAATACACAGACAATATAACTCTTAGTTTGAACAACAATTTTTCGTTTCACGAAGAGATATGAAACCCGTACGATTACTGAACATTACAATACGGCTTAAGTTTTTATAAACTGCAATAAACACAAAAGTATCGTAAATAGGAAAACACAAATTACATTATTACGCTGCAGTATATGTACTATAATACACTATAATACACTACAGCATACTATACTATACTACCATGTATTATGCTAACTTATTCTATAACATGCTGTTCCATACAACACTACACTACACAATACTATACTATACCACACTACACTGTACTATACTATACTATACTTCACCATACTACACTACTCCATACTAAATTACACTATACTATACTATACTATACTACACTATACTATACTGTACTGTACTATACTATACTGTACTATACTATACTATAATATACTGTACAATACTATACTATACTACACTATACTATACTACTCTATGCTATGCTATACTATAATATACTATACTATACTATACCATACTATACTACACTATACTATACTATACTATACTACACTATACTATACTACGCTATACTACGCTATGCTATACTATATTATACTATACTATACTATACTATACTATACCATACTATACTACACTATACTATACTATACTACACTATACTATACTACGCTATGCTATACTATACCATACTATACTATACTACTCTATACTATACTACGCCATGCTACACTATACCATATTATACTATACTATACCATACTATACTATACTACACTACACTATACTACACTATACTACAATATACTATACTACGCTATGTTATACTATACTATACTATACTGTACCATACTATACTATACCATACTACACTATACTACACTATACTATACTCTACTCTACTGTACTATACTATACTGTACTATACTATACACTTCAAAACTCAATACTGTACTACAACATACTATACTATACTACATTATGCTTTGTTTTACTATAGTTATATTATGCCGGTCCCAGTGGCCGCGCGGTCTAAGACGTAGGTCTCCTGCTACTCGCCTGCCGAAATTGAGCGTTCCAATCCCACCGTGGGCATGGATTTTTTTGTGAGTGTTGTGTGTTGTCAGGTAGAGGCCTCTGCGACGAGCTGATCACTCGTCCAGAGGAGTCCTACCGACTGTGGCGCGTCGTTGTGTGTGACCTAGAACATCGTGAATGAGGGGGCCTTGGCCTACTGGGGCAGTAGCGCCAAAAACACACACACACTCTATTATACTATACTTTTAATCAGTGCAACGCGCCATTCAGATTAATACGGTTGGTCAGCTTTCAGTAGTGACAGCCAAATTTTCAGCTGGAATTCAAGTTTATACTTTCAGATATTCCATAACACGAGTGCTAATTTACATAGTCTTCATGTCCCCGTTCACCTCTATACTGATTCATACAATCCCAAACCATACTGTAGTTTTCTGACTGCTCCAAATGATGACAATGATGACGATGATGATAATGATGAATAAAATAGGTGAGACAGAGAAGAAAAATACAGATAGAAACCTTTGTTAGAAAGACGTGAACGTAGGAAATTATTTAACAGATCTGTTAAAAAAAAAGACTTTATAAAGAATCTATCTTATGGCCGCCGAACATACCAATTACTTAAAAAAAATTAATGATTACATATTATAACCGATATAATCGAGATACACATGCAAATCAGCGCATTCACGGTAATTAAACATTTTAAAATATGTTTGTTTGGCTTTCTGGGTTACATCGCCATGGTGTGTGGTAGGTGACGGTAGGTGTTTCTGCGAACTGCCTTAACTTTATGTTCATCATGTAGACCGAGGCAGCGGATTCTTTACAAAATCTGATTATCAACTAGCAAGCTGCAAAATATCAACCTAGAACACTGCCACTAACAACTACGCTTCCCTTTCATCTGGTCAATTCGTACTTCCTAATAAATTAGAAATAACGTTAGACTTGAATAAAGAGAGACAAACTTGATGTCACTTGCTTTATTATTTCATTATTTAATGCTCAACACGTTTCGGATGTATTAACATCCGAAACATGTTGAGCATTAAATAATGAAATAATAAAGCAAGTGACATCAAGTTGGTCTCTCTTTATTCAACTATCAAGATGATGCATTGTCCAATAAACATACCGTTAGGCTTATACTGAATTTGGCAGTTTTAAAGTTTCCAGCTTTAATAGGCACAATTCGCAGTATGTGTGCTGCTGTACCATTATTTTTCCAGATATAGCTTCAAAATTGAAAATTTCACACCATGCTGGCACTAGATCTCTGTTCATTGTTGGTGGAAGTCCATGTCCTGTGTTATCACCCACCGTACCACAATTATTTCTATATCCCGATTGTCTTTGAATTTGTGGTAGCCAAGATTTTGCCTCGGCGCTAGAATTTAAAACCTCTCGGCGTCGGAATCCACAGATAAAATCAACATTACTGTGCGCTCTTCGATTAAAATTTATACGCCACAAAATATTATTTTCTGGCCGACCCAAGTATGTGAAGGAGCCTTTTGGTGAGTGGGCTACCGAAGTGCCGGGAGAGTGAGGTTTCTTATTCCACATAAAAACAGAAGAGTGCATCCTACATCTCGCTACGACGTCTGTGTCAGTGTTGAGAGACAAATGACTGATGGAAGAAATAACAAAGCTCTGAAATTGGAAACCGTTTTACTGGGGTGATTGATTTCGTACGGTATACCGACTGCCCTAAAAAGAACTGGTTGATTCCGAGACCGAAATCTTGGAAAACGAAGAAGAATGTCAAGGAAGTTAAAACCACGAAAAGGAAAATTCAAATAGTTTTTACGTGCCAAAAATAAGTTGCTACAATTGAAACTCTAGTGTCTCTCTACATGTCCAATCGATATACCACTTCCTGCCATACTGCTATAGCATATTCCTTGCTACTTGAACAGTGGGTTCTTGGATTCTTTCTTTCAAATGCACGAGGCTTCGAATTTTTCACCATGCAAACGTAATCCTGAAAAGAATTCAAATGTATAAATCAGAGGTGTCAAATCGGGATTTCTAGGTGACCAGGGATGAACCTTATCCGCCAGTTCATCTTCCGGAAAATACTGCACGAACAGTGTTGCTAACGATCCAACGACGCTAAAATCGGAAGCATGGAAGCTATGGTGGTCGTCTTTGAAAATGTATGAGCGTGCGAATCTGAAGTCACTGCAGTTAAAGTGATGTCTCCTGGGTATTTAGACACACCGACTGCCCAAACACCACCATTCATTGTAGGATATACTACATAACGACGAAGGATGAGCAGCAAGCGACATATGACGTCGAAAAAATGTGGAAATAATGACGGACAGTAAATCCACACGAATTTCGGAAGGACGCTGTATATTATAGTGTTAGGATGCCATGTCGTCTGTATCCACTTTGAAACTATAAAACTCAATAACCTGTGCAGTATTGTCTCCACACACCGCGACCCTCAAGTTTAATTAACTAAACTGGGGCACACCGTTTATGTAAGAACAAATCACTTAATATTCTGTTGGTTCATTTCCTTTCCATCGTCAGGTTACAAATTTATAATTTTGATTGCCCAACTACTCGTCTAACACACAGTCAGTTGGGTTGAAGTTCCAAAGTCACGCTAACGTCTGAGTCAAATTTTCTCATTTCTAAATTCCTGACGTAAGGTGGTCATATCATTCGAAGGCGTGTTCTTAAAATATAGTTCCTTTTCTTGCAGTTCATAAAGTTGTAGCATTTTACAAATATTCCTCCATATGACGCAGTTCAAGACGCTTTAAAAGTGAGGACACACGGTCTTGAATTAGACAAGTGAACAGATACTGGGAAAGTGATATGAATATTCTATTTGTATGGAGATTTCACTAGCTGTGGGCGAATTAAAGTCCTGCTTCACAGTTAAGAGACGTATTGCATGAACTTTGTAATATATTTATCTAAGTATTTAACCAACTTGATATAACAAAATTTGTTTCACATTAAGTTTTATTTCATGCCTCTACATGTTTCGAGCACATGTGCTCGAAACATGTAGAGGCATGAAATAAAACTTAATGTGAAACAAATTTTGAACATCAAGTTAGTTAAATACTGAGATAAATATACTGAGATGCACGGCCAGCAAAACGTCAAAATTTGTAATATATGTTTGAAAATATTATGTGAGTCTGAAGGGTGGGAAGGGTACGTAATTCAGGTTGTGTGCAGTGGCACACTTTGATGGCACTGGCGTTACGTTCTACTGCTGTACAGTTAGTTCAAGTGCCAATAGCAGCTACACGTGGAAAGTCACAAAGAACGTTCTAATCGCAAACTCCGAAATACCTTTCCTCTGTTTGTTCCTTCTTCACTCAAAAGCAATGTACCAGCGAAACACAGGATTCATTCCAGGGCCGTTATTGGCCTTCTTACTGGCCATAACATACATTATTTGCCAGGTTTTGCTTTTCGAGGAGGTATTGGAACCTAACTACCGTGGAAAATATAGAGAAACCGCCATCAGAGCAACTGGCCTCTGACGAACAAGAAGCCAAACTGAGTTAATCGAAAGGAGAAAACGATTTTAAGGTGCGTTTGACCTGAAGATTACATAAAAGAAACTGTCTAGAAACAAGATAAAATGCAAATGGAAGACAGCATGATTTTAAATCTAAAGAACTCTTGCAAGTCAGAACATTAAAGGAACGGTTCGACACAAGGTGTTCTAAATTAGAGCCCCGAGGATATAAAGAAATTGAGTGAAAAGAGGAGAGCGGAAAAATAGGATAGGGTGGAACGAAATGAAATGAAATGGGCGACACTTTAATGCAAGAACTTCATGACAGAACAGAAACCTCCTGACAAAAAACGTACATTTCTTTTATTATGGGTACGTTATAACCGACAGTGTCACGTTTCAAGAAATTAAGGGAAACTGAATGAAGTATATGGGTGGAATATTACGTGGAAAGGGAAGGGTGGTTAAAGTCGTGGCAGATATTCGACCCCGAATTAGAAAATGATGCTGGGGTAAGTCATAACAAGTGTCGGCCAGTACCGTCATTTGCCTGTGAGAAGGTCGAAATCAGAATCTTCAGAATACAAACTTACCGCTAAAGTAGCCTGCTATATTTTTCCACATTATATCATAAACGGCAATGTTTTTGGAAAAAAAAGGCTATTGAACATAAATATTTGTTTTGATTTTCACTACAACCTTTGTCGAAAACATTTCTCATTCTAAGAGGAACTGAGCTAGATATGATCAAAAATTTATTTTGTTCTTCAAATAAAGCACCCCCTGTTATTCTTGTCCAGTCTTAACGAAACGTGACTCTTCTCGACAGATGTTCCAAAAACACTCAAACATAAAATTCCATGGAAATCCTTCCAGTTGGAGCCGAGTTTTTCCGTGCAGGCGGACGGACGGACAGTCGGACGGACATGACGTAGCTAACAGTTGCTCTTCGCAAATTTGCGAGAGCGTCTAAAAATACCAGCTTCTAATCTTTTTCTTCACCCATTAAGCATCTTGTCCCTCTATTGTGTGCCGTTGCACCCTGCGTAGTAACAATTTACCTCCTACAGAGTGCACAACGACACAATAGAAGAACAAGATCCACATAGGACGAAGAATGAGATTAGATGTTTTACGTAGTAAACAATAGCAAAACCTATAACGATATACCAAGCATAAGGAACTGATAATAAACTGATTTTAACGCGTAACGATTATGTGATCTCAGCATCACCTCGCAATATAGGCATATATATGATACTCTTTGAGCAAAATTGTAACAATCTGAAGATGGCCGCTATTGGCCGAAACATGTAGTTATTTTTAGCTATTAAATACCAACATAAATCCATAATATCATAGTTGTGGTTTCATAACTGATATTTACCTCACTATTAGACTTTTCTACACACAACGGGATGACACAACTCAGAACTCACAACTCAGAAGCATAAGGAATTTTAGCGACATTTTATTAGATCTTACACATTGCAATCATGTGCAGAAATAACTACTATACTTCATGTATTACAATTGTAGCGTATTATATTGTAGTGAGTTTTGAATACGGGCGCACAGATTCCCTGAAGATGGCGGACTTCCGCCGAAGCATGCAGCAGTAAACAAGAGACTGTATTTTTGTGTATGTTAGATCTACATATGTTGGTTTTATAAATGGGAAAGTTTGTCAACGGCAGTGAAATCTATGGTTCACGACCACCCACAAATGTGACACCTGAAATCAGTGACATATGCCCAAACATTTATTTAGTATCCTGACAATTTTCGCGGTTCTCCCGACTTTTTCCCCATAAATGTCGGGACAGACAATGCATTTAAAATAATATGACGTTTCCCTCTCTGTTCCTCACCAAGGCACTGTATGCCTATGTACACTCCACACATTCTTTTCAACTGCCCTAACGAATGGTGGAACATTAGCCCCATTCGAAATCAAACATAATATTCTCCTCCAAAATCCTTACTTGTGCACCACTTACTGTCATCCTATATCGCTAGACGCTGCGCATTGTATTTTCCTTACAAAGTCGTCAAAAAATTAATAATCAGGGAGGTTAACTTATTCAAAACACAGCTTAGCCTTGAAAATGTTTCGTCTTCATTCAAAGAACGGTTTTCGTCTGTCAGTACTGTACTTAAAACTGCAGGAATTTCATAACCCTCTGTTTCCGAAGAGACACCTCATGCATATGACAGTACACGGCTTTCGATCCATGGCATTCCAACTCTTCTTCAAACGTAAAAAATGTAAGGAGGAAGAAGTACGTGGTTGTTCTGTTCTTCTACTGGGACACTTGCTATTCAAAAACAGTGCGAGGTAAAAGGTCAGATGTTTTAGTTTAGGCTGCCGTTGGAAAAATCCCCGCTCCTATGGTGTTCTGAAATGAATCAGTTTCAACATATTTATGTAAAGTAATCATAAATCATATCGTTCCCAGTGGCCGAGCAGTCTAAGGCATAGTCTGCGGCCGCTCGCTTCCTGAGATTGTGGGTTCGAATCCCACCGGGGCATGGAGGTCTGTCTGTTGTGAGGGTTGTGTGTTGTGAGGTAGAGGTCTTTGCGACGAGATGATCACACGTTCAGACGAGTCCTACCGACTGTGGTGCGTCGTTTTGTGTGATCTAGAAACGTCGTGAAATAGGAGGCCGTGGCCCACTGGGGGGTTGTTGCGCCAAATAAAAAAATCATAATCATTGTGTTAAAGAAATAGCCTGTAAATATATATCATTACATAACAAAATATGTTGCGCTGTTTACGGTAATCGTAGCCCTTCCAGGGCATTTAGTTCAACTAAAAATTCTTTTGTTTCAATAGAAACTGGGGCATAAATTCTACATTGACAATCTCGTTGGTGTGCAGCAGAATTTACTGAGGTTTCGTTACACCGACTTGTACAGTACACCTGATTCATTATGTATCTTTCCAAATTGATTATTTTCTTATGAGAATTGTTATTTTGTTGTAGGTGAACTTATGATACGGAAAAAATCTGATGTTGTTGAACATCCTGTATAACAGAAAATTCCACCTGCTGTTCCCGCTCAGGAATTAGACGCGGTATTATATATAGAGTCTAAATTAGAAGGTCACTTCCTACTCTAATTACGTAACGTATGTAAACAATGACGAATGATCCGGTGACAGGTTGATCTCCAAACAGGAAACGTCCGAGTGCCAAATATTCCATTTCTTGTTTTTATATAATAAACAACCGAAAAAATTAAGCTATCAAGATGTGGTCTAAATGTGGTGTCACTTAATCTGTAGCAAACTTCTACCTACTTGAAGCATGCGTCATGGTACAGATTTTTGCGTGGGCCTGCCAAAATAAGTCAGCATTCCTGGCACGAAAATTGACAAGTATATATCAATGGGTGGAGGCGATGGAAGGTTAGTATTTCGTTTTAAAGTTCTGAAGATCGCTAGTACAAGTGCAGCACAATAATGCTACAAATTCAAATCAACATTGAATGAAAGAACACTATGCAGGTTTACTTTGATGAAATTATACCTTTATCATTTCACACATTACACAATTTTCCTTTATCGAATTTAAGCACTAAATTTAAGGAGATGTAAATAGTTTGAATAAAATTGCGATGTTAATGTTATTTAATTCACTTTAAGTTAATAATTCAAGACGAAATGACAGAGTAATTAAAATAAGTACAAATAAGTTGCATATACTTAAGATATTCTTCTAAATAATACAGTGAAGGTCTGTGCTGCATTCGACGGTGCAAAAGCGTGAGTTTGTATCCGAAACATTTAAGGCGTTTGCAAATTTATGTTTAAAAAAATTCATTCATATGCGACCCAGGAAGTGAGTAGCTAGTCACTTATATTGTTACATGAGTGAAACCTTCGAAGGTAAACTTGGTTCAGAAGCTTATGTTTATTGGACCGTGCATCATCTTGATAGTTGAATAAAGAGAGAACAACTGATGTCACTTGCTTTTTTATTTCATTATTTAATGCTCAACATGTTTCGGATGTTAATACATCCGCCCTCAGGAGCTTGTGACTTATTTCTTGAGTTATTTCATGGGTTGTATTGCTCTGGTACGATGTGTGTTGGTGTTACGTTGTGGTTTGGCTGGGGTGGTGTGGTATCCGAATGCAAGCTTCAGCATACGGACACCACACTACCCCAGCCAAACCACAACGTAACATCAACACACATCGAACCAGAACAATACAACACATGATATAACTCAACAAATAAGTCGCAAGCTCCTGAAGATGGATGTATTAACATACGAAACATGTTGAGCATTAAATAATGAAATAAAAAAGCAAGTGACATCAAGTCGGTCTCTCTTTATCAAGTATTGGTTCAGAAGGTTTCATTGAGCGTCTTTAAACAAGGCACACTTCTCCCAAGAAAGGATGTGAGCTGGGCCCGGTCATTTCCTTTCGAGTCCATACGGAGTCCGAAATTCGCTTGATGAACACTAACAGGTTTCACACGGGGGCTCTCGGGACTCTCCCGTTTCTAGGAAATTCGTTTCGTCTTTCTCGGACGCTCAATAACCATAATTCACTCAGTGACAGAGGAACCTGATGAAACTTCGGCATGAAAGCAAACAGAGGTAACGCAAATAAATGATTGCCTGCAGACAAGACCACTAGCCATAGCTAGCAGTTCAGAAGGTGTGTAGAGAAAATGTGGCTGACCTAGAAGTGTAAATAAAGATATAGGAAGTTGCAAACAATACTAACTCGTTTACTCTATTTCAAAATAAGCGCAAAACTCAGCAAACGTAACACTTTACGAACTAAAGTTAATCTGCTCAAAAGAAAGTATTAATATTAGACAGATTATCAAGCTGAGTCTAGAAGTCTTATTATGTTAGGAAATTCGCGTATAAGGAGTAAACTAACCACATTACAGACTGTTTAAGTTTGCCGCTCTGAGATACATTTCAAGACCAAAGTTTACTCCAGTGACAAGAAACTTACTTCTTTTACGGGACTCAGGTTTCCACAACATTGTTCAGAAGACCCAAACCTAGTACTTATCCTACCCGTGATTAATCTAATCCACACCGTGAAACATTAATTCTTTAACCTTTTGGCGCCGGAATTATTTTTTTTAATTTTAGCACACTCTGTATATAAAATGTGAATAATACAGGAACCAAATACGTTAGAATTATGAAACAAACTGCATTTTTAAGAAAAAAAAAGGAGAGTATACACCACGTTTAAAATATTCAGTACCTATATTTGTTGAATAAATATATAAAATGCAACTTTAGAGGTTAGCGGTGCGGTACGACCACTATAGTTGACATTAGGCGTCAAAAGGT
>Ga0123352_10008108_pt1 | contig 16326 bp, 16 predicted proteins | sample TergutLab28metaG_FD_89700 | JGI IMG/M metagenome (GOLD analysis project Ga0123352, IMG submission 89700) | Labiotermes labralis P1 segment gut microbial communities from Petit-Saut dam, French Guiana - Lab288 P1 | ecosystem: Host-associated > Arthropoda: Insects > Digestive system > Gut ... | reverse complement strand
TGATGGATCCCTTGTGATCCGAAACATGTTGGAGCAATTTTAAATATTTTTAAATATTTTATAATAATTCTAATTGTATCTACGAATTATATATTTGTACATATGTTGGATAATAAAGTGTTTAACTTGCTACTAGTTCGGTTCCATTTTCAATTTTATATTTCAGTCTCATCTTCCCTTCCATATAGGAGCAGATCTTTATATGGTACCGGGTAGTATTATACTATACAGTTTAACCGTTTAAAACCCAACGACCCATGTATGGGTCGCAAGGTGCTGGGTTCAATTCCCGAACGGCACAGCATTTGCGTCGGCCAATAATGGCTATTCGTTACAGCTCTGTTCGGGTTTTCTCCCTGGGGTTTGCGTATTTTTAAAATGAAAGTTGGCATATAAATCGTGCTATTCCTGTAATTTAAATCCGGAGTTTTGCAGATGGCATCGCGAATTTAATTCCGGCCCCCAAAATTTTCTGTATTGTAAAATTATTTGGAAGGACGCAAAGTGGGTTACTGTAGCTTTCGTCCTATTCTGTCGTAAAATCAAAAACACTTTTTACACTAGTGTGGTGACTTCTCTGTGGTCCAAAGTGTCGCTTAAGGACCTTGTTCCCCCTCCCACCACGTGTTTGTTTCTTAGACTAATATCCTCGCAGTCGTCCCACACATCACCAACCCTGAACACACCACAGGCGCTCACACTTCCTTTGTTAACAATTTAAATCTAAAATCTTTTATTTTCGTACGATATTTTGATTTTTGACCGCTTTTCCTTCCGTAAGTAGATACAGAAGGCTTATGAGATCACGCCGTATGTGTGTGTTCCTTTCAATTTTGTAACAATTGAGCGATTTTACAATATTTGGTACAAGCGTTATGCTGTGAGAGACCATCCCATAGTCGTTCTTCTGACTGACTTCATGTGATAATAAAAATATGGCGGACGTACGGAATTTGTGAGGTGGGAGATTCACTAGCGCCATTCTTATACGGCCGTGCAATGGAACTACACATATCAGTAGGTTTTTAAAAAATGTCCACATGGCTCATCTGCCTGTGAGGTACTGCCTTTGTCCTTCTCTGGCCCCACATCATAGGCGTTCGGCTCGGACTGTGACGGGCGATTACCGCCGATTCCGAGTGGCCAGGGCAAAGGGAAAAATTCTTATCCAAGCTTTGGTCCTTGGGCATCATAGAAGGTACTGTCGCTTTCAAATGCACCTTCATATACTTCAGTAGTTGTACGTTTTAATATGATTTGTTTGGCGTTTTGATAATCGCGACTAAATGGTACACTTCGCTCTAAACTCATTAATAGACCTACGAATTCTGTACTCACATTTGGCAATCTTCTTCTGGATGATGCCTTTCGTGATGTATGCAAGTGTCCTGGGACCGGTCTGTTGTGTCGGTGTTTCTGGTTTCCTGTAGAGTACGATCCTCCTGTGTCTCACCACCCTCGTACCATTGGGTAGGGTATATGTGGTAACAGGATCCGGCGTGTCTGTCGCAATTTGCCGATGTCCTCCGTGGTAAAACGACGCGCCACCGTCAGTGTGCTGATTCTTTATACGTTCACCGTCTGCTTCTTCGTGTGCTGGCACATGCTGCTTTTCTCTGTGTAAGCTGTATTCATTGTGCCACGAGTTGCCACTGAAACGGTTTTTGTCTGAATCAAATTCGTGTACCTGACTGAATTCTGGCACATGATAGCCACTTCCAGGACCGTAACCGTTGTGCCGTGTTATTCCTTCAAAGCGGTTTCTGTGAAAATCAAATTTATCTTGTCCTGGTTCGTGTTCTTCTGTGCCTGTGCGATAATTACCATACCCTTCTAAATCAGAAGTGGTTTGCATATTGACAGTGTCCTGTCTACCTCCGACCATTAATGTATCAGTATCACTCAGCCATCTGACGTCGCCAAATTGACTTTTTGCTGAATAGAATGAATGTTGTAAGCCACCATCTTGATTTTCACCCGAAATTTGAATTACGTCAGTTCCGGTCCCAGTGTCATTGTATCGCGTGTCTTCGACGAAACGATTGTTGAAATTGTTTTGATATTTGCTGACGTCCTTTACGCTGGTGGTCCCATAATCTCTGTGTCGAATGTTGTAATCGAAAAAATTTCCCCCCGAATCATACATGTCTTTGGCACCAGCAGTGCCGTAGTTGTTTCTTTCAGAGTCACCGTGCCATGTAATAATACTGTGTAGTCTTCTGGCATAATCAAACCTGTTTTTTTCTGTATTGTCTTGTTGACTTTCAGTGCCAAAGTCGTTGTACCATGTCGAGCCACTAAATCGATTTATCCCTAAGTCAGATTCATCCAAAACATTTTTACTTTGTTTCTCTGTGTTTGTACCAACGTTATTAAAGCGTTTCCTCTCAAAGATGTTGAAACTTCGTAAACTGTCGTGCCGCTCGTCTATAGTTTGTTGCCTTCCTACGTTTCCTTTGCGACGAGTGTGTTCTTTTGCCTGCCTGTTTGCTGTAAAATCACTCTTTCGGTGTCCCAAAATCGAGGGGCTGTCGTCCACTTCGCTCACGATACTTGGACCAGAATTCCTTGACTGATAACCGGCTGGTCCTGTTGCGGGGTTGTTTAGATGTTCCGCTGTGACACTGCCAAACTCACTAGACCACATTACATTACGAGTTCTTACTGACTGATATCTGTCATGTGAACTGGGTCCATTGTGTGTATCCAATGACGTGTGTACCATAGTGGAATTTACATCATTCACTTGGTGTGATGCACCTAAATCAAGGTCACTTGGATAGTTACTCACTCTTCTGGCACCATTAGCACTTGGGATCCTTACGCTATTCGACTTGTTTAATATCTGTCCCGATTTACCTAACACAGTATCGTTTTTGTAATTTCCCACGCTACCCTTACCTAAGTCACTCGGCCGCGTTATATTATTAAAATTTATTCGTGTATCATGTTCACTATTTTCACTGTATCCTTCCTTTTCATTTAATAGCACTTGACGTTTGACTTTTATCGAATCCCTGGGATGTGTCACTTCTTTCTCGGAGCGTTTGACCAGCCTTTTTTTGTGTGAATAACGAATTGTTCCGGTTTCATTAAGATCAAAATTCAGGCGTGCATGTTGAAGAGTGTTGGCTGTGGTGAACTGATTATAATCACGCTGCGGATTTTTGTACTGGTGAAATGATAAAGTTGGTGTAAATACTGTTTTTGAATTCGGAACCCAAAATCCGAAGTTCCAGTATTCGTCCTGAAGTTGAACCCCCCTCATGACCGTTGTCAGTAGTATTGCAACGTAACATACGCCCTGTGCGCAGACACTCTCCATCTTGATAACAGATACATTTACAAACCGCATTTGTTACACGAACTCACTCTTGTAAACACACGTCTGCTTGTGTAAACCCCCCATTCTGCAAATAGACTGTAGTGCTAGCACCAACTCTTTTCGACGTGCTAACCGCATGGAAGCCGGATGGAAACTTCCGAAGATGCGCCCATGAATTTGTAGACTGCATATGTCGGTCACTTTCCCCTCTGTGAACATGTACCCCTTCCAGCAAGTGTTTTTTTTTACCGACTTCTGCAATACATTGCACACAGCCGCCTTCTCATACTTTTTACAACTAATGTTAAAGCTTCTTTCCAAGTTCTTAAGTCTTTGAAGGAATTGTTCGTTGCTGAATTTATTTCTAACGCTGCAGTGACATTTGTGGTGTCTGCCACAGGCCGTTGATGTGTCGGCGAAGCATAGTTATTCAGGTAAACACATACATAAAGGTCAAACAGTTCTTTGCATAATTAAACACCACCCCTTGAAGAAGTGGGAGGAACGGAGGCTAGTTCCACGAATTCTTAACCTAGAAGTTAGATGGGAGTGGTCAGATTCTCGCCCCGACCTCTTTGTTCCTGGGGAAAGAGCCCCGGCACTTGTTGAACAGGAGGCTAGGTGGGCTCCAGAGCTAATCTGGGCGCTTTGGAGAAGAGGAAGTTTACGATCCCTCGACTGTCCAGTCCCTAACCTAGTCACTGTATCGACCAGTGTTGGAAGACGGCCTACCAACCGACTCGCTGCTGTAGAGTACTCCTTGAGTCATGGAGACGTACTGAACTGTTAAAAAACTGTGTGTTGCGGAATCGGAATGTTCATAACAGTCGCCAAAAATGATAGCATTGGGCAATATCATGAATCGTTTAAGTGTGAAGAATGCTGTGTTTTTGGATGTGATGGGTGTAGCTTTGTAGAAATTCTCCTACGTTTCGAAGGAAACGTGGTGCCTTAATTTTCGGACAGATATGCATCATACTGCACGGCGTGAATATTCCAGAAAAGATTATTATGTATAGTCACCGCCTTCATGTCTCGCAGTTACTTATGGTTCTCTTTTCCATAAACTAGTTATCTCACACCAGTTTTAATATTATCCTCTCATCGTACGTCTCAATTTCCCCATATCCATAAGGTTTGGTATAAGTCATTCCTTATTTTCCACATTGACGATACATGTCTGGCCGGCCAGAGCTTCTTCCTTCTAACCACCATAGTAAATAAGTGGTTAGATGGAAGTCGCAACTGTTGTCCCCCAGCTTTATCCCCATTATCTTTAATTCTGTGGCCGCCAGCACTTAACTTCAGCAACGATATTATCACAATCAACTTGTGTCATTTAGTTACGTCACGTAAACTTATTTTCTGACCGACGTACGTACACACAGATGAAAAAGGGATAAGGAAAGAAACAGGAACGAACGGTCGTGTAGGGCTCCAGCCAGGTGTGTACATGTCAGTTGTGTAAGGCCGGACGGTGCTGTGCCACTCAATTGCAAGCTGCACGCTACAATTTCATGCTTGGTATCTGCCAATACCCATCACTGGTTCCGGATGATGGTTTCTCAGAGGACAACAGTCATGTGTTTAACAAGTGAAATCGAAAGGGTTTGTGTAAGGAATGGCATTGCCAGTGTGCAAAGACGCTTCTTGCGCTAAGACTTCGTATTCTTCGCACAATCATCGATATCAGGGGTCCGCAGGCTTTTCAAAATATTGGGGCCACCTCACAATTTAAGCGTCAGAAAGGTGACATGAAGCGAATTTCATACGATGACTCACTAATTTTTGGCACCACCATACAAAATTCAGTCACCAGGGATTTGTACACTCATGATCGGCACTGTCTTTATTGTTTTTGGCCATTCAGTCGGTTTTGATTGTAAATGAAATTTTTATGAATACGCATTTAAAAAGCTCGAAATATCAGAATAAAAATTACCTCTTCAGTGCATCCATGGACGACTTTGGCCTCTCTTTTGGTTAACATTCATGGAGTATTTAGGCAATGTGGCAACTGTCAAACCTTTCCAGGTATTTTGACAAACTTCTTTTTATTGTTACTGTTGTGTTCTCCTCCTCCTCCTCCTCCTCCTCCTTCTACAGACACTGCAATCCTACATGTTGTTTGGTCTTATGCACCAGATCATTCCGGCTCTTCTATCTTCTACGGGCTGGCTGCAGTTTTTTTTTTTTTTTTAAGTTTTGGTTTCTTTAAATCATTTATTACTTCATCTCTCCACATATTCTTTCGTCCTCCTTCGGTTCTTACTCGTACAGGGTTCCAGTCAGTAATCTTCTTAACTATAAATTTTGTTGTTCATACCGGACATGTTCTAACATTCCGTATTTTTAAAAACCAACAGTATGCACTAATGACATTACAATAAAACAGATCACAAACATGCTTCATATTAGGTGCCAACTCCTACATGTTTCGGCACCAAGGTGCCGGCGTCCGAGAGTTTCTCAGCAGCAAAGTTTCGTAGGTCCAACACGTATTTCAGGCACTTTTCGCCCACAATTCCATCATAACAGTTAAAAGTCTTAAAATGTTTGAACTCCAAATTACACATCCAGATTTCTGCAACGCCAACACCACACAGCGATAAGCCTCTTCTACTACACATTTATAGCCGCTATTCTTCCTGAGCTGTAGGCCTACACAAATATCCGTAGCGACGTACGATCCAGCTAAAACGTGCGGTTTATACCGTCTCAAGGCACAGCCCAGGAAGTATGACGGCTGTGAATGTATAATAGAGGAGGCTTATCGCTGTGTGATGGTGGTGGTGTTGTAGCAATGTGGATGTGTAATTTGGAGTTCTAACATTGTAAAAGTTTCAACTTGTACGACAGGAGTGTGTGTGAACAGTGCCTGAACTACGTGTTGGACCTACGAACCTCTGTCGCCGAGAAACTCCCTGATGGTGGCACCTTGGTGCCGAAACATGCAGGAGTTGGCACCTGATATGGAGTGTGTTTTGAGATTTATCTTATTTTAATGTGATTATTGCATTTTGTTAGTTTTTAAAATACGGAATCTTAACTGGTTTTGTATCTTCCATTCTCTTAAGATGTCCTCACCATTTTATTCTTTGCACTTTTATATATTTAACATCTCCTTTTATCATCTTCGTTGCTGTTTTGTTAACGTAACCTATTCGCATATTTCTCCTTATATTTGAGCCACACTTGTCATGCAGTCTCTGTCACTCCATATCTTTTTCAAAAATCACGTCTCTTTTGTTTATGTTGTACTTTCTAGGTTTTCATGTTCCTGGGGACTAAATAATAGATTAGAAAGCCATGACAGCAGGCAATAGAGTGAGGATCGGGGTTAAATGTTTCTTAAGGTCTAGTTTTTTTTTATTTCCGTCGTCTAGGACGGCCCGGGTTTCCATATAGACTCATATCCAGTGGAAGTGGGCACACTTTCACCTGGGATAAAGACAGAAGAAACGTGTGGTAATGAGGACATGGGCTGTCATGTCTTGTGTTCCGCAGTTGCGATCGTCATTCGTAAGGGACTGACATCTCGTCAGTCACTGCACCTTCAGCGGCGACTTTCATTTCATTTGTTTTACGACTTGTTGAATGGTTAGCGAGATTTAAATACAATTTAATGTCTGGATTTAGGGTAACATGGCTGTTCTAATTACCCTTTCACAGTAAAACGTTTAACAGCCTTAGATTCGCTGTAATAACCTTCATTGCCAAGGTTTTTTTGGTTTTGCAGCAGTGTGGATGAGTTGGCAGTACGTCTGGGATTTGATGTCTCGTTATTGGATATTTGGTTCCTGACGTTTCGAGAACTCTTAATTGTCTTTGTGGGCGTTCTAAAAATTGAAGGCGAGGCCACTACGCCGTCTCGAAACTTCTTGAACCAGGTACCCAGTGACGCGGCGTCATATCCTGAAGAACAGGTGCCTCTTCATTGCAAAGTTCCGACTCCAGTTCTTCTATAGGCATAATGTGTCGGAGCAAACTTGCAATGCACCCACTTATTCCTGTAAGCAGTTTTTAGTGCAGCAGTTCAGAAATCGAAGAACTGAAAATGCATTTCACTACTTTATATGGAAATACTTATCTTAGACTTCCATTGTGTGGCTAACTCTGTTTGCTAAGGTTACTTACGGACACTAACTCGTACAAAGAAGAGGCACGTATTCTGCAGTGCGAACTGTTTGCCTGATAGAATTGGGAAGACTGAGATGAGTGAGACATGTAACGTACGTTATGTAATAAATGGATGCGATGTTTGTTTAGGAATCCTCACGCGAAGATGGATCGTACAGAAGTGAAATGAATGTGTTCGGTGGCGATGTCGATTAATATTTTTGGTGGTTCGAAAGAAGTGACTTCTTTATCAGCTCAGCGACTGCCAGATGTTCTTCGAAGACTACACCGTGTTGTTTGGTTTGATTTGGTGGTCTAGCGGCATGCCCCCCCCCCCTCTCCCTCCTACCCCACAGTCTCGCGTGATGAATTTTAATAGCACATACTTTGTGTCTCTCTGCGTGAAAATCGTGGCGTTTTTCTGCTTTGTCTTTTGTTACACTCCGACGATCGTCGTTACGTATCCTTGACCCACGGCCTTATTTCTAGACCCACTTCTGTTTTCTTATGACCTGAAAGCAGTTAATTGTCGTCAGTAAATTTTGCAGTAAGCAGGGAACGTTAGTGCTCCAAAGCTAACGCGTAATCAGTCGTGAAAGTGGCTCTGTGGGTTACGAACAAGTAGGGCTGTGTTTTGTAGCAATTTTGGAGTGTGCATTAGTGCGGCCGGATCCTTATTCTGTAAGAACATAACACCGTCTGTCTGGATTAACGAATCGAGATGAAATTTGGTGTTAAGTGTTTTACTAAATTTACAAGATTTGGGGTTCTCACAGCGGTGTTAAGTCTTTCTGGCATGCGACGCCGTGTGCAGGTTCTGTACACGTTTCTAGACGAGAACATGAACAAAGAGGCAGCAGGCTTCTTCGAGATGTCTGTGATTCTTTCCCAGTCGACACGGCTTCATATTTCGGAAGACTTGAGGCTTCTTATGAAATTTGTTTACACACGTTTACCCGATTCTGGGTTTGGTATCCTGATTTGTGGTGGTATTTCGTTGCTAAAAGTATTCTCACAGGCTCTTCAGTAAAACTGATGTGCCACTGTGGTCCAGGTTCAGAGTCATTTCCACCCCAAATTCCAGTGTGCGACAGATCTCGAGAACGATCTGGTATAAAGTAAAACGAAGCCTCAGAGACTGTGCTTTTCTCTAGGTTTTGGTTACCTAAATACAGAGCTGCGGGCTGTCCCCTTTAAGGTATATAAATTCGCGCCTTCACTAACTTACGATCAGCAGTCTCCATTAACGTAAATATGCAAGCATCTGAGCCGGGGTAGCCATCATTATGGTGGCTGGATACAGGCTTAGAACCACTGTTTTACTCTGGGTAGTGGTCTGAGGAAGTCGTCAATCATGGACCGTCTATGCTAAAGCAATGACTGAAGAACCCGAAAGTATTACGTACCAGGTAATGTACGCGTACAGCACGAGGCAAGATGTAATCCTAGTGACAGAATGCGGTTGGAAGGCAATTTGTTGCCTGAGCGAGGTCATTGCCGACAGTTCTCTCCTACGACGTTTACTTCGATACGGGTAGATGTCGCTCGGAATTAAGTATTGTTTCATGCATTGAACGTCGCAGCATCCTCCCTGTTTCGAATTATTCCGTACTGTTGACCTTGTACGAACCGTACAGTATTTCATACCGTACGCCGCCTCATCTGCATATCCAGGTAATGCGACGACTACGTAGTTCCGCGGTCTTGCCGAGTGGATAGCATCTTGCGCGTCGTACCTGGTTCTAAGATATGCTGAGGTTGTTTGTGGTATCTGTCAGTCATAAGGCAGAGACTTCCTTCCCGGCCCCTTTACAATCGTGCTGTTTTTTGACGTCGCGTAGTGCCACAGATTTATTCCGGCTTCTTGCGAGCGTTTACAGTTTTACCAAATGTTTTCTTATTCGAGTTCTGTAACGGCTTCTTTCATATTCTTCCGAACTTTTGTATTATTGTAACTGTCGATGAAGACTTGCCGTATTAATTAGTGGGCAGTGATAATGAGTTATGTTTGTTTCTGTGTTAAAATGGCAATTTAATATTATGTTATTTTTTTATTAAAATTGATGTTGAAGTTCTAACGTATCTCATGTGGGGTCGCGTACGCATTACTTGATGTTTTCTGTGTCTTTGACGTGAACAGAAGTATGTATAAGTAGTTTCGTTACCAATATATTTGTGTTCATAATAAATGAATGTCAAGACCATTAAAAGTTGTACCATTGTAAATAATTAGTACATTTAATAAAAACTTGCACTTCAAATTGGATTACGTGTTCCCTTTTTTTCCATTTCTAACGCTCATTTCCTTATTTGCTGCTACATCTTTTGTGAACGTATGATACATAGCTTGCTGTTTGAAGCGTGGTGTACTGTGGCTAGGTTGTCTGAAGTATTGATCCTTTTGGTTGAAGTCATTATTCAGCTTGAACGACAGTTTATTCCTGCCTGTGCCTGTATGTCTGCCTTATGTATAGACATTTTTGTCACATACCAAAGGAAACATAAATTTAGCATGTTCAAAGACTAAGGAAGTGTCTTCATATCTTCTATTGAGGACTGTGGTGTGTGTGTGTGTGTGTGTGTGTGTTACCAGCTGTGTCTGTAGGTAGTGTTGATGTTAGTCATGGGAATTGGAGTTTACTGTTTTAAATTTTTAATCATTATAGGATAATCCCTGCAGATAAGTTTTTATTGTTGCTATTACGGGTTATTTGAACCTGAAAGTAATGAAAATGTTATTTTTAATATTCCATGATATTAATTCATGGATAGAATTTTGATTTCCTTGTGTATTCTGACACTGCCTAGTGATTTGCACTTATGAAAGCAAAGTTGCTTTCAAGTAATTCATAATTTTAAACCTTTTGATAACCATATAAAACTATGAATAGGCATAATTATACTTTCCCTCTTGCTACATTGAATAAAGACTTGCACATGTGAGAGGTGAACACCATTTTATTGAGGGCTACATAAAATTCATACTAAGATCTTAGGCACATTAATTTCACTTTGCAATAACAATATGTTCATATGTGTTCTTTGGTTCACTCTGTAAAAAAAAGTATGTTCATACATGTTCTTTGTGTATGCAAAAACAGTATGCATAAAGGAGAGATTTTTCCCTGTCAACATGTTCATCTGTATTTGAGTTTGGGAACTACTGGATGGACTTCTATGAAATTAATTAGACCCCTTCTTATAAAAACTTGTATTACTGGTTTCATAAAGATTGGCATCATATTCTTTATGTGGGAGTATTATGAAAAGAAAAAATATGGTAATTTTATGCTGTGATATGGATTGCAGTGTTCCTTTATTATTATTATTATTATTTGGGAAGTCCCCAATTTGAATTCAGGGCTGAAAACTTTAGCTTATCAGGATCAACGTTGTAACTTGTTAGGACTTGCATTTGGTTGCTGTGTTTGAATGCAAACACTGTAGAATTATTTCTTAATTAATATTTATGTATGTGTAATACAAGTGATGTGTTTGCACTTATCATAGATTTGTTTCAGTTAAAAATGTTCATGTATTAAGTGTGACAGTGTTTATGTGGTAAGGTACATCTTGCAAAATGGTTTCTGCCATACTCCCATTGTCAGTTGTACTACATAATAGCAGTTTACAACAAAGTTATGGTGGCAGTATAATCATTACATCATTTGGCAGTTGAAATGTTACTGTCTACTTTTCACTTGGTAATTTGATTAAATGATGGCTGTTTTATTAATGATATATTTGGCAATTTAATTTGATTTCTGTTTCTTTCAGTTGAGGAAAAGCAATGGGATCAGAACACAGTTCACAGCAGGGACCTGCTTCATCCAGTGGGGGCCATGTCAATCTGCAGAGAGGAAAGTCTGCTCCAGAGGGAGATGCAGGACCAGACAGTGGGGAGGGAATCAGACCTGGCAGCATCTCACCTGGCCCTAGTATATGTTCTGATTCAGATTTGCCATATATCTCATACACTGTCAACAGGCCTATAGGAGGTAATAAATGTATCATACACTGACAGGACAGCTGGAATATACATTAATATCCTTAAATGAGTATAAGTATTTTTGGATTGGAAAGTTCATTTATGTAAGACTGTATGTTTTCATGTTAGTGTGGAATGTGGGCATCAGCATGTAGGAGGAAACATACTGCTTCCATTTCCATTTATGTTCATAGTTTTGTTTGTGGTTATGGGGAATACCAGTCTCCAGTCTGAACATACATTAATTTGTTTGCAATTATTTAATGTTACTTCAAATTGGATTTATTTTATTTCACCTTACATTACATTACTGGAACTTTTAAACAAGCATCTAAAAGAACCCAACTAGAATAACACAAACTGCGTAACTTCAATGTGCCACATCATTGTGTAATTCACCTCATGTTACATGAAGTTACTGTAAGAGGTTTATCAGTCTCATCATTTATTATGTCGTTTGTTATGTTGGCTACCTATAGTTACACAGGCTTCCAGAAATGTGCTGAACAGCCATATTAATGCTTACAGAATTGTGTGACTGCTGGTTAGTATTCTGAGGGTGATTGTGTCTTGCAACCTGATCCAGGATATGGTGTCTGCCCCAGAACTTCTTGATGTTAGCACTTATGTTCATAATACACTGTTTCTAATCATTGCTTAAGGCTGGGTTTCTGCGTGTCAAATTTCCTAGATTCTCCAAAATTGCCACATAAACATGGAGGTCACCTACAGCGTGGGAAGTCTCTGGGGTCCAATAGTCGAAAGAGTGGTGGGGTAATTCCCAAGAGGCAGTTCTCAATGAACAAGTCATCAGCCCATAATATTGTTGTGGTGAAACCTGCTGCCAACACTGAAGCCATGGACAAGGACCCAGACTTACTTCGATTGCAGGTGAGAAATATTTTAAATTTCCACTTCTTGACTAATATGGGAAAGACTGTAAATACTGACTGTTGTGAAGTGCATGAAAATTACTTTCTAGGCAAGTTGGCTAGCATTAGTATTTCTAACTCATAATGGGGAGGTTATAAATTTAAACCTTGGTTGTTCTGATTTAAATCTGTTGTCATTTTGTTTATTGTACTTAACCCTACTCCCAGATTTCAAATATTACTTACAAAAAGGCCAATACTTCTTTCTCCCTTATCCTTCAAAATGTACTGTATATGATCATGGTGTCATCTCATTCACTGCAACCTCTGCAGTTGGGAAAGCAGTGCCAGTGGATTCATATGGGCAAATTTTAATTCACCTACTATGCCTCTTCTGAGATTTGGGATGGGGACTTTGTCATGAATGACATATAGTTAAGTTACATTAAAATGTCTGCAAATTTCTGGTGCAAAATCTGTTTCTACATAAATGTGCTACAGTCACTGAACTGAATCATTTCATTGCAGAATATGTCTATATGTGTGTGTCATCCATTAGATCTGCCCCCTTTTCCAGCTGATTCAGTTGTATGCCTTACAGTAAAAATGTATGTCATTAAATAACAGTGTGTGATGTGCTGTGGCCTATTTTTGAAGTTAGTCACAGTTACAAAATCCTTAATGAACCCAGCTATTTGTAGTGGTGAGACTTTTCTTGATTTGTCTCAGCTATTCCTGGTAAATTCTTGGATATTGCATTCATTCTGACAAAGACCACTGAAATCCAGAACCTCTTGATCTACTTATGATTTTTTTTTTAAATGATTTGATGCTGCATAACAATTGCTGTTGATATAAACTTGTTAAAGAACTTATAGATGCTTATGTTTTGATGGTTTGGTCTGCCTGATACATCTTGTGAACAGCGGGACAAGTATAGGTTGCTATTAAAGAAGGGATTAATGAATTTAATGTCTGGACTGTTGGAGCTAATGATATTTAGTAAGAGCCTGCAATATTGGTGTTCTCCATCTCTTAACCCTTCAGTGCTAGCCTTGGTGACCTATACAGTCATGGATGCATTTAAGGGTACCATAAATTCAAAACCCTTCCACAGTGGGCAGTAGTTGGAATTTAAACCACAATGTCATTGAAAGGTTAACTTTCCTATTGGTAATACATAATGAAAATATAGAAATCGCAGTCTGTAATGCACAAATACATTGTTCATCCTCATGTCTCCATATTATGTGTGTAGTTGTTTAGTGACCTACAAAACCATTAGTAGAAACCCCAGTTATAAAAGATAAGTAATATTCAGTATGTGAAGCTGCTTGAAGCAAGGTACACTTGCAGTTTTGTGAGTGACACCCACAGGTATTGTGACTGCCCACCAGAGTGTGCCCATGTTCCTGCCAATTATGCGAGGGACATTAAACCTGCCAGCAGTCCGGGATCCAGAGGTTTTGGAACGTCTTGACCCAAATGGACTACTCAGTCTATGTCTGCGATATCAACAACACATTGCCTTATGCAGTGAGGTGGTTGCTTCAGAGCAGGTGCAGCTGGGTCACAAAGTTCGCGATGTGAGTTGCTCTGATCTCATGTCACAGTATTTAGAATCATAACATCCATGTTGTTTCATCTTCACTGATGTTTCAGTTTTGATCATAATTTATTTTAATACAGATACTGACCACTGAGGAATCAGGGTTCAATTCTCACCTTCGCCAGGGACTTCACCTTTATAGATTTTGTAATAAATAAGTCCCTGCTGTCATCACTAATGTCAAAACATCCTGCCACTGGATGCTATCACAAGCTTTATGAGTAAGCTTAAATAAGCAAAAATATGAACAATATTATGCATAAACTGTTATTTAGTAACCTCCATTATCTTCTATGTATCTGAATAGTACTACGCATTTTATTGTAGATCAAGTCATTATCAAGCATTTCTCTAAATACTGTCACTGTTCACAAAAACACTTAGTAATTTACAGTACCTGTCACTATTGTATTTGGTTAACTTATACTTTTATTCACACCAAACAATTGTAAAGGTAGTGGGGTCTTAAGGGGAGCAATTAATAATGTTATGGTGAAATGTTTATTCCTTCTTGATGAGTTGTAGAATCTCAGTTTTCTACAGTTACTTTGAAACTTTGTCATAGGCTTCTGTGCGTAATAACTTGGAAACACTTTTTAATATATAGTTTACTTTCTTCACTTTACATCACGGTACTTTACTTTACCAATACTAAACAAGACTTGGTTTTGTGTGTGTAGTCCCCCCCCAAAATTATGGTTCTGTTGGAGAGGGAGTTGACAGATTTAGCTATTTAACAGTTTGGAAATCACTGACTTACTGTTTTTATTATAACCAACTATTGCAAAATTATACATCACAATATTTTCTTTATATGATGTTCACTTCTACATGCTCCGACACTTCCTTGTCATCTTCAGAGAGTTTCAAAAGCCGTACTTTGCTATGTTACTTAAATCATTAAAAATTAAAATTGTTAAAATTGCAATTTCATAAACTTATTGGATTAAAATATTATTTGTTCATCGCTGAGTGGTACAGTATATTCTATGTGACATTACAATATCTTGTGGAAGCAGTGTGTTTATGTGGCTGCATATACAATTCCTTGTTGCTGTTGCATGTGTGCTGGTCTGGCATGTACATTAGTTGGTTATAATAAAAATAATATAAAGATGCATGGTACATGCATTAAAACTTTACCGTACTGTCTGTAGTAGCAGAGTGGGCAAACAAAAGTTACAGCTGTTAGATTGTGTCCTGCTATGATGTATTAAATGAAAAATATTGTCACGGTGGTTGACAAATGACCCCAGTATTCGGCCTTCTGTGATGGTACCTTATCATGAAGCTAAAAGGAACTTTCCTCACTAGGATATCTAAAGGCATTAGAGCGAACAATACTGTCATCTTACTGGCACAGGTCCTCAATGTAGGTCACATACAGTGAATATGACAGGCTGCTTGTTTAAACACCAATCAAAGGGGAAATATTGTTATTGTGTAATTAAAATGGTTTGTGCACTTCCAAGCAGTGACAATATCTAGAATGTTTGGAATTGACCTGTCTCTTTTACCTTAACTTAAATTGCTTGTTGAAATGTATGTTGCAACTCTGCAGATTGACTCTGAAGTCTCCAGACTGATGTCACTCATGACAGAACGACAGAGGAAGTATGCTAAGTACGCAGAAAAGCTTGGCAAAGTGCATGAACTGTCTCACCAGTTGAATCGCTGCCACATGGTGCTGAACCAGACATTAGAAAGCATGGAAACTCTTAACAACACCCTTCCTGTTGAGGAGCGGCTGGAACCATTTGTCTGGACAACTGGCTAAATCATCAGATGGCCAACATCTGTCTGGCCTTTCCAGACTGCAGCTTGTGTCACCAGTAGTCAGACACTTTGTTCTGTGTGTGTGTGTGTGTGTGTGTCACATGCACACAGATATTTGTGAGTATATGGGAAGCGAGCGATACACAGTGTAACCATAATGATAGTACTGTGCTGCCTTCTGTTACAAACTTCATTTCAAGGTAGTGTATGAAAGTGTGTAAGCTTTGTAAATAAAACATCCCAGTCTTCACAGGTGTTCTTCCATCTCTGAATCTTATAACATAATGCTGCAGTGGCATACCAAGGGGGGTGGGGGTTCAAACACCCCCCGAAATTCCGAAGGCCCTCCAAAATCGTGCCAAAATCAACCCAACTGTGAAAACTGTTAAGAATTGCTGAATTTACGATGCCAACACCCCAAGATGTTCGCAAAAAAGGCAGTAAAATTCTAAAACTACCGCCGGTTCGCAATTGTTTTACATTAGCAATGACAAATAAATTTGTTGTTATCATATATGAGGGTCGTACCGAAAGTCATGAGCAACCATTTTTTGCATGCAAACCGGGAACAGCAGACAAAGGAGAGTATGGTGGTAGATGGAACCAGCTGTTGTGTTATCCTTGAGTGTCTCGTGAC